>Ga0207111_10246_pt1 | contig 13125 bp, 9 predicted proteins | sample Alteio_BWMinHeat_71_FD_153577 | JGI IMG/M metagenome (GOLD analysis project Ga0207111, IMG submission 153577) | Enriched cells from forest soil in Barre Woods Harvard Forest LTER site, Petersham, Massachusetts, United States -... | ecosystem: Environmental > Terrestrial > Soil > Temperate forest >... | reverse complement strand
CCCCTGTGCAATTTGTCATACACCTAACATTTGGCTTTACTATGTTTTTAATAGAAATAGCTTAAATGGAACGCGGATTTTTGATGGTAATGATAAAAAGGTTTCTCGGAAATTTCGCAGATTCAGGCATAACAAATCTACGAAATCTGCATAATCTGCAAGAAAAAATCGTAACAAATCTAATAATCATAAAAATCTGCGTTCATTGTTATTCCGGATTAAATATAAGTTCCCATTAAAAACTTAGTAAAGCCCAATTTATATGATGCATTGGGGCAAAACATCATCAATATGTCTTTGCCAGTCGGGGAGCATACCTTATTATATACCACTGCCGCCGAGGTTTATTTTTGGAGTGTTTTGGGTAAAACAGGAAAAGTGGTTATTTATTGAACAGGATGTTTCTGGATAAAGCACACTCGTAATAGCCAATTTTTGTCCTTATAGCTAACTATAGGGTTCTCAATGCTCAATTATCAATTTATCCAACTCCTCAAATACTGAATTATTGCTTTTAAATTCCGGAAGAATCTCCTTCATCTTTTTGACAATTCCTTTATAATCCTGTTCTTTCAACAGGGGGAGCAACAGGTCAATCTCTTTTGATATTTGAGCAAAATCATATTCCTTTACCTTTGCAATCATAATTTGCGGATGATGCGTGGGGAGGGTGTTTTCCTGGTCGTTCAGCAATTCTTCATAAAGTTTTTCGCCGGGGCGAAGTCCTGTATAAATAATCTTTATGTCCTTGTCTAAGGTAAGCCGCGAAAGCTTTATCATCTTTTTTGCAAGGTCTGCAATTTTAACCGATTTTCCCATATCAAAAATAAAAATCTCTCCGCCCTTGCCCAAAGCGCTTGCCTCAAGCACCAACTGGCACGCTTCGGGAATGAGCATGAAATAGCGCGTAATTTCAGGGTGAGTTACAGTAACGGGTCCTCCCTGTTCTATTTGCTTTTTAAAGAAAGGTATGACCGAACCATTGGAGCCAAGCACATTTCCGAAGCGGGTGGTGATGAATTTAGTGGAAGCCCCACCCCTACCCTCCCCAAAAGGGAGGGAGATTTTTTTGCCCAACGACTGCACATAAATCTCTGCAATGCGTTTGGAAGCGCCCATCACATTGGTTGGATTTACCGCTTTGTCAGTGGAAACCATTATAAATTCGGCTGCATTATATTTTACTGCAAGGTCTGCAATGTTTTTTGTGCCGAATACATTTACTTCAATTGCTTCGGAAGGATTGTTCTCCACGAGCGGAACATGTTTGTATGCTGCTGCATGATAAACCACATCGGGTCGAAACGCTTCGAACAATGCTTCCATTCTCGGCTTATTCTTTATATCGCCCAAAACAATCGAAAAATTCTTAATGTGCAGATTTTCTTCCAATTCAACTTCCAATTCGTAAAGCGGAGATTCCGCCTGGTCTAACAACACCATCAATTTGGGGTTATAATCGCTTATCTTTCTCACCAAGCCGCTTCCTATGGAACCGGCTGCACCCGTAATAAGCACGGTTTTTCCGTCTAATTTATTCCGTATTTCTTCTTCATCAAGCAATATCGGTTCGCGCTCCAGCAGGTCTTCAATATTAATCTTCTTGATTTGTTTAAAGCTCAACTCGCCGTTAATCCAGTTATTTACGGGCGGAACATTCAGCACCCTTACATTATAAGCAAGCGAGGTTTCAATGATTTCCGATTTACGCAACGGATTCAGTTCCTGAACGGAAAGAATAACATGCGCCACTTCATTTTCGCTTAATAATTTCATGAAGCGCGAAGAATGATGCACCGAAACTCCTTCTAATTTATTGCCTTCTTTTTCCATATTATCATCAATAAATGCAAGTACATTATATTTTGTGCCGGCATCTCTGTCGAGCGCACGCTTGGTAATCATTCCCGATGCTCCCGCCCCGAAAATAAGCACATTCATTTTATTTTTTGACTGGCTGATGATTTCAAAATAAAGCGTTTTGACCATTAATCGTAGCCCGGTCATCATGAAAATACTAATAATATAATCAAGCAATGCGATAGAAAAAGGAATAAGATAGCGATGGTTAATGAAATAGTATTTGAAGATATTGGCTAAGAAGAAGGTCAGCAATGCGCCTGTCATCACGGTAAAAATGCGCTGTGCATCTTTGCTGCTTGTATAAATGACTATTCCTGCATAAGATTTCCCGATGTAAAAGCAGATGGCTTTTGTGATTAATACAAATGAGATGACCATGTAGAAGGTAGATATTTCCCGCTTCGGAATATGAAAATTGAACCTTAATGAATAAGCCAGCAAAAGGGAGAACAGACAGATGAGTATATCAGCAATGAAGATGACCCAGCGCGGTGTATTTTTTCTTAATAGTTTCATTTGAATGGATAAATGGAACGCTGATGACGCAGATTTTTAAGATTAAAAATGATTTTTGAATCTGCAAAGTTACTGTTAAATCTCCCCAAAATCACCGTGCCTGCCTTTTCCTGCTGCAAATCGCTCCGCCCCTTTCACGGTTTCGTTTGAATTTAATACGTTTATTCCATGTTCAAATTCATTTTTGAGCGCATCGGGTAAATCAAGAGAGAATTGTTCGTAAGAACTGAACCTGTCATTTTGCAGGCAGTTTTGAGGAAATTTAGCAATTTGTTCAGCCAATTCTTCGGCTGCTTTTCTTGCCTGCCCGTCTTCAACAACCCTGTTTGCCAAACCCATTGACAAACATTCTTCGGCTCCCACCGCGCGACCTGTAAGAATAAGGTCGAGCGCGCGGCTTAAACCAATTAATCGCGGCAACCTGATGGTTCCTCCGTCCATCAGCGGAACTCCCCAGCGCCTGCAAAAAACTCCCATAACAGCGCTCTTTTCCATTATTCTTAAATCGCACCACAGCGCAAGTTCCAGTCCGCCTGCAACTGCATAGCCGGAAACTGCCGCGAGCACAGGTTTTTTCAACAACATTCGCGTTGGACCCAAAGGACCATCTCCATCTGCATTGATGTTAAAAGGAACAGTATTATTTTGCGAAGCCAAAGCAATTGATTTAAGGTCGGCGCCTGAACAGAAATTTCCGCCTGTGCCGCAAAGAACCGCCACCAATGCGTTTTCATCGGCTTCAAACTCCCGAAATGCGCTGCTTAACAGTTTCGCTGTTTCATCATCAATGGCATTGCGAACATCGTGGCGGTTAATGATGATGGTGGTTACGGGCGGTTTCTTTTCTACCAGAACTTTCATAAGAAATTGAGCATTAAGAATTGATTGCTGCAAAGCTAAACAATTCTCACTTCTCATATTTCACCTATTTTAGCGCATCGTTAATTAATAATCTTTCTGATGTTCTTAATCATCCGTTATATCGCCATCGCCGCTTTATTATTTTATGGTATAAAAAAGAAATCGCTTACCGTGTGGATATTAATCAGCATGGTGGTTGGAGCGGAAACAGGGCACGACTTCCCGGAATTTGCAGCCAATCTGAAAGTGTTGAGCCAAATATTTCTGCGGCTCATCAAAACCATTATCGGACCCTTGCTTTTCGGCACGTTGGTGGTGGGAATAGCCGGGCATTCCGATTTAAAACAGGTGGGAAGAATGGGTTGGAAATCGCTGCTTTATTTTGAAATCGTTACCACGCTTGCGCTTTTCATCGGTCTTGCAGCAATCAATATCAGCCGCGCAGGTGTAGGAATTACGCTTGCTCATGCAGGAAACGAAAAGCTGCCGGAAGTGGCGAAACAAAGCGCATCAGACATTATCCTGCATATTTTTCCTGAAAACATTGCCAAATCGGTTGCTGACGGGCAGGTTTTGCAAATCGTTATTTTTAGCATTCTTTTTGGAATCGGCTTGGCGCTCTTGAGCGAAAAGAAGCGACAGCCAATGCTTGCTTTTGCGGAGAGTTTGTCGGAAACGATGTTTAAATTTACGAACATCATCATGTATTTCGCACCCATTGGCGTTGGCGCAGCCATTGCAACAACAGTGGGGAGCATGGGCATGGGAATAATGTTCAACCTGTTCCAGTTGCTTGCCACGCTTTATGTCGCGCTGTTTGCGTTCCTGCTGCTGGTGCTGTTGCCCGTTGCCTTAATCATTAGACTTCCCATCCGAAAATTTATCAGTTTGATTGCAGAGCCGGTTTCCATTGCCTTTGCAACCACCAGTTCAGAAGCTGCGCTGCCCCGCGCGATGGAGGCGATGGAAGCGTTGGGCGTTCCCCGAAAGATTGTCGCTTTTGTGATGCCAACCGGCTATAGCTTTAACTTGGACGGAACAACACTTTATCTTTCATTAGCTTCAGTTTTTGTAGCGCAAGCCGCCGGAATTGATTTTACTTTGGGGCAACAATTGCTGATGGTTTTTACGCTGATGCTTACCAGCAAAGGCGTTGCGGGAGTGCCGCGCTCATCGTTGGTTATCCTGCTGGGAACGGCTTCTTCGTTCGGATTGCCCGTAGAGCCCATCTTTATTATTCTCGGAATAGATGCGCTGATGGATATGGCACGAACTTCGGTGAATGTGATTGGTAACTGCCTTGCAACAGTGGTGGTTGCGAAATGGGAAGGAGAGTTTAAGGAGTTATGAGAGATTCTTGTATATCAACAGACAGGCACCCTTCTATGGCTTCGTAAAGGTTAAGCAATAAATCTTCGAAAGTTTCCCCTTGTGTCATACATCTTGGAATAGCGGGAACTTCAGCCCAAAAGCCGCCTTCTTCTGCATCGTGAATAATTACCTTTAATTTCATCTGTTCAGTTTTTTGTTTTTGCAAAGATAGGCATTAATCAATTATCATATCTTTCACAAAATGAGAAGCGGGATTATAAATCCACGGCTCAAAAGGTCAGGATTGCAAATCCTGACTGGCTTTGGGGAACTATAAACAAATTCACTGCCGTCAATACAAGTTCCCGGCGACCACCACACACCGGTTGGTCCACTGCTGCTATGACTGATCACGCTTGAATTGAATTGTTGAGTTTGCAACATAACGTTTCCGCTGCCATTGGAATAAGTAACCGCTCCCTGCGCACCGCTAACATTTAGCGTAACAGAGCCATCGCTCAATCCGTTGCAGGATACATTATTTTGCGTAACACTGCCTGCTGTCAGGGTGCATTGCCCAAAACTGTTGATTGAAAATAAAATAAGGATTAAACAAAAAGCGGTTATCCTGTTTAAGTTTGAGATTAATACAGTAAAGTTGTTCATGGAAAGAGTGTTTTAGGTTTATGATTAAATGAAGCCGCAAAACTATGAAGAATTTGGATTCTACAAGATCGCCTTAACTTCAGATTACATAAAACCTATGCAGGGAAACTCTCAAGCGCCTCTCCCCTATTTTGCCTTGACAACAATTCTGTCAACTATGAAAACTCCTTCTTCGGTTTGGAGCGAATAAACATTTGTTGCTGAAGTAGCAGATTCAACACTCTTAACATATATCTCGTTCTTTTCCCCATTTCTTTCAGCCATTATTAATTCATCGCCTTGTTGCAACTCATCTATGCGAAGAAATCCTTTTCCTTTTACAAAAACCGGATGGTTGGCGGTTCCTTCAAAGGTTGTTTCGTCCATTAAAAACAACTCTTTGTTAATGGAAGCAACATAAACAGGCGCTGTGCAGGTAACTTTCATTAAATCGAAACTGCCATGTTCATGCCTGTTCACTTTAGTAACTTTAGTGGGTTCCAACATGTTGTTTTTTATATTGAATGACATGACCATTTCATTTTCCTGCACAACGTTGATGTTCTTTGATGAGCCGTCAGCCATCAGCACTTTTGAAGTGGCGGGGAAACAATTATCTTTCGGGCAGGGTTTAAAGTTTAATATCTGGCAATAACCATCCACTCCTTTTGCGCAGCAATCGCCAACAACTTCTGCCAAAGCATCCACTGCGCCAATGCCGTTTTGCTGGGCTGCAAGACACAGCCGTTTATTGCTGATGTCGTTGCATAAATCGCCATACTTTAATTTGGTAACAGAATTATCAATCGCAGCACAATAACCGGCGATGGATTGTTTGTATTTATTAAAGATCGCCTGTTTCTGCGCAATATATTTATCGTTGTTTGCCTGAACTTTTGTATTGTATTGCTGTTCCCTGGCTTTAGAGCATTTACAGTCTCCTTTACAACTTTCAGTATTCAAAACAGGTTTATTTTTATCCCATTGTTGTTCAACTGCCGCCATCTCTTTACCCATACTCAACATATCATTTGAAAGTTTTGTGTTTGTTTCAGTAAGTTTCATCACATTTTCAGTTGTGGATGGTGATTCCTGTTTTGGCGGCTGATAACCTGTTGTTTGGTTCACCTTTTTCTGCAATTCCAATGCATATTTCATCTTTTCATCATTAGACATGGCATTAAATCTTGCACGTTCTTCGGGAGTATCCATACTTTTCATGGTATTTGCTTCCTGGTGTCCTTGTTGTATGTTTGGACCGGGAGCTACAGCATTCATTTGCATATTGGCAGTTAAAAATTCTTTTGCCAATTGTTCTCTTTGTGTTTTATATTGTTGATTCGGTCCTTTACCTTCGCATCCGCCGTTTTTATTCATTCCATCCTGGCAATTGGAAGGGCAATTAGGGACTTTCGGTACCCAGTCGGAGGTGGAAAGTACCAATGCACGTTGTGCAAATAAAACATTCATGGAAAGCGCCATGATGATGAGCATTTTTGTAATTGTTCTTGTTGTTTTCATTGTTTTTAGCATTTAATAATAAATAATTTACATTTTAATAAACTCGACTCTCCTGTTATTCGCTTTTCCTTCAATTGTGTTATTATCTGAAATGGGTTTGGTTTTTCCGAATCCTTTTGTTGTGAACCTGGAACCATCAATACCCATTGAAATAAGTTGCGTTTTAACGGCATCTGCTCTTGATTGGGATAGTTTCATGTTCTTATCATCAGCTCCGTCGCTGTCCGTATGCCCGTCAATTTCTAATTTCAGGGAAGAATTATCTTTCAGGAATTTGGCAAACTCATTCAGGAAACCCATGCTTTCAGGTTTTATTGTGGATTTATTGACATCAAAAGTAATGGCATGAGTAATGAATTTCCCATCGGTCATAATTTTGTTTAACATATTCATTGCTCCTCCGGTTGCTATACGAACATTGGATATGGTCAACGGTATATCCTGTGCACCAATACCGCCGAATTTCACAGCTTCAGGAACAAAACCGCATTTAGGAATTACAAGAACGCGATATTGGTCAATGTAGCATTTCATTTGTCCTCCTTTATAAGCCACAGCAGCATGGTGCCATTTGTTATAGAACAAATCTTCTCCGGGTCCCGGGTATTTTCCCGACAACTCATTGGTGAAATAATTTGTCTTTAATTCTTCGCCAAACGATAATGCTTTCGTATTCTCATCATCATTTGAAGTTTTGAAAAAGATTAATGGATTGTTACCTCCACCAGGTATATAAAAGTCAAACTCCGCTGTAAAAGGATCGGTAAGGTAGTTTTCAGTTTTCATCACCGGTTTTGCAATTGCATAGTTTCCATCAGTGAAACAAAAAGCAGGTTTGTCCACCACTTTATTTACTACCGCCTGCCCGCTGATTAAATCCCAATGGGGAGGAAATTCACCATCGGGACTGTCGGCAAAATTATCTTCAAACAATATCTTTTCGCCCGGAATGAAATCATAATTATTGTATGCCTTTATATTGTCCTGGGTTTTTGAAGTTTCAGCGGTTGAATTATCGTTGTTTTGGTTATTATTTTTAGCATTTTTATCAGCATTGCTCTTATCATTATCTTTTTTCTTTGCTGAATTTTTAATCCCGTTTTCCGTTTCGTCAAGACCCTTATCTATTCCCTCGTCAACTTTTTGATTTGCCCGATCATTGACTTTATTCTGAACCTTGTCAAAAAGATTAAATTGTGCGTATAAATTAAGGGTGATAAAATAAACCGGGATAAAGAAGCAGATTTTTTTCATAGTTAAAAATTAAAGTGAAATAAACAGTAATAATGAACGGGGCAAAGGTAGATTGAACAAAAGGGCTTGTCAATCACATAAAAGGGGGATGCGGAATTACAATATATTATCCTTATGCGCCTTCGCCACTGCCTGTCCTTTGGAGTTTACATGCAGTTTTTCATATATCTTTTTAACATGCGAGCGGACGGTTTCAATACTAATGTTCAATTCGACGGCTAAGAGTTTGTAGGAATATCCTTCTACCAGCAATTGCAGGACTTCCATTTCCCTTTTGCTCAAGTTAAATTTATTTTCTGTTTTTGGTTTGGCAATTAAATTCAATACCTGTCGGGCGATGCCGGGTGTCATTGGAGCGCCGCCTGAATATGCTTCATGTATTGCTTCCAACAATTTTGACGGTGGAATCTTCTTTAATAAATAACCGTTAGCTCCTGCTTTTATCGCTTCAAATACTTTGTGATTATCATCAAAAACAGTCAACATCAGTATATTGACATCGGGATTCTTTTCCCTGATTTTTTTAAGTCCTTCAATACCGTTCATTTCAGGCATATCAATATCCATCAGTATAACATCGGGTTTTAACTGTGCAGTTTCATTTTCTATGTTAAGGCAATTAGCGAAAGCCCCTTTAACTTCAAAGCCCTCCGTACCTCCGATAAGTTGGCTTAAACTTTCACGGAGTTCTTTGCTGTCTTCATATAAAATTACTGAGATGGTCATTTAGAAGGTTTTTAAGGTTTCACGCAAAGCCGCAAAGGAGCAAAGAAAGTTGATTCTTAAAATCTTTGCTCCTTTGCGTCTTTGCGTGAAATACTTTTATACGTCTTTGCGTGAAATTCATTTTGCAAAAATAACTCATTAAACTGCTGTTATCAATCCCCTAATCATGTGATAGGGATATTCACCTCTATTGCAACTCCCTTTCCGGGCGATGAAATAATGGAGCATTTACCCTTTAAATTTTCAGCCCTTCTTTTCATATTTATTAACCCGTTTCCTGAATTTAATTTTGAAACATCAAAGCCAATTCCGTCGTCAGTAATTCTTAACAAAAGATTGTTTTTATTTACCTGCAATTCCACAACCGCATTTTTGCATTTGGAATATTTCGCCAGGTTGTTTACTGCTTCTTTAAATATCAGGAAGAAATCGCGGCGCATATCTAATGTCAACTTCAATTCCTTTACCTTTTCATCTGCAATAAATTTCAATTCAATGTTTTTCGCTTCAAACACCGAGGAGGCGAATTCGCGCATTCGCGCAATGATGTGATGAACAGAATCGTTTTCGGGATTGATGCTCCATACAATATCATCCATCGTATCCATCATATTTTGAGAGTTCTCGCTGATGCGTCCTATCAGTTCAGTAGTTTTCACAGGGTCGTTCTTAACTTTCCCTTTCGCCATCTCCGAAAGGATGCTGATGCTGCTCAAGGTGCTACCCATGTCGTCATGCAAATCTCTTGCAATTCGTGTTCTTACTTTCTGCATTTCAACAAGACGGTTCAACTGGAATTTATTAATGAAATAAATCGTTGCAGAAATAAGTGATAAGCACAATAAGGCAAACCACCAGCTTCTCCAAAAAGGGATAGAAATATCAAATCGTTTAACAACTTCTTTTGCGTTTTCAATCCCGAAATTATTAACTGCTTTCACATGAAAAGCATAATGACCGGGCGACAGGTTGGAATAATTCACCGTTGTTCGTTGCCCACTGTTTATCCAACTCTTTTCCAACCCCTCTAAGTAATAATCAAATTGGTCATTTTTGGCGTTGACAAAATTAATTGCGGTAAAAGTGAGCGTAATGTTGTTTTCAGAGTTATTCAACGTTAAAATCGAATCAGCTATGCTCATTCGTTCCTGGTTGTTCACAAGAATTGAAGTGATGAAAACAGGAGATGGAGTTTTGTCCCCTGTCAATTTTGAAGGATTAAAAAAAACTAAGTTGAAATTGTTACATATATATAAGGTAGAAGTTGTTGAATCGAAGCAACCTTCCCCTGTAATTTCATTTTCGGGCAAACCGTCCAATACGGAATAGTTTTGGAAAGTCCTTTTTTGAAGGTTAAACCTTGACAAACCGTTTTCAGTACCTATCCATGTATCGCCCTGATCTGCAAAAGTGAAAGCATTAATGTGGTTGTTACATAAACCGTCCGCCCTTGTAAAATGAAGCAGTTGTTTTGTAAAAACGGAATAAACATAAAAGCCGGCATTTTGAGTCCCGAACCATACATTTCCTTTATTGTCTGTATTTATAACATTGAAGTTAGAACTGATAAAATCAGTTTTATCGGGGAAAATGCTTTTTATATTAATGAACAATTCTTTATCCCTGTCAAAAGTATAAACCTGGTTATCGCTTGGGAAAAGAAACCACAATTGCCCTGCTGCATCTTCTTTAACCATATAGAAACCGCGAAAATTAAGTCCGTGAGGATTGTTATCCTTATTATAGTTGATAAACTTCTTCTGTGATGCAATGTACCTTAACACGCCCTTATGTGCAGTAGTCCACCAATAATCACCATAAGCATCCTTTAAAAAACAGGTTACCGGTTCGTTATCTAACAATTTCCTGATTGAATCGGGAAAGAAAGCAGGATATTGAAACTTCTTTTTCTCCATATCAAAAACAAAAGCGCCGTCTTGAGTAGAGAGCCACAATTGATGGTTATCTTCCTCTTTTAAAGCCCAGATTCCATCTTCGTCTTTATTTCCCACAGGATTCAAATAGTTTTTCAATTCACCTGTTTCAGGGTTATAATTAAACAAACCCATGCCGTAAGAGCTAATCCAAACGGTTTTGTCAGCGCCAAAAACTCCGTTGTTAATGATAGGTTTTTCGCCTTTCTGATTTTTAAATTCATTTGAAACAATGGAAAATTGCTGCGAAAAACAATTAACCAAATTAAGCCCGTTCTCCGTTGCCACCCATATATTACCCTGTCTGTCTTCTGTTATATGTGTAATTCGATTGTCTGAAATGCTGTTGGGGTCGGCAGCGTTGTTGAAATAATAAAATACTTTCCCTGTGGCAGGTGTGATACACCACAACCCAAAACAGGTTGTTCCCACCCATATATTGTTTTTACTATCTTCAAATAGACAGATAACCTGGTTTTGAATATTTGTTGTTTTAAGCCAATCTGTATTTACCAAGCCCTTGCTTAAACTATTTTCAAGTATTTCCCTGTATGAAAGGGTTTGGTTTTTTGAAGGATTATAACAAAACAAACCTTTGTCCCAATTGTTGAACCATATATTTCCCGCATGATCTTTGATAATTGAGTTTGCGCATACTGTTTTCGCTCCTTTTCTTTGATTAAGGGCTTCAATGTTATGAGGATTATGTCGAAAATGAAACACTTCTTTCGTAGCGGGATTCAACACCTGCAAACCGCCATAAGGCGTAGCCATCCAGATTGTGCCATCGTTATTTTCAATTATTCCATTGAATGAAAGTTCGGAAGTCCACATTGGTTCTTTATTCAAAGTATCGCCGGTTAAAGAATAAAGCAAATGCAAATCAGCATCGAAACATTTAACGGCGGATTTGCAACTCGTATATATTTTATTATCGCGGCTTATCAGTACATTGTTCACATATTCTGTTGCATTATTGCGTGCGCTGTCAATGGTCTGAAATGTTTTGTTTTTCTTATTGAAAACGCTCAAACCTCCATCCGTGCCAATCAACAAGCGGTTATCCTTCGTTTCTTTGATGGAATAAACAATATTTCCGCAAATAGTGTTTTGTTTCTTTTCATCATGATAAAAAGCAGTGAACTGATGCCCGTCGTAACTGAACAATCCGTCATGAGTACCAATCCAAAGAAAGCCGTCCCTGTCCTGGAAAACTTCATTAATGATATTGGTAGAAAGCCCGTCCCTGATGGTAAAATGAGTGAAACGAAGGTTGGAGGTTTGCGCTTTTACAGAGGATATATATAATATATTTGTAATGATTAAAATAATTGTGAACGAAAATGGTTTGTTTATAGTCATTTCTGGCTGTTAAAGATTTGACAAATATAGGAATTTGTGATGGTTGCAACCTTCACAACCATCTCAACTCTCAAAACTAAGACCACAACAGTACTAACAGTGGCACAATAATTCCATTCTCCTTTATGATTGACAGGTTTAAAACGAAAGAAAAAATCCCCCGCAACTTTTTCTCCATCGGGAAAAATATTCTCCACAGTGGGAAAAACTTTTTCTGCATCCCCAAAAACTTTTAGTGCACCCCTAAAAACTCTTTGTGCATCCCTAAAAACTTTTTGTGCACCCCTAAAAACATTTTAGGGAGCCCTAAAAACATTTTAGGGCTCCCTAAAAACTTTTGTTGCACGTTAACAATTACCGATTAACAGCATAAAAGTCTTACTACCGTTGCTCCTCGTTTTCAGTGCAGAGCATCAACAAGGTAACGGGAACAACGTAAGTATTAAGTTTCTATATGAAGAATATCAGTGCCTGCCCAATTCCTTCAAATGGGCAACATGCGAAACAACCGCAAGCCGCATATTGGGATATTCAATGTAATTAATCCCGTATTCGAGGCAGGTTTGCTTAATGATTTTGCTGATGGCAGGATAATGCACATGCGAAATTTTCGGGAAAAGATGATGTTCGATTTGGAAATTAAGGCCTCCCACTAACCACGAAATTACTTTATTTCGGGTAGCGAAGTTGGCAGTGGTTTTAATCTGGTGAATCGCCCATTCATCATCCACGGTATTTGTATTTTGATTAACTACGGGAAATTCGGTTTCGGTTACTGAATGAGCCAACTGAAACACCATTGCCAATGTAACACCGGCAAACATACCACCTGCCGTAAAGCCGACGAGCCAGGGCAGAAATCCAACCATATATATAGGTAAGGCGACAAACATAACGGCATGGAACAATTTGAATCCCCAAAATGTAATATGGTCTGTCAATTCCATTTTCTTAATGGGAATGTCGCCAATTTTTTGCGTGAAATACTTTTTATAGTCTGTAAAGAAAACCCAATAGATGTATAACATGGAATAAGCAAAGCCGAAATAAATATGCTGGTAGCGGTGCATTTTGTAAAACTTCTGTGTTTCGCAAAGACGCAAAAAAGGACGAGAGTTTAAATCGTCATCAA
>Ga0207111_10245_pt1 | contig 13144 bp, 10 predicted proteins | sample Alteio_BWMinHeat_71_FD_153577 | JGI IMG/M metagenome (GOLD analysis project Ga0207111, IMG submission 153577) | Enriched cells from forest soil in Barre Woods Harvard Forest LTER site, Petersham, Massachusetts, United States -... | ecosystem: Environmental > Terrestrial > Soil > Temperate forest >... | reverse complement strand
AGTTCCCGTAGCCGTTCCGGTCGCATTGCCTGTGCTTATGATGGTGGCTTGCCCGCTTCCAGCCACATTGTTTACGACCCCCCAGGTCACCGGACTTGGAAAAGGCGGCGTCGTTCCATCGGAATAGTGCTGCGTGGCTGTATACGCCAGGGTCCCGGTGACGGTGACACTGGAATTGAAATTATTGATGCTAATGAACGAAAGTACCGCCGGTGCGGCAGTGAGCATCATAGTGAGCTGCGTAGGTGTGCCAATCCCTTTGATGGTTGCTGTTATGGTCACAGTGCCCGAGGGCTGGTGTGCAATGGCGAGTCCGTGAGAGCTTACGCTGATGGTTGTGGGGTCGCTCGAGGACCAGGCTACGCGTGAGCTGACGTCACGCACGTTGGTTGTTTGGGAGCTGTTCCGGAAAAAACTCTTCAAAACCGCCAGCTTAAGCGACTTACCGTTGGGGATAGGCTGAGGAGAGGCCGGGCTGAGGCTGAATCGCGCTGGTCCCACGGCCTTGCCTTGCGCCCAAGCGCCGTTCGTGCTCAATCCTATAAGAAGAATGCAGAGAACATTCCGCCAATCGCGCCAATGTTTAGTCTGTGACAAGAGCTGACCGCGCCTTTCCACACGGGGACAGGAGGTTTATGCACACTCAACTAAGGGGGACTTCGATATTATAAGCTAGTTTTATAAACCCGGATCCTAACTTTTTCACTCGGAAAAACTGCCACAGTTTGATCTATGTTGCCTACCTGCCGCAAGATAAAAATCTTTCTCCGCTCTATGCGTGCCGATTTGGTACATGACGGATGAGGAAGGAATAAACCATTTCCGATGGAGCGGAATCCATATTTTAGAGATGCGATCAAAACAAACCGGCCCGGGCAGTGGTGCCCAGGCCGGTTCGTTAGGTTTAGAGCACGTTTTTATTTCGGTTCTCTGGTAAGCGTCCAGCGCAGGCCAAACGAAACCGTCCGGTCGTAGAACTCGCGCTGAATGGGATAACGTCCGCTGCCTTGATAGAAGCCGAAAACTTCATTGTTCATATTCAGCAGTGAGACGATGGCCTGCGTGCCATGCCCCTTGGGAATCCAGTAGCTCATCTGGGCGTCAACCTGGGTGTGAGGATAGAGGTATGTATCCCCATTCGGCCCCCTGGGTCCGCCATCGGAGCCATCGGGAGCGAAGCTGCCGTAGCTGAAGATGTTGGCGTCGTTGTGGGTCACACCAATGCGTCCGGAGAAGCCCTTTTTGTCGTAGGTCAGATCGAAGTTGGCGTTGTTGGGCGCCTGGCGCAACAGTGCGGGACGATCTGTCCTGCCTGCCCCGGTGAGGTCGATGGGGAAGTTGGTTTGTGATTGGGTATAGCTGTAGTTGGTCCTTACACCAAGGCCATTCAACGGGCCGGGCAAGAACGAGAGATGCTGCTGCCATGAAAACTCGAAGCCGACGATATGTGCATGACCTCCGTTGATGGGCTGGGTTTGAAAGAAGCCGGTAAATTGCCCCGTGGTGAGAGTGGTTTTCACGGGAAAAATCGGATTCGTCAGATACTTGTAAAACACGCCGCCCGAGATTACGCCAAAGGGTTTGAGATAGTGCTCAATCTCAAGGTCGAAGTTCTGAGCATGCTCGGGCTTGAGGGCTGGATTACCAATCTGTACGGTACGATTGGCCGTGTTCGTGGCATCCGCGATGAGCTTGGGCGGCAGGTCGCCAAAGTTAGGCCGGGAGATCCCCATCCCATAGCCCGCGCGGACGATGGTGTTTTGATCCAAAGAGGACTGGATCTGTATGCTGGGCAGCACGTCAATGTAATCGTGAGTTCCAGGTACGGGCGTGATCACGGCGTCAAGGTTATTGTTAGAAAAGTCGCTCGGGAAAGATACGCTGCTGGCGAGAAACGATTCTGAAGTCCCTTCGATGCGCACACCAGCCTGAATGCGAATGTTTTCAAAGTTAATCGTATTCATGACATAACCGGCGTAGACGCGTTCGGTCTCGTTGAAGTCACCGCCTACATTGTTCGTGATGGTCCTCCTTTGATTGATTTGGAACTTGCTTAAAGCATTGCCGGGAAGATAGCCAGTGTTAAAGAAGTTCTGTATCTTGCTGAAATTGGTGGTTGGCCCGAATGTAGGGTAGCCCTGAAGGTAGTAATTGCGGTTGGTGAAGGTTCCGAGGGCATCACTCTCCAGCAAGCCCGGCACTGCGGTGGTATGGATGGCTTTGTAGAACACCTCATTGTTGAATTCAGATTTGCGGGCATCACGTACCTTGGCGCCGATCTCGAAGGAGCCATAGTGGGAACCGACACTGTATTGGCGGATCGCGTCGACAGATCCGATGATATCGCGCTCAAACGTGTGGGCATCTCCCTGGGTCAGCGTGTCGAGAACGTACTGCGTTGGGTCAAAGATGTTGGCATTCAGGGGCGTAATGTGGGGGGTGTGCGGATTGGCTGTGTTGACTGCGTACTGCACGGTGCCGTCGAGAAGACCACCAGGAGTAACGACAAAACCAGCGCTGGGAAATATTCCCGTAAATCGCGCCTGGCCGAGCGAAAGCTCATAGTTGATGATGGTCTTTCCAATGTCATGCCTTGCGCCGGTAACCACGTTGAAGATCCGCTGCTCAGGTTTGCGGGTTACATGGGCAAAGCTAGAGGAGCCGGTGTTGTCAGTCAGGGTTGGCGAAAGAAAGTTTCCCACGGCTGGCGAATAAATCCAATCCTGTCCGAAATCGTTAAACTCAGAGAAAAGTCCGCGGGCGTAAATTGAGGAAAATTCACCAAGCTTATAATCCACTGTGCCACCAAAACCGTAGCGGGTGCGGTCGTACCAGTAGTCGCGGTAGTCATAGCCGTTGGGTCCGGGGAAAAACGTGCCGGTAGGAACGGGATTACCGCTCGAGTCGAGGAGAGCTTGGCCGGTTGCGGGATCGGTACGCGCAATAGAGTTGAATCCCACTGAAGGCTCGATGTCATTAATGCCGCGCCCGTTCCAGTCGTAGCTGCCGCCAAAGAGTACGCCGAGCTTCTTGTCTTTGCCAAAGCGCTGGCCTGCAGTGCCGCTGAACTGGTCGAGCCAGCGTCCTGTATCAAGATGAGTGTAACCGCCCATTCCCAGCAAGCTGACATAGGGCTCGTCGGTCGCGCTCTTGGTAACCAGATTGACGGAACCGCCAATGGCGTCGCCATCCTGATTGGCAGAGAGGGTCTTGCTGACCTCGACCGAATCCACCAGGTCTGAGGGAATAGCGTCCAGTTTTACGTTGCGTACATTTTCCGGGGATGGCAGATGCACGCCATCCACCGTTACGTTGCTCAGACGGGGTTCGGTGCCGCGAATCTGTACATATTTGCCTTCGCCTTCGTCACGCTCCAGCGAGACGCTGGGCAGGCGGCCTACAGCGTCGGCGATATTGGTGTTGGGCAGGCTGGTGATGACCTCGGAGGGCAGCACCTGCAAAATGTTATCGGCGGTGCGCTGGCGGTTGAGGGCCTCGATTTCGCCGTGCTCGCGGCCGGCGGTAACCGTGACTTCTTCGCCCTTGGCTTCAACTGCAAGCGTGGCGTCCACGTTTGCGGTCCCACTGGCGCTGACGTCTACATCTTTAGAAAATGTTGTGAACCCTACGTAGGTGATGGTGACGGTGTAGTGTCCAGCGGCCAAACCGGTGATGGCAAAATCGCCCTTGCTGTTAGAGGCGGTGGTTTGTCCGGTGGGCTGCAGCTCTACGCGCGCGCCTTGCAGGATCGCGTGGGTCGAATCGGTCACGCGCCCGCTAATGACGCCATTGCGCTCCTGCGCCGTGGCCTGTGCGAGGCAGAACAGGGAGATCATTGAAAAAATTGAAGTTAACAAAAAAATCTTACGGTGGAGAAAATGCATGGTTCCCTCCTAATATGGGTTGAGGATCAAAAACTATGCGCAGATAGTAGAGGAGGTTTGTAAACGTCCGGTTAGAGACAGATGAATAGGAGGTTAAAATTCACTGAAGAAAGCCTGAAGGAAATTGCCATCCGTGGATACTGATTTTGGAAGAAAGCTATTTTACATCTCTTCAACCAGCCTTAAACCATTTCATTTTTCTTCCAGTTTCTTCCAGGGCTTTCTATCTGCGGGCTGAGAGTCTAACCGGAGCACTCACTCGACGGTGATTTCTCGTGAGAATCTGTTGCACATTTTCTGGTGCAAAAAACTCCTGCACCGGTACAGTGAGAGCAAACACCCCGAAGAAGCGGCGGGCCTGCTCGGGATTTTCCCGCAGTGCGGCGAGAAGTTGCTGCGTCTCGGGTGGAGGCGGCTCCAGCGTCGCGAGTTGCGAGGTGAGCTCGTAGAAGGGAAGAGCAGTCTGGTTGCGCTGCTGCTCGTATCCGGCCAAAGCCTGCTCCAGCGGCTGGCGGCCACTCAAGCCGGCGTCAATGGCCTCGGCCAGCATTTCGGCGCTACGGAAGGCATCGGTGATTCCCGAGGCTGTGCACGGATCTTTCTGATATCCGGCATCGCCGACCAGCGCCCATCCGGGGCCGTAAGGCTTGCGCAGATAACCTGGGATCGCCCCGCCAACAAACTTTGACTCACGGCGGCAGCTTCGCAATTGCTCAAACAGATCGGGCGCGCACTCGGCAATAGACCGCATGTAGTGACCTTCGATATCGGTGCGGACCATCGGCAAATCGCGCGCGGCAAATGCTGACCCAATCAGCGTGAGATTGTCATTGGTGTTATAGGCGAAGATGACGCGATGAGGACGCAGCCATAGATGCCAGCCCATCATCCGTATGCCGCTCCAGTAGGAGTACCACGAGCCCTCCAGCGGAGGCTTGTTGTTATACTCCGGAGCCTTCACCGCCTTGGCAACGGTTGAAAACATGCCATCGGCGCCGACGGTAATGCGGGCGCTTTCCGTTACCATGGCCCCGTTCTTTCCGTGTCCGCGAATCCCGGTGACCCGGTCGTTTTCCCAGAGCACTTCCTGCACCGAGAAATTTTCCCGCAGCTCCGAGCCTGCCTCGACGGCTGCCTCAACCAGAATCGGATCGAGCACCTTGCGGCGTGGCGCGTAGGCCTCTTGCACCCCGCCTTCGGCCGGAGGAGGCGAACCTGTAAGGGTGAAGGCGCCGTAGTCAAAATAATCAGCGGTAATAGGAGGACAACCGGTGGCGGCAAGTTTATCGAGCAATCCCCAGCGCTTCAGCCTGGCCGTGCCCGTCTGATGGACAAAGTGATTGGAAAAAGCCATATCACTGGGGAACGCCCCGCGATCCACCAGCAAGACCTTGTAACCTTTGCGCGCCAGCAGCAGGGCCGTAGGCGAGCCGGCACAGCGGGCGCCAACAATAATAGCGTCATACATGGGGGAAGTCTCCTGATAGCCTAACTACAAGTGGTGTTGCAGAATGGAAATACGTATCAGGTACGGAAATACATATTTCCCGGATTGCAGGAAACGGCAAGTTTTGTAAAATGCCCCGAAACGTTTGGACGTGAAGGATCACTTCTTAGGCCACGGAGAGTTCAAAATTCATGAAGACCAACCTGGAAATCATCCAGAGTATTTACCTCGGGGATGCAGAGCAGAATGCGAAGAATCTGCAGGCCATTCTCGCACCCGAGTTCGAATGGAGAGAGGCTGCGGGCTTCCCCTATACCGGGACCTTTCACAGCTTCGAGGAGATTGTGAAAAACCTGTTTGCCCCGCTCGGGAGCGAATGGATTGGATTCCGCGCGCACGCCGAAAAATTTTACGATGCCGGCGAGACCATCATTACAACCGGCTTCTATCACGGCACTTATAAGAAGACAAATCGCGCCATGGAAGCCGCATTCGCACATGTGTGGACTCTGAAGGATGGCAAGATCGTCAAATACGTCCAATGCGCCGATACCAGGAAAGTTTGGGAGGCGATGGAGGGAAGCTGAAAAGCGCTCGTCGAAAAATAGGAGACCTCGCGTGGCGGATGATGCATTTTTCAATCCTTTAAATCGTTTGAGAAATGCCTGTCGACTTTTCGCCCATTTTGCTCTGGCCAGGCCCGCAATGCAGTTTGGATCACCCGCTGTAATTCTTTACGGCTTGCCCCGCCGGCAGCCTGAACCGCCATTCCCTGCGACACCGTTGCAATGAAGCGAGCCAGATCGGCAGGGTTTGAATCGCGGGGAAGGTCGCCCTCGGCTTTTGCGCGCTTGAGACGCCGGTGTATTTCCACCTCGCCTGCAGCACGGCGCGAAATCAGCTCCCGCCGGATCGAGTCGCCTTCTTTTCCGCAGGCAAGCGCGCCCTGCACGTAGAGACACCCTCGGGGATTGTGCGGATCGGTCACCGAGCCGGCTGTTCCTTGCAGCAGTCGTTCGACAACTGCGCGGGCGGTCGGCTGGTTCAGTGCTTCACGAACGTAGGCTCCAGGCCCATGGACATAACGATCAAGCGCCTTGCGGAACAGGCCTTCCTTGTCGCCAAAGGCGGCGTAGAGGCTGGGGCGATTGATGCCCATGGCTTTGGTCAGATCTGATAAAGACGCGCCCGCATAGCCTTTGCGCCAGAACACCTTCAGCGCACGGTCAAGAGCCTGATCAACGTCGAAGGCGCGAGGACGCCCCATGGGACCGGCGGACTTCCTGGATTTCATACTGTAGTGTTTATGATAATACTTTTTTCGTACCCATCGGTACAAAACTTCCTGAAACTTTGGTTCGCATTCGACATCTTTACTGTACGGTACAAAGTGCCGGCACAGGAGAGACATCATGTCAAAGAAACTTGCAGGTAAAGTTGCAGTGATCACAGGAGCATCCAAGGGAATTGGCGCTTCGATTGCCAAGCATCTGGCAGCCGAGGGCGCAGCGGTTGTCGTTAACTATTCATCCAGCAAAGAAGGCGCCGAGCGCGTGGTCAAAGAAATTGTAAGCAATGGCGGAAAAGCCGTTGCCGTGCAGGCCAATGTAGCAAAACCGGCCGAGATCGAACGCCTCTTTTCTGAGACGAAGAAGGCATTCGGCAGACTCGATATCCTGGTCAACAATGCGGGTGTCTACGAATTTTCGCCGCTGGAAAGCGTTACCGAAGAGCATTTCCACAAGCACTTCAACCTGAACGTCCTCGGTCTGGTGCTGGCATCGAAGGAAGCCGCCAAATATTTCGATGCTTCAGGCGGCAGCATCATCAATATCAGCTCGACGGCCAGCTCCCTCACACCTCCCAATACCACGGTCTATACCGCTACCAAGGGGGCCGTGGATGCGGTAACCAGAACCCTGGCCAAGGAATTGGGTCCGCGCAAAATCCGTGTGAACGCCATTAACCCTGGCATGGTCGATACCGAAGGAGTTCGCGCAGGCGGATTCGACCAGGGCGACTTCCGCAAGCAGATCGAAGCGATGACCCCGCTGGGACGCATCGGCCAAGTCGAGGACGTTGCTCCTGCCGCTGTTTTCTTCGCTTCGTCTGACTCTGGCTGGATCACCGGCGAAACGCTGCGGATTGCAGGCGGCCTTCGTTGAAGAAGCTCGGGCAGGCATCAGGCAGTCAGCTCTATTGCGGATCATCGAAGGACGGTGTAATGACAAGAAAGTTGTGGGAACCGCGATAGAGTCTGCCGTGCCCGGGGCGAGTGGTTGATCTTGACAATTAAGCCCGCAAATGGCTAGATTGGCGCGCACACCATTATTGGATTTTCGGGGCGGCTTCCGCCTCAGAGGGGTATGAGCATCTCTCCCAGCTCAGGCCTTTCTATCCAATACTCTTGCGCTAATCTCAAAACAATGTGGAGGATTTTCATGATGCATCCATGGGCCATTCGCAAAGGGTTTCTGTTTCTTATGGGTCTGTTTCTGCTTACGGTTTCGCATAGTGCGAAAGCCGACGACGATCGCATACGGGTGACGCAGGTACAGACCGATTACGTAGCCAAGACGTTGACGATCGCGGTTTCTGATCTCGACAAAGCAAAACATCTGGCGGCGCCGAAGGTTCGGCTGGCGGGATCACCGCTGGTGGTTGTGAACTCGGTGGTCAACAACATCGCGCACACCGGCGTGATCACGGCCAATCTACCGTCGCCGGTTCCCACCGGCTCCTTTCTGCTGCAAGTTGCCTGGGGCAAGGATGAAGATGACCGCGAACACACGTTTTCACTGGCGTTAGGCCTTGTGGGTCCGCAGGGACCACAGGGGCCAGCAGGTTCGCAAGGTCCGCAGGGCGCTACTGGTCCGCAAGGCCCACAGGGTCCAGTAGGGCCCCAAGGCCCGGCAGGTTCATCGTCGGGCGGGCCGCCGTTTGTTTGGGTCTGCACGCCTGCGTTTTTTGCCAACGCCGGTGGTAACACCAGAGGTGACATCTATGTCTTCAACGGGAGCTCGACAACTGCCAACGTGGCGGTGCATTTCCTGGACCAGCATGGGAACAACCTGGCCGGCGTGACCATTCCCGGAACGAATCCCGCCGATATCTACCCTGGTCAAAGCGGAAGCAGCACCGTAGCTGTCGCGTCCTTGAACACGTTGGTGGTCACTTATCAAACCCCTATAGACTTTCCGGCGAACAGTCCCGGCGTCTCGCATACGGTCCATGTGGTTTCCGACCAGCCCATCGCCGTCGGCTCGGACCTTAATTTCAGCGGCTTCCATCCACTGCCTTGCAGCCTCTTACCCAAGTAGATCTGGGATAAGTCGCAATCAGCTCTTGATAGTCACCCCCAATAACAAAGGCCCTGCAATGATCAGGGCCTTTTCAATTTTGACCGTTCAGAAATTCGGAAATGACTAATCCACTCTGGCGGCGTTCTCACTGTTTGGAATAAATTCCCATTTCATTGCCGTTTGGGTCGAGGAAATAAGCGTCATATCCTGCGTCGGCTTGGCCAATCCGGCTGCGGCCCTGCTTGATCGTGCCTCCCAGCTCGACGATGCGCTCCAGCGTAGATGGCATATCCTCCACTTGAATGACGAGGACCACGGAGCCCACACCCGGCTTCTTATTGCCACTGAACGCTCCGCTGACATTTCCTGATTCGAAGAACCAGTACTTCTGCCCGGGAACATTGGATTGCACCCGCCAACCAAAGATCGTTTGATAGAAAGACATCGCTTTCTCAAGGTCGGGTGCGGGAATGACGATGTGACAGAATGGACTTCGCTGCGCTGTATTTTCCATGATGACCTTTGTTCCACGCGAGAGTTAGTTATTGTCGCATAAGGCGAACAGGGCAGTGATGATTCTCACACTCCCATCGCTTCCGCGTAAAGACTGTGGAAGTGATGCACTCCACCCTCCTGCTTGACGCTGTAGCGGCCGCGGCTGTACGACCGGGAGCGCAGGTTTTTTTGCACGGTCTCGCAGATGCGCACATCTTCTACCTGGATTTCGTCGCTGAAGAGCACCGTCTGCGCCGGGGCCGGGGTCTTGAGCGCCGCTTCGGGAAAGTACCAGTCAAAAATGGCGATAGAACGCTCGGGCGACACGGGCAAAACAATGTTCACGGAGACATTGTCGGGATAGCAGTTGAGCATCCAGTTGGGGAATACCCAGTAGTATTCAGCAACGTCATCTCCCTTAGCCTGTGAGTAGCGGCGCTCCACGGTCTTCTCATTCTCAGGGCCGCGGATGGGGCTGGATTGCAACGAGTAGCTGGGAAAAAGCTGCGTGGTATAGCTGCCGTAATCCAGCTCGCGATTCAGGCTGGGATGCACGCTCGGCAGGTGGTATCCCTCGAGATAGTTGTCTATGTATGTCTTCCAGTTGCAATTCATTTCGTAGATGCGGCGCTCGTGGAGCTGCATCTTCTCGAATTGGAAGCTAGCCATCCCTTGGGGAAGCTGGCCCAGCGACTGGAGCAGCGGTTCGGCTGCCGGATTGAGGTTCACAAAAATCAGCTCGGCCCACTGCTCAGTTCGGACCGGAGTCAATCCAAACTCCTGGTGGCGGAAGTCCTGCACGCCCTCACATTCCGGAGCATTCAGCAGCTCGCCATCGAGCGAATACGTCCAGCCATGATAGCCGCAGCGGAAGACCTTCCTTTCGCCGCAGCCTTCGGCTGGCGGCCCGGCGCGGTGCTTGCAGACATTGTAGAAACCTTTGATCTCGCCGCCCGCATTGCGCACAATCAGCAAAGGCTCACCCACCAGATTCGCCGTGAAAAAAGAGCCGGGGTTCGGCAACTGCCTCACATGGCCGACAATCTGCCATGTCCCAACGAAGATTTTTTCTTTTTCCAGGCTCTCGAAAGAAGGATCGAAATAATAGTGCGACGGCAGGGTGAATGCCTGAGCAACATCGGGTTGAATGAGTTTGTTCATGGTCAAGGATTGGGAGGGGCGAGTCATGTGATCTTAGATATAATCTCGTCTCCGTGCATGCCGTCAAGAGCTCAGAGACGACCGGAGATGCCGCGGAAAAGAATAAGCAGTTTGCAATGCATTCACAAGACCGGGGAACACGCGCATTGAGCCAACCTGCCAAACTAGTCCGAGGGCTCTCGCTGCTGGATTCTATCCTGCTGCTAGCCAGCGGAATCATCGGGTCGGGCATTTTTCTTACCGCTGCCGACGTGGCATCGAACACGCGCACGCCGGTATTGTTTCTCTCCATCTGGGTCATCGGCATGCTGATTACCTTGCCGGCCTGCTTCGCTTTTGCCGAGATGGGCGCTATGTTCCCTGAAGCCGGCGGGCAGTATGTCTATCTTCGCGAAGCCTACGGAGAATTTGTCGCCTTCCTTTACGGCTGGATGATTTTTTACCGTCAGCGTTGCCGGTACCGTCGCCGCACTCGGTGCAGGTTTCGCGGAGTACATAGGCAAAATCTTTCCTGCTGTGTCTGCCGCTCATGTCATCTTTGTCTTTCGCTTCCCAGGATTATCAGCAGGACACCTGGCCTCTCGGATTCACACCTTGACCGTCACCCGGGAGCACTTGGTTTCACTGACCGCAATCCTCCTCCTGACCCTGGTCAATATTTTTGGCCTGCGCCGGGGTGCGGTGCTGCAGAACATAGCCACTTGGGCGAAATTTGCCGCCATTGGGACTCTTGTGATCTTGGGCATAGCTGTTGGCAAGGGATCATGGGGACATTATTCCATTGCACTGCCGTCATCGCCGACGGCCCCTTTCATCCTCAGCGGAATTGGGGTGGCGCTGATTGCAGTCTTCTGGGCTTACGACGGATGGGTATACATCACCTGGGTTGCCGGCGAAGTCAAAGATCCGCAACGGAACTTGCCGAGATCGCTGATGCTTGGGCTGTTGATCGTGGGAACGCTTTATCTGGCCATCAATGCAGTTTATCTCTATGCATTGCCCATGACCGAGATCGCCGCCAATACTGCCGTGGCGCAAGCCGCCGCAGTTTCCATGTTCTCAGCGGGCGCGGCGCGTTGGCTGGCCCTGATGATTGCCGTTTCGTGTTTTGGCGCGATGGCCACCGCAATCATGTGCGGCGCGCGCGTTTACTACGCCATGGCAGAAGACGGCGTTTTCTTTCGCGGCCTTGCCAAGGTGAGTCCGCGCTGGCACACCCCGGCAAGGAGCCTGGTGTTGCAGGGAGTCTGGTCAGCAGCGCTGGCGCTCAGCGGAGGTTACAACGCACTGTTCACCTACGTGATGTTCATGATGGTGCTCAGCTACGCGCTCACGGTAGGCGCGCTGTTTGTGCTGCGCCGCAAAATGCCCGACGCTCCCCGGCCGTATCGTTGTGCTGGATATCCATGGCTGCCGGCACTCTACCTGCTGATTGGCGGCATCTGGACTGTCAATGCTGTCGTCCAAAAGACGCAGGAGGCACTTTGGGGAGTGGTCATCGTGGCGATAGGCATACCGTTCTACATTTATTGGAAGCGAACCCAGCGAACAGATAAACCGGCTGAAGCCGCGACGGCAAAATAGCTTTCACTTAGTGAAATCATTGGTCCAAGAGAGAAACCCCTGGACGGTGTCGAAGGAGCCGCGTATGGAAATCCGCGCTACCGTATTGTGGTCCTCATCTTCGGCTTCGAGAATGATGGCCCGGCTGGAGTCCTGCATTACCGATACTCGTTTTCCCCGGCTGGTAAACAGGTCGCGGTAAAACTGCTCCACCTGGCTTTCTTTGGCTTTTGCCGAAAAGCTGACGGCGTGGGTGTAGGGATCACCTGCGCCGGTGTCTGGTTTGTTGATCGTGAAACACATGCTCTCTCCGGCGTCCGTATACACCATCTTGGGGCTGAACTCGCGAGAGTTTTCACATGGAACCGCCCGCACCTCGGCGGTGATAATCATGGCCAGGTCAAGCATCGCGGTCCGGCCCGTTGCGCGGTCGCGGACCACCACCATCGCTGTGTTGGGGTAAGAGTCAACAAACTCCAAATGCGGGTTCCGGTCCAGAAAAGGCTTAAATTCCGTGCCTCGATCAATCATCGCCTGCAGGTTGACGCGGCCGGTCATCCGGTATTGGACAAACAGCGCCATGGCAACGAACAAGATCAACCCGCCGATAATGTAAAAAGCCGTACCCGGTCTGTATTCCAGCAACCTCTGCAACATGCTCTTCACCTTCCTTTAAAGTTTGTCGGTTAAGCATACTCCCTGACAGCGCAAGCCAGGGATGCTGTGTGGGTTACCTTCGGTACCAGAGTTAGAGATGAACCGGCACAAAGAGATAAAGTTCCCATTCCTGCACCAGCCCATTGTGGGATTTTTGTAGCGCTTCAAAGCCACATTTTCATTTCTATTGGTCCTGCTGTGTTGTTTAATATCGGATTCAATTTACAACTGCGTTGACCGCGAGATCAATTTGTCGTGAGCAGCGTCAATTTGTGGCCGGTCAACCGTATCCAAAGTTGAGTAGAAGGAGAAGATCCCATGGTTTCCTTTGATAGCGAATTTGCCCAGGTCTATGCGTTGCCTCTGGCCAAAGCGGCATACGTCTCTACAAATCCTCCTGACGGCTTCACCAGCAGCCAAAATGCCTTCAACATTCTGGCGGATACAAGTCATCCCGATTACCTGACACAGCTTTCCAAATCCAGCGATCAACACAAAAGGATGATGCAAAGCATGTTGGCCCAGCGGGTCAAACCCCTGTTCGAGGACGCCGAAAACGTTGGCCAGGAGATCCTGATAAATGCTGTGCCCAATCCGCAACCAAACCTGCACTTTGGCTGGGTGTGCATGGATGC
>Ga0207111_10164_pt1 | contig 13158 bp, 6 predicted proteins | sample Alteio_BWMinHeat_71_FD_153577 | JGI IMG/M metagenome (GOLD analysis project Ga0207111, IMG submission 153577) | Enriched cells from forest soil in Barre Woods Harvard Forest LTER site, Petersham, Massachusetts, United States -... | ecosystem: Environmental > Terrestrial > Soil > Temperate forest >... | reverse complement strand
ATTGATAGCGAAGAAGCTTTTTGGCTCTTTGATGTAATAAAAAATCCAATTACTTTTTTTACAAAATACATTCGTTGGAATCGATTTTTTAAAAATTTAACTTCATTCAACGGTAAAACAGAACATGAGCAGAAAGGTATTATTTCATGAAGTCATTATCGCAATCATTTTTAAAATTGAGTACAACGTACCAGGGCAAACGAGAAAAATTTAAACATGCGCTCGACCGTATGAAGCGCAAGGGCCAGCTAGACCTGTTTCAAAAAGCTTCTACGCTTTTTGAAAATGCTGAAATACAATTACACAATCTTAAAGCTGAATTTTCAGTGGTAAGCGATGGCCAGATAAATGCATTGCGGAGCAAAGTTAAGTCTTTTAAAAAAACATATAAAGAACTGAACGAAATAACCAAGCCAGAGTTGCAGCAATGGATTGAAGCAGTTGTTACCGCGCTCTTTTTAGCGGTTATTTTGCGCAACTTTATCTTTGGTCTTTACCATGTTCCAACCGGATCAGCCGAACCAAATATTTTGGTTGGTGATCGTATTTGGGGGAACAAGATGGCCTACTACATCAGTGATGTTAAACATGGCGATCTGGTGATTTTTGATAATCCAGAATTTGTATACGATACTTCAAATTCATTCAAATATTATTGGCAAAAATATGTCGGCTTTGCAATTCCTTTATTGGGCCTTTCGGGCGGGCCAGACAACTGGGTAAAGCGGGTGATTGCAATTCCTGGTGATACGCTGGAAGGGCGTATTGAAGATGGAAAAACAGTACTCTATCGCAACGGTTTAAAAGTTGAAGAGCTGTATGTGAACCCTTATCCATTGGTTAGAATTCGTAAAGATGTTGGCTTTATACCATTTGATCATGTCGGCCCCTTGAGCATTCCGAGCTTTTTACGTAAACAAAAGGTTGAACGAAATTATACCTACGACCCTTCAAAATCGTTTGCCGATCAGCCTTTTTATAACATGACAGAAGAAGAAGTTGTTCGAAAAAAATCGAATAATAATTTGATTTTATCACCTGCTTTTTCTCCGCAGTACATGTTGGCTGTTGATTACGGACAATCGATTCCGTCAATGGGCATGGATGGATCAGAAGTGTTATATACCATCGATAAATTTGGTCCAATCATTGTGCCTGATGGAAAATATTGGATGATGGGTGATAGCCGAAAGAACAGTCGCGATAGCCGCTACTGGGGCTTTTTAGATAAAAGTCTTATTCATGGCCGAGCAAGTTTTGTTATTTACTCGATCGATAGCGAAGAAGCTTTTTGGCTCTTTGATTTAATTAAGCATCCTATCAAATTTTGGACAAAACATGTTCGCTTTAATCGATTTTTTAAGAATTTAGCTTCATATAATGGTAAAACGAGTCATGAAAAAAAATAAATTTTATATCACCACTCCTATTTATTACGTCAATTCAAAACCCCATGTCGGTACGTTGTATTCGACGTTGCTTGCCGATGTAGCTGCTCGTTGGAATAAGTTGATGGGCAAGCATGTTTATTTTGTTACCGGTACCGATGAACATGGTCAAAAGATTCAAGAAAAAGCAGAGCAAGTGGGCATGGCTCCCCAAGTATTTTGCGATTCGATGATTCCACCGTTTAAACAGACGTGGGAAAAATATGAAATTGAATATGATGCATTTGTTCGTACAACATCAGAACAACACAAAAAAGCGGTTGTTGCTTGGGTTAAAAAAATGCAAGAACTTGGCGAGATTTACAAATCGGTATATACCGGTTTGTATTGTGTTCCTGATGAAACATTTGTGACGCTTTCATCTGAACTTGTTAAAGATGACAAAGATCAATACTTGTGTCCGACATGCAAACGGGCATTACGGGAAGTTTCAGAAGAAAGTTATTTTTTCAGGCTTTCTGCATATCAAGATCAGTTGCTAACGTTTTATGAAGAGCATCCCGATTTTATCACCCCCAAAGAACGTATGAACGAGGTTATCTCATTTGTAAAATCCGGCCTTAAAGATTTAAGTATTTCACGCAAAACGGTCTCGTGGGGTATTCCATTTCCAGGAGATCCCGAACATACCGTGTATGTGTGGGGTGATGCGCTTAATAATTACGTCAGCGTTATTGGTGGCTGGCAAGATGATATCAAAGCGCGAGAAAACTTTGATTATTGGTGGCCAGCCGATGTGCACGTGATGGCAAAAGACATTGTGCGTTTTCATGCGGTGTATTGGCCCGCATTTTTGATGGCTTCAGGCTTGCCATTACCAAAAAAATTACTGGTACATGGCTACATTTTGACGGGTGAGCAAAAGATGTCAAAGTCGCTGGGCAATGCGATTGACCCCGATCAACTTGCAACATGGTACGGTGTTGAGCCCGTTCGTTATTATTTGATGCGCCAAATGCCCATTGGTCAAGATGGTCAGTTTGACCTTAAGAGCTTGGAAGAACATGTGGCGGCCGATCTTGCAAATAATTTGGGCAACCTGCTTAACCGAACGGTTTCGCTTGCCATGAATAACGGTTTGACGGAAGTCAAAGCGCCCGCTGCTTTGGAAGCTGTAACATCAGCATTAAAAACAAAGTGCGAAGAAGCGTATCGCATTTATTGGGAAGAAATGAATAAATATCATTTCCATATTGCACTTGCAGAATTGTGGAAATTCATTTCAGAGGTTAACGCCTATTTTCATGCACAGCAGCCATGGGTGGTTGCCAAGCAAAACAAAGAACTGTTTGCAGAAATTATTCATGCAGCATGTCAAAGTTTGTATATGATTGGTGTTTTGTTATCACCAGTAATGCCAAAAAAAATGGAACAATTGCTGGCAAGTCTTGGCTATGCAATTGATCCAACCAAAGATTACGAAACATTATTTAGAAAAAATGATTGGAATCAAAATTTTATGCTTAAAAAAAACAGATGAACCATTATTTGTACGACCTGAATCTCAAGTTCAAGAACAAAAAAGCTCAGAGGTGCCAGATTCTTCCCGGCTCCCCGAGGAGCGAAGCGTCTCGAGGGGTACAGATACAACACCAACAATAACCATTGATGATTTTGCCAAAGTACACTTGGTGACCGGAACCATTTTAGAATGTAAGCCTGTTGCCAATTCAGATAAATTATACCAACTGCAGGTTGATATGGGAGCGCTTGGACAGCGTCAAATTCTTTCAGGCATATCAAAATTTTTTACGCCAGAAGAGCTCATTGGTAAACAAGCGATTTTTGTTGCTAACCTCGCACCACGTAAAATGATGGGCATGGAATCGCAGGGGATGCTTTTGACTTCAGACGATGGTGCTGGTAAATTACGCATCATTTCTCCACTCGGCGGAACAGTGCCCAACGGAACGCGTTTGAAATAAAATTGTTTTTTAAAGCCATCATACGAAAACAAGAAATACCATGTTTACCAAACTTGATATAAATTCTGAAAAAATGTTCGTGCCTTTTCATCAATACAACAGCACATCACGTGTTGAAGAGATTGCGCTCGAGCGATCTAAAAAAAAATTACGTTACGAACCGTACGAAAAAATCTCAATTATCGAAGTTCCTAATGTTCCCAATCTTGGGAAAATTACCGCGCTTCGGTTTTTGGAATGGTTGCAGTTAAACCCTGAGGGCGTAATTTCATTGCCCACGGGTAAAACGCCAGAATTTTTCATTCGTTGGACAACAAAATTTTTGCAACAATGGAACGAAAAAGATATTCAACAAGAATTGGCCTCTTGGGGGCTGAATCCGGCTATCAAGCCAGATATGCGTTCTTTCACCTTTGTGCAGATTGATGAATTTTTTCCCATGGATCCTGCACGCAACAATAGTTTTGCTGCCTACATCAATCGTTTCTATATCAAAGATTTTGGTCTTGATCCTAAAAAAGCGCTTTTGATGAATACCTGGGATTTTAAATCGAGTTATGGAAACGATCTCGGCGTACTGTTTCCTGACGGAAAAATAGATTTATCATTACGTTATCGAGCCTCAAAAAATAATCTTGAAAGTGACCAACAACAAGCGATTATTATGGCTGATGAACAAGCCATGGCTTACGAAGATCGTATTAAATCATTGGGCGGGATTGGTTTTTTTCTTGGTGGCATTGGTCCTGATGGCCATATTGCTTTTAATATCAAAGGCTCTGATCATCATAGCACAACCCGATTGCTCGCCGTCAATTATGAAACAGCAGCAGCTGCTGCAAATGATTTAGGTGGTATCGAAGTTGCGCGTGATCGCGTCGTGATGACCATTGGTTTGGCAACGATCACCCACAATGTTTCAGCAACTGCTATCGTATTTGCTGCAGGTGAGGCCAAAGGAAAAGTTATTCAAGATGCTGTTGAACATATACCATCAGTTTCATATCCAGCGACGGTGTTACAAAAATTATCTGGAGCTCGTTTTTATTTGACCAGAGGGGCTGCCTGCTTGTTACCTGAAAGAACGTTTGATGGTTTAAGAACTGATGCAAAAGCTGAACAACTGTTTGAAGATCGAACGCTTGTTGATGTTGCTACCAAAAAACGTAAAAAGCTGAGCGACTTGATGCCCGATGATCTTGTCTTCGATCGTAATGGATCGCTCGTTACAAAAAAAATTAATAATCTTTCTGCTCAGGCCACTGCTGTTGCAGATCGTATAAAAAATTCGATTCAAAAAGGGCTTGCTGAAGTTTCTGGTCTTTCATTTTTGCATACCGCTCCTCATCATGACGATATTATGTTGGGCTATTTGCCCTATCTTGCCCGTTTGTCATGTAACCTCAAAAATGTACACAATTTTGTGACGTTGACCAGCGGTTTTAATGCGGTTACCAATGATTATACGGTACGGTTGCTCAATCAAGCTTTATCATTTTTATCAACAGAAGAAGTGTCGCTCAAACTTCAAAACGGTTATTTTGATTACACCAATCCGGCGCTCCAAGATCACGATTTATCTCATTATTTAGATGCTTTGGCTGCAAGTGATGAAAAGAAAAAGCAAGCAGCCGAATCTGCACGTTTGGTTCGAAATTTAGCATCGCTTTTCAAAACACAAGATGCACAATTGCTCATTGCAGAGATTGAAAAATTAAAACTTTATTTCCAAACCAGTTATCCAGGCAAAAAAGATATCGCGCTGGTGCAAACATTTAAAGGTATGATTCGTGAATGGGAAGATGAATTATTGTGGGCGCATCTTGGTTTTGGCAGCAGAAATGTATACCATTTGCGATTAGGTTTTTACACCGGTGACATTTTTACGCCACAGCCTGGCTGGGATAACGATATCAAGCCGGTGTTTGAGTTGTTAGAAAAAACGGTTCCTGATGTTGTTACCGTGGCGCTTGATCCTGAAGGCAGCGGTCCTGACACTCATTACAAAGTTCTTCTTTCGGTCTGTCATGCTGTTAAAGCGTATGTGCAAAAATATCCAGAACGCAAACTTCGCGTATGGGGCTATCGTAACGTATGGTTTAAATTCCACCCCGCAGAAGCAGATATTGTGGTACCGGTTTCGCTTAACTCATTTGCGGTTTTGAAAAATGGCTTTCACGCATGTTTTGCTTCACAACGCACCGCTTCATTTCCCAATACCGAATACGATGGTCCGTTTTGTGATATCACGCAAAAGGTCATGGCTGAGCAATATTGCATGATTAAAACAGTTCTTGGATCAGATTATTTTGAGCAACATCAAAACCCATGTATGCGCTCAGCGCGTGGGTTTAATTTGTTGCGGGATATGGACCCCGAGACCTTTTTTGAGCATGTTTTATCGTTGCAAAAACAAATGGAACTTTAAGAAAAAAGGGCTTGAAATCTGCTATTTAGAGCCCTTTTTGTCCCGTTTCGGGATATTTTTCTCCGTCGTTTGTTTCGACCAAAGTTTTGTGATACCCTAAAATTAGGGTCGTTAAAATACCTTTTATTTACATAATAAACGGAGGATCGCATGATTCCTATACAACCAGTGTGTGCTCCGCGGAGCGGGTTGCAGCATACTGCACATAATTCGATTATTTCTTCTTTCTTAATGGCTTTCGGCCTTCACTCTTCTCTTTATCCATTCTATCCTTGGCGCTCTTGGCGCGCATAATTTTTTCCCCTACCTATTTTTTGTTTTTATTTTTGTTTTATATTGCATAAACACGATGTGTTAACGCTTTACTGCGTTGTCGCGTTGTTTTAAATATTTTAATGTAAATTTTTATTATCAAGGAAAATAATCATGGAAAAGAAAACACTATTACTCGTAAGTATCGCTTTGAATATCGCTCTTGGCGCCTGCGCGCTTTATTTTGGCTATCTGCCCAAGCAGAATAAAGAGCACGTTGAGGGTGTGCAAAAAGAAATCTGTCGCGTTGCGGTTTTGACACCGGTCACGCACCAAAGTCTTGAACAGATAGAAAAAGGGTTTATTGAAACCTTGCAGAAGAGTGATAAAAAGCGCTATGAATTTACAACCTTTAATGCGAATGGCAATAAGACCCTCATGCGTGCGCAGGTTGAAGAAATTTTACAAAATAATTTTGATATGATTTTTACCATCGGTGCCGGAACGACACAGATGGCTAAAGAAATTTCTTTCAAAAAACAAAAGAATATTCCAATCGTCTTTGGTGCTGTTGCTCGTCCCATTGCTCAAACATTGGCCCCAGCATCTGATCAATCAAACATAACTGGTGTTATTGAAGAAGTTGATTATGCCAAACAATTAGCACTCCTGCTCAAACTCAAGCCCAACGTAAAGCGTTTGTTGCTCGTATATGACCCAGGTCAAAATGGTGGGCTTGAAGCTGATAAACAAACGGTTGAAAAATTGGTGCAGGATCGTGGCATCGAATTTAAGAGCTTGGAAGTTTTTAATACCAACGATATTTATTCAAAAATATCAACCGCATGTGATGGTATTGACGTGGTGATGACCTTGAAAGATAATACCGTCGTTTCGGCAATAGATAGCTTGGTTAAAGTTTGTGCTCGCTATGGAACAACGTTACTCGTTACCGATCTTGATTCAGTTGATAAAGGTGCATCGATTGGTTTTGGTGTTCAAGAATACGATTTTGGTGTTCAAAGTGCCCAAAAAGCACGAGCAATTCTTGAAGATAAAAAAAGCATAGCCCAGGTGCCGATGACGCCAATTCAAGATTTTAAACTCAAGATCAATAGCAAAACAATGCAGCAGCAAGGGCTTGTTCTTGATGATGAGATGTTATTTTTGATGCAGTCAAGCGAGGTTGTGTGAATTTTTAATACACTAGCTTTTTAAAAAGCTCTTTTTGTAATCTCCGTATAATCAGTAATTTCGATTGTACGGAGATTTTTTTATGAAAAATATATCAAGAAAGATAAGCAAGATTTTGATCCTGATAGTTATTCTTTTTCTGGGTGCTTTTGAATTGCACGGTTCAATTTCTCAGCTCACCAAAGCGCTAGGCATACTTAAAACAAAATTAGTAACGCTCAGTAATACGCTATCACCTCAAGTTTCAGAATTTGAACCAAGCATAGCGGAAGGAGAAGAAAAGAAGATTGAGGAACGAAAAACACCATTAACTCCAGAAGAATTAGCCTTACCCTTTGCTGAAATTTATGAACCAGAAGAATTTGCTACCAACTTAACTTATGACCAAAAAGTTATACAACGGTTGGCTTATCATATGCATAAAGGAACTGAAGAGCAGATAATTACTGCAGATAATCTTGAAGCGTTTCTTGCTGCCGATGAAAGGACGGGTGTTTTAGGGAAAGATTCTTTTGAACGACTGATTACTGGCTTAACCCCTGTATCGCATAATCAAATTCGTGAAAAGCTTGCAAAGAAATGGATACGTAACGCAGCCATCCGTGTCTTTGGCGATTATATGCGTTCATTTTTAGAGATTGTTGTTAATGGGTGCGATGCGGTGCTTGAAGCAAAGGCAAGAGGTTTTGAAAGCGAGGGAAATAGTGTATCAGCAAATATCGAACGCAATAAAGTTGCGGGCAAATTTGGGATGGGCTTCTTTTCAATTTTAAGTTTTTTACGGCACGTGGAAACAGATGGTACGATTATTACCATCATGAGTGCTTACAATCCAACTTTTAATACGTTTACAAAGAAATATGATAATCAAAAGGCTCTTTATGCCTATTCGATGAAATTTGAAGGGGGAGCTGATCCACGAGATTTAGAGAGCGACACGAAAGTTACGTTTAAGCGTATTACCAAAACAGCATCACTAAAAAGATTGTTCGATGCTAAGGCTGGGACCATTGTTCAGATAACACCAAAAAATCAGGCCAAGAAGTTTTCCGATGCAACGTTGGAAGCGTTGCGTACCTATGTTCACTTTTTAGATTTATATTCGCATGTACGGGTACATCTTACGGTTGAATATAACGATGGACGAAAAATTGTCGAAGCAGTTGGTGGGAGTAAAGCCACACCAAGTGTTTCGGTATTATTATCACCAAAAAGATTGCTTACAAAAGATACAGGAAACGGCCTGCCTCCTAAAGTTTCCTTGAACAGTCTGCTTATTCCAAGTTCATCAACCAAACGAAAAGACGATTTAGATATTGCTCGCGCTGCGGCTGATAAAAAACAGGTTGAAAAACCACGACTAGTCAAACGTGAGGCTAAAAAAGATCGTAATAAATCGCACTTTTTAATTACGGTAAACGGTGTTGTGGTTGTCGATAAAATATTGCAACAAGATTTAAGAAATAAAACTGGCGAGTTATGCGATCTTGCCATACCAATGCCACAGGCGACCCAGCTCACCATTGCGCGTGATGAACTTTCAATTTCTCCTGATGGTAAGAGCTTTGAAGAAAGATCGCTCAAGCGCGTTGTTGATGATATGTTGCAAAGCTTTGTCGATGGTGATCAAACGCTTGATGATGCAATGTTGCTTGCTTTGTATCGTGGACTTGAGGAATGGGAAAACCAATCGGCAGCAACCCATATTGGAGGTGTTTTTACTGGTCATTTTAAAAAGAAGTTATCCAAGTTGCTTGAAAATCAAACCATTATGCCGGTGCCGCGTCAATTTGCGGGCAAGGTTGAAGATAAAACATTAACAAGTGAATTTTCTGTGTTGCCACTTGATGATGAGCTGGCAAATTATAACTTTAGTCGGCTTGAACGGCAGCTGCCCGATTTGTTCAAACGAAGGATTGATAAATTTCAACAACAACTTGGGGATCCTTATTACATATCGGGAGTTCGTAGCGATCTTATAAACTATGTCAGAGATCGCATGCGTGAAGGCGCCGAAGGCAAGCTTATTGCTGGCATGAATGTATTTTTTATCAAACCGAGAGATGAAAAGGTTATTGAAGTTAATAATTTTGGGTTGCGCAGCAGTTTGTTTGTAACCTGGAATATTTTTGCCGAAGTGCAAAAGATTGGGGCTCATACGTTGGTGAATGCAATTGCGGCGCGTATTCCTTTGCAAGATGTGCGGCAGCAAGAAGAAAAAAAAGAGCAGCAGGATATTATTATTGTAAGTAATGCTTCATCAAATGTTGGAATGCCAGCGAATATTCTTGAGGAACAAAAAAATGATTCGTCGTTATTCACGAGTGCTGATGATACGTGGTTACAATCTTTTTTCGACCAGTACTGTGATTTATTCAAATACCATCTGATTGTTCCTGTGTTTGGAATTCCAGAATATGAGAATATCGGTTTTGATGCATCTGTGCGCAGGTTTGGTTATTGGTTTGTTGTTGAAGTTGGTGATCTCAGCAAAGAGATGTTTAATATTTATCATCATTCATATGTTGAAACAAAACCAGAAGCAGAAAAAACGGGCACGATGCAATATGTTGCTACTCAGAATTTAATCCAAGGCCTTCATGATACATCTCTAGAGAACGTGAAGGAGACCATGCAACTGTATATCTATGATTCAATTTTAAAATCATTTTACAAATTACAACAACAAATTATATTACAATACCAAATTACAGGGTATGGCGATTCGATGGTTAACGAGTGGCTAACAGAGACATGGCGGCATAGTAAATCAGAAGGCGAAGCGCGAAGCAAATTGTTAAGCTTAATTAAGAGCGCCTCATCGAAGAATCCGCCTCCCTTAAAGGAGATTAAAATACATGATTTTTTTAATCGCTTTGCCAGAATGCTTTTACGGTGGTATGGCTCTCCTTCTTCGGACATTATCATGAATGGTTCACAACAAATTTGGCCATTGCCAACAAGGAATGCTCAAGCTCTAGAAAATCTAATTGTTCCGCTCATTCTGCAAATCCATACCCATTGTTATGACAGAGATTATTTTGGGGATAGCTTTCCAAAATCTAGATTCAAAGAATTTGCCGAAGAACATAAACAGCTTCCTGCTCGTGTAACAGAATTCTTTACCAAAGAGCAGCGCGCAGCATTTTTTGGCATATCTGGTGCACGTAAAGAGGTTATTACCACCATGGCTGCAAAAGCATCTTCTGATATTGCCTGGGCCAATACACTCACCGGCGTGCTTGCGCGAAGTGTTGCAGGCCTTTCGCTTGTACGAGTGCTTGAGCAAACGCTGCCCTGGTATTTGCAAGGGGTTGATCCTGACAGCAAGTTTATGAACGGGGACATAACACGACCTCAGCTCCAGCAAATGAAAGAATCGATGTTTGGTGTGTATACCAAATATTTCAAAATCCCTCCCGACTTTTTTCCAAACGTTTATGGGGAGGAGGTAAAACCGGTTGCTCAGGCTCCTATCCCAGATGTGATTGATGGTAACGAGTTGTATCGCTGTTTAGTGAAGTTGTCGGAAAAACCTCTTTTATTTGAAAAGCTGATGGCTTTTCAGATCCTTGACTTGACGTTAAAAACCGATCGAGAATGGCAAAAACATGACCTTGCTCGTACCTTGTTGTATGTTCCCTACCCAACATCATTTACACCGCTCTCGGTATTATCGGCCTTACGAGTAGCTGGAATTCCAGACAGTTTTGTAGAACTGATTCTTGAAAAATCACGTTCACCTGAAGAACTTTTATTTACTGCCCATCTCTTACTGCAACAGGATGTTATTAGACTGATCCAAGCGAATAAAACAAAAGAAGATAAGATATTACCCATTCTTGAATTGATCATCGTGCATTATATTCAAGAAAAAATTGATAAAGAGCGTATTTCTGAGATGTATCAGCTTGGTCGGGAAGAACTGGATAGTTATAAACGTATTGAATTGTATGGCAAAGAGCCTGCGCATGCGATTCTTTTTACTTATTTGCAAAACGTTATTCATGAAACCGCCTCATTCAAGCAACGTACGAGCTTTTTAGATCCCGATTTTGAAAGAATAGTACAAGTCAATAGAGGCGAGACGTTTACGCTTAAACAGTTGATCAAAGCGCACTGCAGTGGGAGTGGACTTGAAGATTTGCTTAAACATGATCAATTAGCAAATGTTATCCGAGATGTAAAAAAAGCTGATAAAACCTTTGATCTTGGCAAAATCACTCAAAGTGTTGAGGCGGGGAGTGAGCGAAGTCCGATTGAAGGTTCGCTCATTGAATGTGAACAAAATTCAATTGATGCAGCAAATAGTTTTGTTAAAGATTTAAAAGGTGTATCAAGATCATATCAAGCGCGGTTAAGTGTTCATGGTGCTGATAATAAGGTGCTCACCGAATTGGCAACCATTCGTTATTCACTCGAATCGCTTGAAGCAAAAGACCCTAGTAAAGTTCACGTTTGTTTGACGGTACGCGACCACGTCGGCTTTCCAACTTTAAAAACCTTGCTTGCTGATTTATTAATCCCCGATTACAGCAGCAAATCACAAAACTTGGGCAACATTGGTGATATGGGTAATGGGTCGTTTAAAATGTATCAAGATACTGAACGAGCTTCATTCTTAACCCGAACGGTCCAAAAACCGGATAAATTTTATTTACTGCATATAACACCAAGGCGTGATAAGGCTGATTTGGTTGAAGATTTAGATATTATTACAACTGATGTTTCACATTTCATGAAGGGCAAGGCTCCCAACTTTTTTGGTACCTCAATTAAATTATTATTCAAACCGGTGCCAAGAAATCAGGTTGCTATGCAGCTGATTGCTATCAAAGATTTCTTATATAACTGCTTGGGTTCAACACAATTTAAGCTTGATGGCAAAACACCGGTCAAATTGGTTTTAGAAGAAGCGCATGGAAATAGTTCAACACTTCGGCATTTAAACCCTGAACTCAAAGATATTGTATATGAACATAAGTCGAGCCGAGATGGGAAAACACTCTTTGTGGTCAAAAAACGGAGCGAAGATTTATTGCAAAGTTTTGTAACCACCAGCGGCATTCCATTCAGACAGTTTGGCGCATTGGCAAAACAAATGGCCGTACTTCCGGTTAATTTTATTCAACAGATGGGCTTTGGTTATATTGTTGATGTTGGTCTTGGAACCTATGCTCCGGTGCAAAGCAGAACGCGGTTACAAATGGATGATGTACATCTGGCAGAACTGCGCAAGGCGCTTTTTGAAGCGTATTATATCATTGGTTTGCAGAAAGGGCTGAAAGATAGCATCTTTTTTGAAAGCAACATAACACACTTTAAGAGCCAGGTTAGTTCTTTTGATCAGCTTCGTTTTAGCGCTGCTGATGATAATCGGTTACAAAACACGGTGCAAGCATGGATTACAGGAGCAAGCAAAGAAAGAGTGTTGAATCAAAGCTCGTTCTTTGATTTTTATCGTCCGATATTTGCACAACATGACAATTTAAAGAGTGTTTACGATTATTTGGAAGATGTCTTGAAGACTGTTGTTCCACGATTAATGGCAGAGAAAAGCAGTTTAGAAGCAGAGGGGATGGCCAATTTTAATAGAGTTCTTGCGAATCAAAGCGCTGAATTAACGCGTATTAAATTGATGGTTGATGATGGGGCAAGGAAAAAAGCGTTAGAAAGATTTGTGAATAACTATATTACTTCCTATAACACTACTCTTCTTGGAAGGTGGACAAGTAAGAAAAATGCTATTGTTTCACCATGGAAAACAACATACACAGCGCTTTTGGGTAACCGAAGAATTATGGCAAATAATATTGTAGTCCCTTGGTTTGAAAGAAAAATAAACAACATCGAACTCAAGTTTCCTGATGAGCGGCTCCTTAAAGAAAAGTTTCCTGGTTTAGAATCTGAA
>Ga0207111_10244_pt1 | contig 13215 bp, 12 predicted proteins | sample Alteio_BWMinHeat_71_FD_153577 | JGI IMG/M metagenome (GOLD analysis project Ga0207111, IMG submission 153577) | Enriched cells from forest soil in Barre Woods Harvard Forest LTER site, Petersham, Massachusetts, United States -... | ecosystem: Environmental > Terrestrial > Soil > Temperate forest >... | reverse complement strand
CCCCACAAAATCGCTCGGAAGATTCTTCCACCGTCAAGAGGGAAAGCCGGGATCAGATTGAAGATCACGATGACCGCGTTGATCCAGGTGAGGTAGCTCGTCACCGCCACAACCAAGACAGGCCACATCAAACGATCTCCGGCGTACGTCAACACATACATGATCCCCGTCAAGACGATGCTGACGATAGGTCCGGCAATAGCCATCAAGAATTCGACCTTAGGGCTCTTAGGCTCTTTTTTGATCTCGGCAACGCCGCCAAAAATAAACAGGGTGATCTGCGAGATTGGCAATTTGTAATGCTTGGCGACAAGGGCATGGCCAAGCTCATGCAGAACGATGCACACGAAGAGGCCGAGCATCCCGATGACGCCCATCAGCCAGTACATCTCGGGATCGAGATTAGGGAATTGATAGGGGAAAAAACCGGAGGCAAGGGTCCAAGTTAGAAGGATCGCGATGAACAACCAGCTGATATCGACGCCGATTTTTATTCCAGCGACGCGCACGATATTGAGTCGTTTGCCGAACATGAGATCCTCGTAGTCGCTTTGCGGTGGTCCAAAGAAAGAGCCGGAAGGAGCTCTTCTATCTTGACATCCACTGTCTTAAAGCGAGCGTTTAGCTCTCTTTTTATCTGCGAGAGAAGGGTTGTTTGGCAAGGGAAAAAATCGGACATGCGGCAGACAAAGTCGCCATGGGTTCTTCCTTGCCGGTACTTAGGAGTTTTTTTGGGATGCAATAAAAAATCCATCCGGGAAGGAGAAAAATCCCACAGAAACGAGGTATGCAGCAGCCATCTTTCTTTTTGGATATAGAGTGCGTTGCCCCCGCATTTTTTCTCGCCGATAACGAAGTCGTTTTCTTTTAGGGCAAAATGGGGGTGAGCAAAAGCGGCGCATAAAAAATCGGCCGACCAGCGCAAAATCGGCTCAGGAAAGCAAAGGGACGGGTGCAGCAGCTCCTTTTGTCCTATGAAGGTTGTGAACAAGGTGTTCTCATCGACGATAACCGTCCCTCCTCCACTGAACCGCTTGATGATCGGGATATCCTTAGCTTTTTCACTGTCGATAAGCTCCTCCACACATCCCGAAATCCCCATGACAATGGCAGGGGATGATCCCTCATTGATCAGAAAGAAATTGCGCTTGTCGGTGCGGAGGAGCGCTTCTTCGAGCTGGAGCTGCTCGAAAATAGAAAGGCCTTTGGTGTGGAGGAGATGAAGAGTCATATCGAAATCTCAAAGCCCCGCAGCTCCTCGATCGAGGTGGTGACGGTGCGGTTACCTTTTTTGCGCGCCTCCGAGAGGGCAGTAAATGAACCTTTGACGAGCTTGTCCAATGCGGCAGATGGCGCCTCTTCCCCTTTCTCCCCCTCGTAGATGAGGCCTGCCGAAATCGTAAGGGAATATTCCTTGGTTTCCGCATGAAAAGCATGTCTGCTAACCTCTTCGCGCAAAAGATCGGCAAGGGTGCCTCCCGCGGATGAAGAGGTGGAAGGGAGGATCGCGAAAAAAGAATGGTCACCTTGCGCGAACAATAGATCTTTGGTGCGCAGGTGCTCCTTGATAAAAGCGCCGAGTTGTTTGACGAGCTCTTTGGCTCGCTTTTCTCCATCGCTTTGTAGAAGGTCGTCATAGTGGTCGAGTTCGATCAAGACCAAACATAGGGGCGTCGCAATGTTATGCGCTTTTGTCAGCTCGCGGAAGAATGCACTCTTGACAAGCCGCTTCATCCGAAGGGCCAAACTGATTTTTGTTTTTTTAGCCGGTTTGCCTGTCTTGGCGATGATCGAGGGGATCTTCTGCATTTTTTTTTGGGACACGACACGAGAAAAAGCGACATCGAGCCGCTGGTAGAGTTCCTCGATCTCGAGCGGTTCATGGATGAAGTCGGTAAATCCAGCGGCGAGCGCAGACCGAGTGTACGATTTCTTTAAACTAGAAGTGATCAGCAGCATCGGTGTGAGTCGGTAGGAGGGGAGTTTGCGAATTTTTTTGGCAAGGCTTAAGGGCTCTTCCATTTCCTGTTCATCGATCAAGATACCATTGATCTCGACGCGGGCTAAAACTTCGAGTCCTTTTTCGGCTGAATCGGCAAAAATCAAGTGATAATCGTCTTTGAGGTTCTTCTTTAAAAAAGCAGTTTTCATCCCGCTTTTGCAGATGATGAGTAGATTAGCCATGAGCGATTCTCTCTTGATTGGCGATGTTATGAGCCAATCGGGTAGGTTCTGGCAAACGGTAGCCGGCAAGAAGTTCTAATACCAACTTTACAGCAGTCTGCAAAGTGATTTTATGCCCAGCCGATACGATGATCGGGCGGCACCGGTTTTTCGTGCGGAGTACAATGCCTACCTGTTTTCCTTCCCAGACAAGATCGGTTTGATCCCCGGCAATCGTCCCGAGTTCACGCGCAGGCTTCCCGATGAGAATCGACTTCCCGACGCCGATCGTCGGAATATCGAGCACGACCCCTAAGTGGCTAGCGACCCCAAGGCCACGCGGATGGCAAACGCCGTGTCCGTCGACACAGAGGACATCAGGCTTTTGAGAAAGGCACTGATAAGCCTCGAGCAATGCAGGCACTTCGCGGAAGGCGAGATAGCCGGGTATATAGGGGACAGTAGTCGTTGAGGTCGCAGAAGAGGATGCTACAATTTTTCTATCGATTAGCGTCACGAACCCTGCGTGTATTGTGTAGCTAAATCTACGGCAGCTGACATCGCAGCCTCCTACTTTCGTAGCAGCGCTAAAAGAGTCTTCGAGGATGACCCTTTTGCGCAGCCTCTCTTGCTCTTCACGAGCTTCTTTTACGGCTTTCAAGGGCCACCATCAGAATAGAGATGTCTGCAGGAGAAACACCAGAAATGCGCGATGCCTGTCCGACAGAAGTTGGAGAAAACCGATTCAGCTTTTCCCGCGCTTCGTTGCTTAAGCCTTTAACATCGGCAAAATTGAAATTCGGAGGAATCTGGATTGCATCGGCCTTTTCCAGCTTGCTCGCTTCGACCTCCTGCCGTTTGATATAGCCTGCAAATTTGGCGCACATCTCGATTTGAGTGTTGATATCAGGGCCGAAATCGCGAACGCTCTCTAAGAGCTGGGAATAACTTGTCTCCGGCCTGCAGAGAAGCTGCATCAACGAAATCGATTTGCCATCGATGCTGACATATTTTTTATTCAAATCAGCAAGGCCTTGCTCGATCGCAGATTTTTTAGCCATTAGCTTTTCATAGCGGGCCTGATCGATCATTCCTAAAGAGTAACCATACTCACGAAGCCTCAAATCAGCATTATCTTGCCTTAAGAGAAGCCGGTGCTCGGCTCTACTCGTGAACATCCGATAAGGCTCGTCGAGCTCCCGCGTGGTGAGTTCGTCGATCATTACCCCGATATAAGCTTCTGAGCGTTTGAGTGTGAAGGATGGTTTTCCGGCGGCTTTCAAAGCGGCGTTGATCCCTGCGATGATCCCTTGCCCAGCAGCTTCTTCATACCCTGTCGTTCCATTGATTTGGCCTGCCAAAAAAAGCCCCTCGATCAACTTCGTTTCAAGCGCGCAGCTTAGCTGCCCGCTTTTGACATAGTCATACTCGATCGCGTAAGCAGGGCGCATGATCTCGGCGTTCTCGAGGCCGGCGAGTGTCCGGATCATCTTGAATTGCACGTCGAAGGGGAGCGATGAAGAGATACCATTGACGTAGATCTCTTCCGTGCCCAATCCTTCCGGCTCTAAGAAAATCTGGTGCCGCTCTTTGTCGGCGAACCGGACCACCTTATCTTCGATCGATGGGCAATAGCGAGGACCCCTGCCTCGGATTTTGCCCGAGTACATAGGGGAGCGGTGGAGATTTTCTAAAATGATCTCCTTCGTAGCTATTGAAGTGTAGGTGATGTGGCAGGGGACTTGAGGAAGGCCGGGGCGGTCAGGTTCATCGTAAGAAAAGCGAACCCCCTCATCGCCAGGCTGCGCCTCAGTTTTAGAAAAATCGATGCTTCGTTTGTTGACCCTAGGCGGTGTTCCTGTCTTTAGTCTCCCGAGATTAAACCCTAATTCTTCCAGACATTTCGAAAGTCCGACAGAAGGCTTATCGCCGGCGCGGCCCCCTTCATACTGAGTCTCTCCAATGTGTACCATCCCCCGCATGAAGGTTCCCGAGGAGACAACCGCCGTTGTCCCGTAGTAGGCTATTCCTTCGAGTGTCGCGACCCCGACGAATCTTCCATCTTCAACCAAGATGGCTTCGATCGTCCCTTGCTTCAAGAACAAGTTTGGCACCTGTTCCAGTCGGTGCTTCATCGCCATTTGGTAAGCAAACTTGTCAGCTTGTGCCCGTGGCGAGCGAACGGCAGGCCCTTTCGATGCGTTGAGCATTCTAAATTGAATCCCCGTCTCATCGGCGACCTTGCCCATGATCCCGCCCAGAGCGTCGATTTCCCTAACGATATGCCCTTTGGCCGTGCCCCCAATGGCGGGATTGCAGCTCATTTTGGCAACCGTGTCGAGGCTCATAGTCAAGAGCAGGGTGCGGGCACCCATGCGCGCTGCAGCATGCGCGGCCTCACAGCCGGCATGCCCAGCACCCACGACAATCACATCGTAATGTTCAGGAAACTTCCACATGAAACGAGAATGAAAAAAGAGAGATTATCTCTTCTTATGCCTATCGCGACGGCTGCGCTTTTTGCGCTTATGCTTCGCGATCTTGTACTTACGTTTTTTCTTAACTGATGACATGTACCCTTACTCCAATAGTCAAAGGAATTGATTTTAGGCCGAATCTAGAGAAAAAGTAAAGGAAACCCATAAAGAGGTCTTTTGCTTAGCCTACAGTTCTCTCAGAAGGGAGTTTTTGAAGCGCACTCTTTATGTCCCAAACTCTTTTGTTTAAACGGGCAAAATGATCCGGTTTCACAATATGGGCCTCCACGACGCAACGAAGAGAGTATGCGCGTGTATTTCCCCAATTTTCTTTAAAGAAGAGCGATGCCTTATCAAGACCTACATTTAAGGTAGTAAAAACATCAAAATTCGCTGCCCACACATCGACACAATCTACAGCAGGACTGGTCATATCAAATTTTATTGCATGGTCTAACTCTCGTGACTCTGCAAGAAGAAAGTTCTCAGATTTTTGGGAGGATCCATCGGGATGATCGACACGAGAAGAAATAACGATCGGGTTAGCCAAATGCATAGTACAAACCATTTTGAGCACCAGTTGGCTGATCCTATCCGATTTTTCGAGCTCTCCTCGGATGTCGCCGAACCATTCGATAAACTTTGGCTTAAGGATATGTGAAACATTAGGAGAAATTTGTGACTCTCTTGATATTGCAACTGACATATTAGTCTCCTTATTAGGGTCGAAATTATAGATTTGTAATTAATTAAAAATCAACAATCGATTTTCAATATTTAATTAGGAGAGTTACTTCAATCTTTCTAGAATTAACTTGGCTTCCTTTTCGTCAATCATCACGAATTCACCAACGGTGGGCTCGTAGCAATAGACGTCGGCGTGGGCGATGTCGAACCACCAGCCGTGAACCCTCAGTTTCTTTTTCTGAATCCTATCGTGGATGAAGGGATAACTCGAAATATTCGCCATCTGCTGCAGCACATTCACTTGGGAAATTTGATTTTGTTCGGTAAGGGCGGGATTGATGACAAAACCGTTTCTTACGATGGTGAGCGACTCCTCACCATACTTGAGCCAGGTCTTGAGGTGGGGACTGTCGCTGAGATCCATCCCTTCCGCAAGGGCCCGGATCGCGCCACATTCCGAATGGCCGCAGACAACGATGTCTTGGACTTTCAGGGTGAAGATTGCAAACTCGATACAAGCCGAGGCGCTCGTATCTTCATACGTTGCCGAATAGGGTGGGATCAAATTCCCAATGTTCCTCAGAACGAACAAGTCGCCCGGATTGGTCGAAGCGAACAAATTAGGGACCACGCGACTATCGGAACAAGCAATAAAGAGTGTATCGGGCTTCTGCCCGAGGGCAAGCTTTGCAAAAAGCTCGCGGCTCTCCTCGGTCAGGTTTTTCCTAAAATCGACAATCCCCCGTATCAGTTTTTCCATACTCTACTTGAATGAAGAAAATGGATCGGTTTCCCCTGCCTTGTCGGCCGGTTTTGAATTCAACGGCGAATAGTTTAAGAACTGGGCCATCTCCTTCCTATATGTCAACTGAAGCGAACCCACCCCGCCATGTCTATTCTTCGCAACAATCACCTCCGCCTGACCCGGCTTATCATATGGGTCGTAATACTCCCGCCTAAACAAGAACATCACGACGTCGCTATCCTGCTCGATACTCCCACTTTCGCGAAGGTCGCTGAGCATCGGCTTGTGGCCGGCGCGCTCTTCGACTTTGCGGGAGAGCTGGGAGAGGCAGAGGACGGGGACGTTGAGTTCGCGGGCGAGGTTTTTCAGCATGCGCGAAATTTCTGAGATTTCGTTTTGGCGGTTTTCGGCGGAGCGGGTAAAGCCGGAACCGGAAAGGAGTTGGAGATAGTCGATGATGATGAACTGGATACCGAAGGCTTCCTTCATGCGGCGGGCACGGGCGCGCAGGTCGGTGATCTTGAGGCCTGGCTGGTCGTCGATCACCATGGTGTGCTTCTGCATGTTGTTGACCGAGCCGACGATCCGCTGGTATTCGACCCCGTTAAGAGAGCCTGTTTTGATTTTTTCTGATTCGACTTCCGATTGAGAACAAATGATCCTGTGCAGCAGTTGTTCTGCGCTCATCTCGAGCGAAAAGATGCCGACAGGGATGTTGCTGCGGAAACAAACATTTTCGGCAATATTGAGGGCGAGGGCTGTTTTTCCCATCGCTGGGCGCGCGGCCAAGATGATCAGGTTCGAAGGGTTAAAGCCATTGAGCATTTTATCGATGTCGATGTAGTGGGTCGGAATGCCCGTGACACATCCTTGCTCAGGCCCTTTGATTAGGTAATTCTCTTGTTTTTCCTGGAGTTCTTTGAGGTAAGGGATTTGGCTCGTCGCTTTAGTGCCCGATAGCAAGTCGGAAATCAGGACGCCGATCCCGGGATTGGCTGTTTGACTGATCGCAAAGAGTTTCTGCTGCGCTTCATCGAGTGCGGCATGCACATCGGGTGGATCTTCCAAAGCCCGCTTCTCGATTTCCTGAGCAGAATGGATCATGCGCCGCAAGATCGATTTGGACTTTACGAGTTCGACATACTCTTCAATATAAGCAGCAGTGCCGGCGAATTGGGCGAGATGAGTGACGAAGGCAACGCCGCCGACGGAATTCAATTTTTCTTGCCGCTTCAGCTCTTCACAAATCAGATGGACATCGGCAGGCTTATCGCTTTTGAAAGCACTTTTCAGCGCTTGGAAGACGATCTTATGTTCCGTGAAGTAAAAGTCGGTGTCGTCGAGCGCATCGGCAGCCGCATTCAGGCTGTTGACATTGGTCAGCATACAGCCGAGGACCATCATTTCCGATTCGCGCGAATGAGGCGGAGCCAAAGGGCGATTGGTTGTTTGTGTCATAAGTTATATAACAGTAAAGAAAAAGGGCCTTGAGAATCAAGGCCCAGTTTTTTCGGAAAGAGTGGGATTTGAACCCACGGTACCCCTTAACGAGGTACGCGTCCTTAGCAGGGACGTGCCTTCGGCCACTCAGCCATCTTTCCTTAAGAAAAGAGAGCGAGCATAGCCTTATCTGTTTTTTCTATCAATCGGAGAAGTAGGCCTGGAAGAGGCGTTTGCCGTTCATGGCATTCCAGTGGGTCGTGTGGATCGACCCGTCGGGGTTTTGGACGGCGATACAGTGGACAGGGAGGTAGACATCGGTCGTGCGGCGGATCGTGAAGTCTTGGCCGAAAGCGCACCGGGCTAGCCTCTCGATTTGGCCGAGCGAATAGCGACGGGAAGCCTTCTCGGTGTTCTTGTGCGCCTGGGTGACAAGCCTTTCTTCGATTTTTGTCACCGGATATGTTTTGAGACGCGCGTTTTGCATATGGAGGCGGAAGCGATTGCCTGTTTGGACGATCAGCTTTTTGCGCCGGCAACTCTCGATCCACGTATCCAAGACATCATTGTCGACATGGAGCATTTTCGACAGCCCATCTCGATCGATAATCCCCCCTTTGCTAGCCAGGATGTTGAGGATTCTGAATTCCTGCCGATCGGCCCCTGCGGTGATGCAATCGCCAAAACCATGGGTCTTCTGCCAATCTTTGGTGTCGATCACCATTTCTCCATCGGTCAAGTCCCACAAGACAACTCCCTCGCGAGTCTCGTCGTCGCTATGGCGATACTTCACTTCGAGGACAAGGTAAGGATAAAATCTAAGGGTCGGCTCTAAATATTTATGCCGATTGCTTTTCAGAAGATCCCTTCGATGCACTTCCATAATCTGGGCTGCTGTATGGCGCAGCTCTAGCGTGTGGAATTCGCCGCGGCTCAAGACGTTTTCTAAATATTTTTTGACTTCTGGAGGGGTCGAAATATCAAGCTGAAAATAGCCGTACACGGCTGCTGCGAGAATACCGAGGAGAAAGAGGATGCGTAGCATAGTGAAAATTTGTATTTATCCTGGAGTATATATACTAACCCAGAAGTCAAATAGTTGACAAATAGCTAGCTGCGACATTGCCATATTGATCTTCCCTCGTCAACCATAGGCTTGCCTATGGCCTCCTCGCTCAGAACGCTTCTCTTCAATTTGGCTTTGTCTCGCTAGCGCTCTTTGTCAACTTTTGAATTCTGGGTTAGTAAGACCGATTTCTAGCTTGTCAAATAAAAGACCTCTGCTATAATTGCAGTAATTTTTCATCTTAGATAGAAGCTGATATTAAGCTTCCAGGGAATGTATGAGCGCACAAACCTCGCAAGAGTTTGGCAAGTTCCGATCCCTGTTTTGGCCTGTCCGCCGAGATGAGCTCCGTTTCTTCCTCCCACTACTCCTGATGTTCTTCTTCATCTGCCTCAACTACAATGGGTTGGCAGTTGCTAAAGATGCCCTTGTCGTTACTGCTCCCGAGTCGGGGGCCGAGGCGATCCCCTTTATTAAGGTCTGGGCCATTCTCCCTTGTGCCGTGGGGATGACTTTCATCTTTACCCGCCTCTCGAACCGCTTCAACTACCAGAAAATTTTTTACATCATGATGACAATTTTTCTGGGGTACTTCTTTCTATTCGCATTTGTCCTCTATCCTTTGCGCGATTATGTCCACCCCACAGGTGTTGCCGATAATCTAGCGCAGATCCTCCCGCTTGGGTTCAAAGGCTTCATTGCCGTGTTCCGCAACTGGACGTTTACCACCTTCTATGTGATGTCCGAGCTGTGGGGGACCATGATCATGACAGTCCTCTTCTGGGGATTTGCTAATGAGATCATGTCGGTCGGCAGAGCAAAGCGATTCTACATGATGTTGATGATCGGGGGGAATCTCGGGGGAGCCTTCGCAGGCAATGCTGTATCCACGCTCTCGTCGATCGGTTATGAGTGGGGTACTAGTGCCGGCCGCGACCCATGGGGATCGTCGCTGATCTTGATCACCTCCTTCATCATCCTAAGCGGACTAGCGTGCATGTATACCTTCCGCTGGTTCAACCGGCATGCCCTAGATCGTGTATCTGCTTTAGAAGGGATCCAACTGCGTGGGAAAGGCCCATCCGAAATCAAAATGGGGATCCGTAAAAATTTTGCTTACCTCGCCAAATCCAAATATCTCCTTTGCATCGCCGTGATCGTCCTCACCTACAACATCTGTATCAACCTCACAGAAGTGGTATGGAAAGACCAGATTCGCAAACTCTATTCCGATCCCAATGACTTCATCGCCTGCATGGGCCAGGTGAAATTCTGCATCGGCATCATGGCCACAGTCATCGCCTTGGCGACCAGCTCTATGGTTCAAAGGGCGCGGTGGACCTTCAGCGCGATGATCCCCCCGGTGATCATGATGATTACAGGGGTGGGCTTCTTCTCTTTCCTCCTGTTCAAAGACATCCCTTTCTTCGCAGTCCTCTCCAACTTCTTAGGTTTTGCTCCTCTAGTGATCGGCGTGTTTTTCGGCTCGGTGCAGAACTGCTTTGCTAGAGCTTCCAAATACACTATTTTCGACACGACCAAAGAAATCGCCTTTATCCCGCTGAGCAAAGAGTGCAAGCTGAAGGGCAAGGCAGCAATCGATGGCGTCGGCTCAAGACTGGGAAAGTCGGGCGGTGCCGTGATGTACCAAGGGTTGATCATGGTCTTGGGCACTGTTGCAGCGAGCGTCCCCTTTGTCGCTGTTATCCTTCTTTTCGTCATCGCAGCGTGGATGATCGCAGTACGATCGCTCGGCAAGCAATTTTCCGAGCTGACCCAATCGGGCACTGTGCTTGAAGAGCCGGTAATCGTTCCTTCTGAAAAACAAGCTCCAACGACTGCAAATGCGTAAACTAATCCTCGCCGCAGTTCTTCTTGGAGCCGCAGCCTTTTATTTCTACCCTAAAGATACGAAAGAGAAACACTGCGTCCACGATGAAAAGACCTATTTGAATTTTTGTCGCTCTATCGTCTCCGATCCCGAGGTCTATCGAACATTCCGCTCCCATCCTCTTTATACGATTTTTCAAGAAAACATCGGGGGCGAATCGGCCGCTGCTTGCTTGGCAGAACTCGAAAAAAAGTACCCCCATCTTCTTGCAGAAAAAGGTCTGATTGCGTCCCTAGATGCTATCGGCACGCCTCATAAAATTGAGGGAATCGGCCTGCCTACTCTACGCAATCTCAAAATCGGAGGAGATATCGAAAAGTATTTCGGTTCTCTTACTGGAAAAACCATTGTCCAAATCGGCGCTTCCGATGGGTCTTTGTGTAAAATCTTGATGAAGCGGCACCATCCTGCACGCTACTGCATCGTCGACATACCACCTGCCCTTGAAGTTGCCAAAAAGACACTGGCGGAGTGGGGTGTCGATGGCATCGAATTCTCCACGCCGGAAGAGTTCGCAGCTCCTCAAACAATCGATCTTGCAATCAGCCCCTTCGTCTTTTCCGAATCGCGACGCAATATTCAGCAGCTCTATGTGGATAGAATCTTGCGCCATACGCAGCAAGGGTATCTCGATTGCCGCTTCCCGATGCGACACTTTGGACTCAAAACATGGACGCAAGAACAGATCCTCTCCCATTTAGAAAAGATTGGCAAGAAACCACAAGTCATCATTGACGAACCATTGACGGATATTGATCGCTGCCTTATCCTCTTTGCTCTTTAACATCCTTTATGAGCAATGAGTTATGTCAACCTTCAACCGTTTGTGTTTTTCTTTTTTTATTTTCATCGCAAGTTTTCTATCCGCTAACGAAAATTACGAATTTGTCGGCCGTCATTTCATCGCAAGCTATCTCGATTGTTCCGAATCGGCAATCATGGATAACCAAGGTATCCGGCAAGCAATGATCAAAGCGATCAATGCTTCTGGTGCAACCCTTGTCGATATGACCGATTTTGAATTTTCCCCCGCCGGCTACACCATGATCGCGCTCCTCTCAGAAAGCCACGCCAGCATCCATACCTATCCCGACCAAAAAGCATGCTTTGTCGATCTCTTCACCTGCGGCAACCGATGTTCTGCCGAAGCCTTTGATGCCGTCATGCGCGAGTACCTCGCCCCTAAGCGCGTCAACGTCCGCTTCCTCCTCAGAAGCGAAGTCAATCAGGATCAATAAAAAACGTGCCCGTGCCCGATCTTTTTTAATCGGGCACGGGCACGTTAATTTTCAAATTCAAGCTGTTCCAACTCTTCCCGTGTACATTGCATGAGAGCTAGTTGCTCGCCTTTTGGCAAAGCAAGCAGCTCCATACGATGGTTCATCTCTTCGATGGTCATCTCAGGACGCAGCGCGAGGGCTTTCAAAACTCTAAGACGCGACGCTGTCGCATCGAGGGAGTCATGCAATCCTAGGGCTGCGAGCATACTAAGAATAGACTGTGTGGAAATGTTCTCGATTTTCTCTCGAATGGCCATTGAAAGGGGCACTTTCGCATTCGGGAGATAGGCGAGGTAGTTCAAGAGATAGGTGTTACGGGTGGGAAAACAGAGGCCATTGTCGATTTTGATCAGCCGGTAGGTCGGCTCGAGCGAATGGAGAGTGAGGAGGAAGTTGCTTCCGTGCCCATCGCAGTCATTTGTTGCCCAAAGCAAAAGATTCACCTGTTCGAACGAGTCTTGATCGAGGGGCAAGGGGATGCCGAGCGTTTCAAACCCTGCTTCGAACCACTCATGCACCGCTTCTCCGATTCCAATGGTTTCGGAAATAAATGGTTGGACAGAGCATAACTTCTCTTTGTCGGGATTGCCGATGCCAACATCGAAAAAAACATCGGATGCGACGATAGCAACAATCGTCCATGGTGTTGCAAGTTCAATGTGCAAAAGCGATGCGGTATGCGATGCTGCCAATTCTCTTTGGAAGGATTCGTAGAGAGGAATCGCGTCGCGCACTCGGTGTGTATCATCACGGTACGGGCTAGCTTTTCCTTTTCTGTTATTGACACATAGCCCATCTTCATCGAAGGGTTTGATGACATAGCGGGGGCGATGATTGTTGTCGTAAAGAAAGTAAGCCCCACCGTCTCCCTCCGAAGAAGAGACTATCGTTCCTTCAGAAAGACAACGGTTAAATTCTTCGGTGCGCTCTTGCCATACATGATCAGAAGCCATTGTAGCGATAAAGGGGCGCCATGCTTCCTTGATTGTGGCAATTTCTTCTTTCCTTTCGCTTACTAAAGCAGAAAGGATCTCATCGCTGAGATCGGGCCAATAGGAAGGGGCGTCGCTACTTGTCTGAGCAAATGCTTGAGAAAGCAGGAGAAAGGCGCAGAGCAAATTTACAATTCTTGTCATAGGAAGTTTCATCGTTGTCGGAGATCCAGGCGTAGCAGAGGTTGCTCGAATAGGGAGAGACGAGGTTTTTCACATAGTTCTTTTTCAAGAAGGAAGCATTGAGATGGTAAAGAGGGATGATCGGCATCTCTTCGATCAGCCTCTTTTCCGCTGCAATCAAGGTTTTCAGTCGAGCCTCTCCAGTTTCCTCGGATGATTGGGCGAGAAGCTTGCAGAAGCCTTTATCCTCCCATCCCGAATAGTTCTTGGCATTGTCATGGGTCTTGAATCTCTCCAAGATGTTCATCGGGTCGTTGTATTGGGCGATCCAAACGGTCTGCACCATCTCAA
>Ga0207111_10242_pt1 | contig 13309 bp, 7 predicted proteins | sample Alteio_BWMinHeat_71_FD_153577 | JGI IMG/M metagenome (GOLD analysis project Ga0207111, IMG submission 153577) | Enriched cells from forest soil in Barre Woods Harvard Forest LTER site, Petersham, Massachusetts, United States -... | ecosystem: Environmental > Terrestrial > Soil > Temperate forest >... | reverse complement strand
CGCGCCAAGCGACGGCCGCGCATCCGGAGGAGCCGGCCCACCCGGTTCGGTCGGCAGGATCTGATTTCCGCCGGCGTCGACCATAGCAAAGTCACGGAGAGGCCGGAAGAGATCCGGCCGAAAGTCGACGCCAACACCCGGCAGTTGAGGAACCTCACGCGTTTGCGGATTTTCACCCAGCAGCAGAATGTGTGGATTGTGACAACTCTGACAGAATCCAGCTTGAACCTGGTTGATGTTTGTGAACAGCGTGGTACTCGCGTTGTTGCTGGTAAGCGGCGTGTTCGCCGTCGTCAGCAAAGTGCTGTCCTTGTAGGCCGGCCGCAGTCGGCCGCCGCCGATAAAGTTCGCGGCAGTCTCTAATCCGTTGAACAACGGACTGACGTTACGGTAGCCCGATTTCACGGAGCTGCGCAGCTCCGTGAACTGCCGCTGATGACACGGTAGACAGGATTCAGGGCGCTGGTATGGTTGTTCCTTGAGCGTGAACGACGTTGGGTTGCCGACCGGCGTTTGAGCCGAGATCGATACGAAATTGAAGGCGAACACGAACAACGCTATGGTCAACCGGAAGATTCGCATTCTCTGCTCCGTGATTGCGGCCCTCGGAGACACCAAGCGCTCCGAAACCGCTTAAACGATGCGAATCAGATTACGCTGGTCTTGTTTTTTGTGCAATATTCGTTGCCGCTGGGCTTTGCAATCCTGTGCTAGCATGCCGCCGAGCTAGATAATCCGGAGGGAGGTTTCGCGTGGCGACCGGCAAAATCGACCAGCTTTGCATCAATACCATTCGTACGTTGTCCATGGATGCTGTGCAGCAAGCCAACTCGGGGCACCCGGGGACTGCGATGGCGATGGCTCCAGTCATATATTCGCTATGGAACGAATTTCTCAGATTTGATCCTGGCGATCCCATCTGGCCCAATCGAGACAGGTTTGTTCTTTCGATCGGTCACGCGTCGATGTTGTTGTATTCGATTCTGCACCTCACAGGCGTGAAGGCCGTCAACCCCCAGTACGAGAGCCTTGGACAATTGTCCGTTCCACTGGAAGATATCAAACGATTTCGCCAGCTTGACAGCAAGTGCCCCGGACATCCGGAATACCGCTGGACGTCGGGAGTCGAGACGACGGGAGGTCCACTTGGTCAAGGCGTCGCCACCAGCGCCGGCATGGCGATCGCGGGACGCTGGATGGGACGATATTTCAATCGTCCGGGCTTTGAGATGATCGCATACAACGTCTATGCACTATGTGGCGACGGCTGCATGATGGAGGGCGTCAGCCAGGAAGCTGCATCGCTCGCCGGCCACCTCAAGCTTTCAAACCTCTGCTGGATTTACGACAACAACAAAATCACGATCGAAGGCCACACCGACTGGGCTTTCAGTGATGACGTCGCCACACGCTTCATCGGTTACGGTTGGAACGTTCTGCGGGTCGGTGACGCAAACGACCTGGATATGCTTGCCCGCGCCTTCAATACATTCCATGTAACCAAAGATCGGCCGACACTGATCATTGTGGATAGTCACATTGCCTACGGCGCACCGAACAAACAGGACACCAGCGCAGCGCACGGCGAACCTCTTGGCGAGGAGGAAATCCGTTTGACCAAACGCAATTACGGGTGGCCTGAAGATGCAAAATTTCTGATCCCGGATGGCGTATATGCGCGCTTTCAGGAAAATATCGGACAGCGGGGGCGCGAGTTGCGAAATGCCTGGATGGCAAAGTTCGACGAGTACAAAAAGCAATATCCACAACTTGCGGAACACCTTTACAAGATGCAACACCGTCAGCTTCCCGAAGGTTGGGATAAAGACCTGCCTGTCTTCCCGGCAGACGCCAAAGGCATGGCGGGCCGTGATGCGTCGAACAAAGTACAAAATGCAGTCGCTAAGAACTTACCGTGGCTGATGGGAGGATCGGCAGATCTCACGCCCTCGACCAGGACGCGTTTGACATTTGAAGGCGCCGGAGATTTCACCGCGTCGGATTCCAGCGGCCGCAACCTGCATTTTGGGATCCGTGAACATGCGATGGCAGCCATCCTGAACGGCCTGTCGCTTTCAAAGGTACGGCCGTTCGGATCCGGTTTTCTCATCTTTAGTGACTACGCGCGGCCTGCCATTCGTTTGAGCGCGCTAATGGAGCTTCCCGTCATCCACATCTTCACGCACGACTCCATCGGAGTCGGTGAGGACGGCCCGACGCATCAACCTGTGGAGCAACTCGCATCCCTGAGAGCTATTCCGGGCCTCATCACTTTACGGCCGGCAGATGCCAATGAGATCGTGGAAGCCTGGCGGCTGATCACAAAGCTGAGGCACAAGCCCGCCGCTCTCATTCTGTCGCGGCAGGCATTGCCGACACTGGACCGCACCCGGTACGGCGCCGCCAGCGGCCTTGCGCGAGGTGGGTATGTTTTGGCCGACGCTGACGACGGAAAGCCGGCGGCCATCATGATGGCCACCGGCAGCGAAGTTGCTTTGTGTGTAGCCGTATATGAAAAACTGCGAGCAGAGGGTATCCAGACTCGAGTGGTCAGTATGCCTTCATGGGAGTTGTTTGATGAACAGGATCGGGAGTACCGGGATCGTGTGCTCCCACCTCAAGTCAAAGCCCGTGTTGCTGTCGAGCAGGCCAGTACATTCGGTTGGATGCGATATGTCGGTGCGTCCGGGGCGTGTATCGGAATGAATACCTTCGGCGCCTCGGCGCCCCTGAAAGAATTACAGCAGAAGTTTGGATTTACGCCCGAAAACGTCGTCAGCGCTGTACGAGAGCAGCTTACGAAAGAGAGTTGAGAAAATGGCAGAATCGCACGTGATCTCCAGGTCCTGGCTGAAAGGAATCGGCGGGCGCTCCGGGTCCATCTCGGTGCGGATGTTGCGGCTGGTCTGAGGAAATTAGATAGTGCAATCGGAAAAGCGCTGGCATAACAGCCCGTGGCAAAAGTACGGTTCTCACTGTAGCGGCGGTCTATGACCGCCGGACATCGTTGATTTCGAGATAGTCGGCGGTCATAGACCGCCGCTCAGGTGAGAGAGGACTTCTGCCCTGAAAAACGCTGGAAGTACATAAAGGAGTGATTGTCATGCAACTTGGCATGGTTGGTCTTGGCAGGATGGGAGCAAACATGGTGCGCCGCCTCATGGCAGGAAAGCACGAATGCGTTGTATTTGATGTCAGCGCCGATAGCGTGAAGGCGCTCGCGAACGAAGGAGCAGCCGGTGCAACTTCGCTTGAAGATTTCGTGGGCAAGCTGAAGAAGCCGAGAGCGGCGTGGGTCATGGTCCCGGCTGGCGGCCCGACGGAACAGACCGTAACGGCTCTCGCGGAGCGTATGGAACCGGGTGACATTATTATCGATGGCGGAAATTCTTACTATAAGGACGATGTGCGGCGCTCCAGGCTTCTCAGCCAGAAGGGTATTCATTATGTGGATGTTGGCACGAGCGGTGGAATCTGGGGCGTCAAACGGGGCTATTGCATGATGATCGGGAGTGATGCCGACACCTTCCATTACCTCGAACCCTTGTTCAAAACGCTTGCGCCGGGCCGAGGGGACACCGCTCCCAGTCCGGGACGCGAAAAAATGGTGAGCACGGCCGATGATGGATATCTGCGCTGCGGCCCGTCCGGCGCGGGACACTTCGTAAAGATGGTTCATAACGGTATCGAATATGGATTGATGCAGGCCTACGCTGAAGGGTTCGACATTTTCCGGAATGCAACCTCCAGGGACCTTCCTGAAGAACACCGCTTCGACCTCAATCTTGCAGACATCGCGGAAACGTGGAGACGAGGCAGCGTCGTGGGTTCCTGGCTGCTCGACCTGACAGCCATGGCCCTTGCGGAGAATCCAACTCTTTCCGATTATACCGGCTCGGTTCAGGATTCCGGAGAAGGCCGATGGACTATTATGGCAGCCATCGAGGAGGCTGTTCCGGTGGACGTGCTCTCGGCAAGTCTTTACACACGTTTCCGATCGCGGCAGGAACACACGTTTGCGGAAAAGATGCTGTCGGCGATGAGAAACAAATTTGGAGGCCACGTCGAGCGAGCATCCGGAGGTTAGCAGCCGGTGGCAGAAGTGCTGATGCGGAAAACTGTAGCGGCGGTCTATGACCGCCGAATATCTCGAATCAACGATACCGGCGGTCATAGACCGCCGCTACAGTGAGTTAGCTGTGGGATTCGGAATTTAGTACGAGGGAGCATGTATGGCTGCAATAAAGGAAGCGTTTATTGAATTTCCTGAGCCCTTCAGAGAACCGGCAGGTCCATGCCTGATGGTCATTTTCGGCGCGGCCGGGGATCTGACGAAACGGAAGCTCGTGCCAGCGCTTTACAATCTGGCGAAGGCACAGTTGCTGCCAAAGGAATTCGCTGTTGTAGGCATCGCGCGGAACGAGTTGACGACCGAATCGTTTCGAGAAAAACTGAAAGAAGATTTCGCCACCTTCCTGTCCGAACCCGTGGATCAGCCGCTTTTGGATTGGCTTATTCGGAGACTGTATTACCTCACCGGCACCTTTAGCGATCCTGCTGTCTATCAAGAGTTAGGCGCCGTTCTCACCCGGGTCAACAAGGAACACGGCACAGCAGGCAACTACCTTTACTATCTGGCGACCAACCCGACCTTCTTTTCTGTAATCGTGAGCCAATTGGGGGATGCCGGCCTGATTGCTGAGGAGAACGGTCAGTGGCGGCGAGTCATTATCGAAAAACCATTCGGCCGCGATCTCGACTCGGCCCGGGCTCTAAACCGCGAAATCACAAAGACGCTGGACGAGCGTCAGATCTATCGCATCGATCATTACCTGGGCAAGGAAACGGTCCAGAACATCATGGTGTTTCGTTTCGGGAACAGCATCTTTGAGCCGATCTGGGACCGCCGCTATATCGATCACGTCCAGATCACGGTGGCTGAAACCGTTGGTGTCGAACAGCGAGGCGTCTACTATGAGGAGGCGGGCGCTCTCCGCGACATGATCCCGAACCATATCTTTCAGTTGATCGCTCTGATTGCCATGGAGCCGCCGATTTCATTCGACGCCGATGCGGTGCGCGACGAGAAAGCGAAGGTACTGCGCGCGATTACTCCGATCGAACCGGAGGATGTTTTGACGCGAGCCGTGCGAGGGCAGTACGGCCCTGGCCGGAATGGTCATCCTATGCCTGCGTACAAGGCCGAACTCCACGTGGCTCCGAATTCGGCCACCGAAACCTATGCCGCTCTTAAACTCCTGATCGATAACTGGCGATGGGCCGACGTACCATTCTATGTACGAACCGGCAAGCGCATGTCGAAGCGCGTGACCGAAATCGCCATTCAGTTCCGCAGGCCGCCCTTTCAACTCTTCCGCAAGACGTCAGTGGACCATCTCACGCCAAACCTGTTGGTCCTCCAGATCCAGCCGGAAGAAGGAATCAAGCTCCGTTTCGGCGCAAAAGTGCCCGGCCCGACGGTTCGCATGGGAAGCGTGAACATGGATTTCCGTTATGCGGACTACTTCGGCACTACGCCAAGCACGGGTTACGAAACTCTCTTGCACGATTGTATGAAGGACGACGCCACGCTGTTTCATCGCGCCGACACCGTCGAAGTCGGTTGGAGCGTTGTCTCTCCGGTTCTTGACGTTTGGAAAGCTCTGCCGCCGCGCAGTTTTCCGAACTACGAATGTGGAACATGGGGTCCGCGGGAAGCTGACGAACTGCTTAAGCGTGACGGCCGGCATTGGAGAACCATCGAAACTTGAAGAAGAAGCTTTGCGCTGAAGACCAGCGGCTCGAGGAAGCACGCTCGCGCAACCGGCATTGGAAACGCTGGGGACCGTATCTGAGCGAAAGACAGTGGGGCACAGTCCGGGAAGACTACAGCCCATTCGGAACCGCGTGGGATTATTTTCCTCACGATCATGCCCGTTCCCGCGCCTACCGATGGGGTGAGGACGGGATCGGCGGTATCAGCGACCGACGCCAATTCATCTGTTTTGCTCTGGGGTTCTGGAACGGAAACGATCCAATTCTCAAGGAGCGGCTCTTCGGCCTCGTCCCCAGCGAGAGCAATCACGGCGAAGACGTCAAAGAGTATTACTACTACCTCGATTCCACGCCGACGCATTCCTACATGCAATTCCTCTACAAGTATCCGCAGCGGGCATTTCCCTACTCGAAATTGATCGAAGAGAGCCGGCGGCGGACGAAATTCGAACCAGAATATGAATTGATCGATACCGGCGTGTTTGCTGAAGACCGGTACTTTGACATCTTCGTCGAATATGCCAAGACCACACCAGAAGACATCCTGATTCGGATCAGCGCGTTTAATCACGGGCCAGAGACAGCCGAATTACACATTTTGCCCACCGTATGGTTTCGCAACACGTGGTCCTGGGGACGCGATCCGCAGCGTCCCGTCTTACGCCGAGCCAGCGACATAGACGCGGCCCGCGTGGTGCAGCTTGAACATGACTATTACGGCCAGCGCTGGCTCTCATGCGAAGGCTCGCCCGAGTTGCTGTTCACGGAGAACGAAACCAACTTTGAGCGCATATTCGGTCTGACGAACGCTTCGCCCTACGTTAAGGACGGGTTCCATAACTTCGTGATTAAGGGGATCTCGGGCGCCGTCAACCCGGCCTTGACCGGCACCAAAGCCGCCCCGCATTACCGGCTGGAAATTCAGGCGGGAGAAATCGGAGCCGTTCGTCTCCGACTCAGTGACCGGCTGCCGGATGCGGATACTTTCGGTCGAAACTTCGAAACTTCCTTCATGGAACGAATCATCGACGCCAACGCCTTTTATTCACACCATCTGGGAAAATGCAAATCCGCCGATGGAAACAATGTTCAGCGGCAGGCATTCGCAGGACTGCTGTGGTCCAAACAGTTTTTTCACTTCGACGTTCGCACCTGGCTGAACGGCGACCCTCAGCAGCCGCCTCCGCCCCCAGGGCGTCGGAATGGGAGAAACCATGAGTGGTCCCATCTCTACAACGCCGACATTTTTTCGATGCCCGACAAGTGGGAATATCCCTGGTATGCCGCCTGGGATCTCGCTTTCCACTCTGTCGCACTGGCTATCGTCGATCCGGACTTTGCGAAAGAACAACTCGTGCTGATGGTGCGCGAATGGTACATGCATCCGAACGGGCAGTTACCAGCATATGAGTGGGCATTCGGGGACGTGAATCCGCCTGTTCACGCATGGGCGGCCTGGCGCGTCTACAAGATCGAAAAGCGAATTCGAGGCGTCGCGGATCGTGCGTTTCTGGAGAGAGTCTTTCAGAAACTCATGCTGAACTTCACCTGGTGGGTCAATCGCAAGGACGCGGAAGGGCGAAACGTTTTCCAGGGAGGGTTCCTGGGACTGGACAACATTGGCATCTTCGACCGCTCCGCCCCATTGCCCACCGGGGGCCACATTGAACAGTCCGATGGAACAGGGTGGATGGGCATGTTCTGTTTGAACATGCTGACAATCGCCCTCGAGCTGGCGCGGGAAAACCCGACCTACCAGGATCTCGCCAGCAAGTTTTTCGAACACTTCGTGCACATTGCTCATGCGATGACGGATATCGGAGGGCTGGGCTTCGCGCTTTGGGATGACGACGACGGATTTTTCTACGACGCCCTCTGTATGCCGGACGGAAATCATCGCATGCTGAGGGCGCGTTCCGCGGTGGGTTTTATTCCGCTGTTCGGCATCGAATCGCTGGAACCGGACATTGTCAACCGGCTTCCGGGATTCAAACGCCGCATGCAGTGGTTCATTGACAACGTAGCTCACGTGCGGGGTCACATTGATATGAGTCAAACATCGGCCGCCGGCACGCGCCGCCTTCTGGCCATGGTGAACCGCGAGCAACTGGTTCGAGCGCTCCGCTACATCCTCGATGAGAATGAATTCCTTTCCCCGTACGGAGTCCGTTCGCTGTCCAAGGTCCACGACAAGCATCCATTCAAGCTTCACGTCGACGGGCGCGAGTTCAAGGTGGATTACGCGCCGGGCGAATCGACCACCTATCTGTTTGGCGGCAATTCAAATTGGCGCGGACCGATATGGTTTCCATTGAACTATCTGCTGATTGAGTCGCTGCAAAAGTTTCATCATTATTATGGCAGCGAATTAAAGGTGGAATGCCCCACTGGGTCGGGACATTTCATGTCTCTTTGGGACGTCGCAGCTGAAATATCGCGGCGATTGAACAGGCTCTTTCTCCGCAACCCTGCCGGCAGGCGCGCGGTGTTTGGCAACGTGGAAAAGTTTCAAACCGATCCAAACTGGCGCGAGTACATCATGTTTTTCGAATACTTCAATGGTGACAACGGCCAGGGTCTTGGCGCCAGCCACCAGACGGGATGGACTGCCCTTGTCGCGAAACTGCTTGAACAGAGCGGAGAGTAACCCTGGCCGAGAATTGTGATAATGCGGAAACTGTAGCGGCGGTCTGTGACCGCCGAGTATCTCAAATCAACGATATCCGGCGGTCATAGACCGCCGCTACAGTGAGAACCGTACTTCGGGCTCATCAAGGGCTGGTCTTGGTCTGTACCTCGCTGCCATCGCTGGCGGTCGTTTCACGCCGCCGTGAAGCGAGTTCCGCAAATACTCGCGCGAAAGCGGGAACGATTTCGCGTATCTTATTGAAATCCGCTTTTGACATCGAAATAACGCGCACCGGTGTAAGGGCTCGGACTGTCGCATTTCGCGAACAGTCCGTGAGTACCGCCATTTCGCCAAAAAAACGATGCCGGCCCCAATACAGCAACTTTCTCAGATCTACCGTCTATCTGGCGCAGGACCTCGCATTCTCCCTCTTGAATCGCGAACACACTGTCGCCAAAATCCCCCTCGTCAAAGATAACTTCACCCGGTTGAAAGTGCTGCTGAGTAATTCCGGATGAACCGGTCACCCGCAACTGCACCAGTTCCGGAGGAAATAGCAGATTCAGGAACCAATCAGTGGCGATACGAACTTTCCGATTCCAGCCTGGCATATTGAAAAGATAAATCGCTCGCCACAGCCACCACGCGAAAAAGCCTGAAATATGCATACCAAAAATGTCGGCGACCGCCGTGTTGTGGCCCAGCGATCCCAGCTTGCCGAGACCTTCATACGTAAAGGTAACGGGTGCAGTTCCGCGGATGGAGGCAGCGATGTTGTGCGCAACGGTTTTAGCTTCCCGAATCGCGTGTTGAGCGGTTGGTGGAACTGGATTGCCGGCAGCAGTCTTGATCGCGCCGCAATCACCAACAACCCACACTTGCCCCTCGTACCCACTCAGCTCGAGCTGGGCATTGACCGCCAGGCGTCCTCTCTCCTTCGGCACATCGAGCGCCTCCAGAACCGGAGGAAGCGTTGCCGGGACGGTGGAAACGATGGTTTTCGTCGGAATCTCAAGACCCGACTTCAGGAACGCCTTTTCCGAGGTAGCTGCTTCGAGGCGGTCGTTCAATCGAATTTCAACACCACGTTTCCGTAAGACTCTCTCTGCGAAGAGTGCCAGACCTTCGACCATCTCGGGCAAAACTCGTGGGCCGGAATGGACCAAAACACAGCGAATTTCCTCGTTGGGAATTCCCGGATAATTCCTGGCGACAGCCCGAACGAAGTCGTTCAGTTCCGCTATGACCTCAACCCCGGAAAACCCTCCTCCTCCGACCACAAAAGTCAGCAGCTTTTTCCGGAGTTCCAGATTCGACTCGAAGTCCGCCTCTTCCAAAGCGTGGATGACATGGTTGCGCAACTTCAGCGCATCAGCCAGCGTTCGGAAGGGCATGGCGTGTTCCTGAAGGCCAGGCATTCCCAGAAACTTCGTGACATTTCCGAGGCCAATGACGAGCCGGTCGTAATGGACTTGAACGCGCTTCGGACGGAAGCCGGGACTCAGCGTTACCAGGCAGTTCTTGAGATCGATTTCTTCAACGTCCCGCATGACCAGGCCGGCGCGCGGACACAGGCGCCGAATTGGCGACACTGTGTCCGTCAAGCCAATGTTTCCTGAAACCACTTCGGGGAGCAGCGGCTGATAAACCCAATAGTTTTCGCTATTTACTATGGAGATGGCGCCTTCGCCGGGTCGCATCATTTTGCCAAGATAACGGGCCGTATACGCTCCACCAAAGCCCGCGCCAAGTATCAGGATTTGCTTTCCACTCTTGTCCAGCCGACCAGCCATAGCGCAGCGAATTTACCATGCACCGATCCATTTGTAATCGCCAAAGATGGTGGTATCCCCCTGGAATACCCGGCAGGAGCGGTTTGCAACTCGTTCGTTTTTCAACTAGACTCCAGCGGACTATCAAAGGCAAAGTCCGGATCACACCATGATTTTAGCTGGCGATATCGGAGGAACAAAGTGCGCCCTGGCCCTGGTTCACGAGGAGAACCTGCGAAGTCCTGCGGCCGAGCAAACTTTCCGTAGCAGAGATTACGGAGGACTTGAAGACGTCGTCCGTAGTTTTCTTTCAACCGCCGGGGACCGCATGGGGACCGGCGGACAAATCACCCGGGCCTGTTTCGGTATCGCGGGTCCTATCGTCAACGGATCGTGTCATACGCCAAACCTGCCCTGGACTATTACAACCCAGGGACTCCGAGTTGCGCTCGGCATGAATGCCGTCAAATTGATCAATGATTTGGAAGCAACGGGTCACGGTGTTTTTCTGTTGAGGCCCGATGAATTGTTAACTCTGAATGAAGGCGCCCCACCACCTTACGGCAATGCTGCAATCATTGCTGCCGGGACGGGCCTGGGTGAAGCAATTCTGCATTGGGCCGGGGACAGGCACAGCCCCGCCGCTTCCGAAGGTGGGCACGCGGACTTTGCGCCCCGAAACGAAAGCGAGATCGAGTTGTTGAAGTATTTGATCAACCGCTTCGGGCATGTGAGTTATGAGCGGGTTCTTTCCGGGCCGGGGTTGTTCAACATATATAGCTTTTTACGCGACTCCGGATACGCAAAGGAAGAACAATGGCTCAGCGAGAAGTTGAAGCAGTCCGATCCGAGTGCAGTCGTTTCTGAGGCAGGATTGGCCGGAAAAAGTGAGCTGTGCATCCGGGCTCTCGATATGTTCGTTTCCATTTATGGAGCGGAAGCCGGGAATTTGGCACTGAAGGCGATGGCCGTCGCCGGTATTTACGTCGGCGGCGGCATCGCACCGAAAATCAGGGAAAAGCTCCGAAGCGGCGGATTCATGCAAGCTTTCACAGACAAGAGCCGGCTCTCACCGCTGCTTGAAAAGATTCCAGTTCGCATCATACAAAATCCAAACACCGCTCTTTACGGCGCAGTGCGGGCAGCTTCGTTGATGTAGGAGCGTCAGCTCTCCATGACCATCTCTCCTCAACCCAATGACCTGACTTTGCTTCAGACACTCGCATCGCAATACCCGACAATCGACTCTGCACTTTCAGAAGCGGCCGCGTTGCGCGCCACTCTATCGCTGCCCAAGGGCGTCATTCATGTCGTCAGCGATGTGCACGGCGAGCATAAGAAACTGCGGCATGTCATCAACAATGCTTCGGGCAGCTTGCGCCCGCTTGTTGAGTCCGTGTTCCGTGACAGGCTAACTGACGAGGGATTCCGCGAACTACTGGCAGTCCTCTATTACCCTCAAGAGTTGATGCAACATCTCCAGCCCGAACTCTCCGATCCAACTTCGCGCCGCGCGTGGGTTCTGCAAACGCTGCGCCGCCAGTTCGAGATTGTGCGCGAACTGGCGCGCGGGTACCGCCGTCAGCATGTCCTGGCCCTGATGCCCGTCGGACACCGCGAATTCTTCGAGGAGTTGCTGAACGAATCCTTCGCACATGGAGAACAACCCTACATTGACGCGATGGTGGATACCCTTGCGGCGCACGGCCGCGATTTATCCGCCGTCCGCGCGGCATCTCGCCTCGTACGCAATTTGTCGATTTCTGAAATTATTGTTGCCGGCGATCTCGGCGATCGCGGTCCGCGCCTGGATATGGTTATCGAGTACCTCCGGCAGCAACCCAGCGTTTCATTCACCTGGGGCAATCATGACGCATCGTGGATGGGCGCCTGCCTCGGACAGGAAGCGCTTATTGCCACGGTGCTCCGCATCTCGCTGCGCTACCGCCGACTGTCGCAGCTCGAAGAAGGCTATGGCCTGATTGTTTCTCCACTGGAAAAGCTGGCGCGTACTGTCTATGCCGATGATTCGGCTGAATCCTTCCGCGTGCGCGGGGCGGGCTTGCGAGATGATCTACTAATGGCGCGCATGCACAAAGCCGCCGCGATTATGCAATTCAAGCTCGAAGGACAAACGAGCCGGCGCCATCCGGACTGGGGTCTCGATCACCGTCAACTCCTCCATCGCATCAGTCTGGCCGGTGGCAAGGTTGACATTGATGGAGGAACGTACTCCATGCGTGACACGAATCTGCCAACGCTCGACTCGCAGGATGTATATGCCCTGTCGCCGGAAGAACGCGCATGTATGGATCGGTTGCGTCAGTCGTTTGTCACGAGCCGGCGGCTCTGGGAGCACCTGTCATTCATAGTCAGGCGCGGTTCAATGTGCCTGGTTCGTGATCACACTCTGATTTTTCACGGATGCGTCCCGGTCGATGCAAAGGGAAACTTTTTATCTTTGAACGTTGACGGAGCCGAATGTGCCGGCGGCAAACTTTTTGCAGCGCTCGAATCGGTCGTGTGCCGCGCGTTTCGCAAAGGGGCGGCAGCCGTGGGAGAGGATGCGGACTGGTTCTGGTATTTGTGGAGCGGTCCGCGGTCACCCCTTTTCGGCAAAGATAAGATGACCACATTTGAATCCTACTTCGTCGAAGACAAAAATACGCACGAAGAGACGAAGAATCCATATTTTCAGTTTATTCATGACACCGAATTTTGCCGTCGTGTTGCTGCTGAGCTGGGAGTTGAGCGGGACGCTCTAATCGTGAATGGTCATGTTCCCGTCAGGGTTGAGAAAGGGGAAGACCCGGTCAAACGCGGCGGAAACGCCGTGACCATTGACGGAGCATTTTCGGAAGCCTATGGAGATCGCGGTTATACGTTGATCCTGGCTCCGGACCGAATCGCACTGGCCGAACATCATCACTTTGAATCAATCGAAGGCGCCATTACATCCGGCGCCGACATCGTGCCGAAGGTGATGACCGTGCGCGCATACCCGCAACCGCGTCTCATCGCTGATACCGAAGAAGGCGGAGCCATGCGCCTTCGCATCGCTGCGCTCGAACAGCTGATTACGGCTTATGAGGAAGGCGTATTGCATGAGCGAACAAACACTGCTCAATGACCT
>Ga0207111_10241_pt1 | contig 13312 bp, 12 predicted proteins | sample Alteio_BWMinHeat_71_FD_153577 | JGI IMG/M metagenome (GOLD analysis project Ga0207111, IMG submission 153577) | Enriched cells from forest soil in Barre Woods Harvard Forest LTER site, Petersham, Massachusetts, United States -... | ecosystem: Environmental > Terrestrial > Soil > Temperate forest >... | reverse complement strand
TGAGTAAAGGAGTTTTCTCATGTTTGTTGATACACATTGCCACTTAAATATGTTGGTGAAAAAAGAGTTTGATACGCTGCTCACAAAAGAGCAACTTGAAGCTGTTGCGGCTTTTATACAAGAAGCTGCAGATGCAGGTGTTGGAAAGATTATTAATATTGGAACGAGTTTGCCTGAAAGTATTAATTCAGTAGAAATCGCCAAACGATACCCATCAGTTTTTGCTACCGTTGGCCTTCATCCCTGTGATTGTACAGAAGGCTGGTATGAAGATTTTAAAGCGATAACGCAGCTGGTGAAAAATAAAGAAACAAACAAAATTATTGGTATCGGAGAAGTTGGTTTGGATTTTTATCACAAGCCGTTTTTCAAACAACGTCAAGAAGATGCGTTTAAAGCGCACATTGAACTAGCAATTGAACATCGTTTGCCACTTTCAATACATGTTCGTGACGCGGGTGATGAATTGTTACAAGTCATTGAACCGTATGTTAAAGATATTACTGGTGCCGTTATTCACTGTTTTTCACAGAAACAAGACTTTGCCGATATTGTCATGGGATGGGGTTTTTATGTTGGCATTGACGCGCCCATCGCCTATCCAAAAAATGAATGGTTACGTGAGGTGGTAAAAAATATTCCATTGAGTCACATTATTTTTGAAACCGATAGCCCCTTTTTGCCCCCACAGCAATTTCGTGGCAAACAGAATCGACCAGCGTATATTCCTATATTTGCAGCTACGGTCGCTGAGCTTAAAGGAGTATCATTGGCTGTTGTTCAGGATGTGACAACAGCCAATGTAAAAAAATTATTCGGGATTTGAAGGAGCGGGAAGCAGCTCTTTTTCAAGGACAGGCATTGGCGCGATAGGAAGCGTTAGTGATGTGATGAGCTCAGTACTTCCTTCTTTGTTCCAGAATGTTCGCATTTCAAGTTCTATATCTTGAAAATTTAACTGGTAAAGCGAACCATCTTCAAAGTGTTGTGATAAATAATCGCTAAATTCTTTCGGAACGATGCCTAAAGTTTGAGCAAGGTAATGCATGAACAGCGTTTGCTTGACATGACCTGCTATCATAGGATGCCACGACATTGAGATGCCGTGCATCGTATCTTGTTGTAAAGGTGTTACCTTAATAAATTGCTGTGGTTTTTCTTGTTCTTCATCATCTGATGGTGGTGAGAACATCTTTTCAAAATAGTTTTTATAATCATTTTGATTGCCGGTTGCACATTCATTTACCACCACAAAGACATCTGCTTTAACGAATGTTGCGAGTTCGAGATAAACTTCAAATTTTGCTATAGCATAAAGTGTTTGGATGATTGCAAGTGCGGCATGATAAGGATTTTTTTCAGCCTCAACGAGATTGATTTTTTGGCTTGATGAAAGCTCATCAATGAGTTTGTTGAGCGCAGGTTGTTCATATGATTTTAACATTTCGGCCAAGGCATTGGCGTTTGCGCATAAATTTATTATGGCTTGATCTGGATCTATAAACGCATGATCCATGATGTTATTATTATCATCCATGATTTGATATGGATACAACCGTTCTAAGACCGTTTTGGCAAGGGCATTTATTGGCTGCCACATAAGACAAGCACAAAATGTACTTCCAACGGGAGATAAGGATCCAAGTATTGTTGAGCCCAATGAAGAGGTTATTGTACTTGTAAAAGGTTCTGGGCTTACAACAACAGGTGCAGTCCCTCTGATTTTGTTAAAAAGCCACCAGGCACATGATGTACCAAAACTTGCTGCGGCAGGAAAACCTGACATGAGCAGTGAGAATGCGGCAAAACGGGCGGTGCGTGCTACCGCGTTTTTGAGTGATATCGTGAGCGATAAATTTTTACGTAAGGCTTGTATAAACGATTCTTTTTTCTGATCATCAGTTTCTTGGCTATCAACCCATTTCTGCAAAAGGTCGATATCTCTTCGAATGATCGGTTGTTCTATGGTGGCTATTGCAGCAATGACTGTTTTGAAAGCAAGTATTTGTTCCTCATCAAGGTCTTTGAAAAAAGAGATGATGGCTTTATTTTGATTGGTTTCAGCAGCAGAATTTTGATTGATAGGGTGACTCAAAATCTCTTCGCATGCTGCTTTTGATAAGATCATCGTAGTTTGGTTGCAGATAGTGGAAGAAAAGTTTGCAATATCAAGATAATTGATGAGTTGTCGATTGGTAACAAGTAATTCATCATTATTTGTTCCGTTAACATTATGATTGGCTGTTTCTGCAGCATCTTTAAATTTGAATGCGCGTGTTAATGTTTGTTGAGCAAGAGGATCTGGATTATTTTGCGTTGATAGATTAATTATCTGTTCAGCCAAAGGCGTAATAGCTTTGACGTGAGTTGGTACCGAGGTGACCAACAGCGCGCCAAGCAGCACGATGTAATAATTAAAGTTTTTTATAATACAACGAAACATAACCATAACCTCGCATTTAAATACTATTTTCTCTTCAATTACTTAGGTACTTCGAGCCGCAGCGATTGCTAAACAGAGTATTGTTGCTGTAGCCAATGTTTTCCAACATTTTTGGTATGTCAACCCTCCAGCTGCCAGAAGATAGGCTGGAGCAGCAATATAAGCATATTCTTGCATTCCTGGAGCATTTGCCAGCACGTGTGTTACCATACCACTAAATGAATAACCAGCTCCTACAGCACTTCTTCCAAACGCATTTAAGCTGGTAAAAGTATTACGCCACCATAAAGGATTATATTGTTCATCGTAGCGTGTTCGATTGCCTAATACATTTTGATTTCTAAGTTGCTCAATTGCTTGAGGTGCTTTATATACACGTTCTGTTGCGTTAATTTGGTCAGCAACAACATCAAACATTTTTTTTAATTTACTATGAGTGTCATAGGCACAATCAAACTCTTCAGATGTTTGCGGCCCTTTTTCATGAATTGATTTGAGCATTTCGTATTTATTACGGTTACTCATACAACCCCAAATATCATCATAAAGACTTTTGACATATCTTTTTGCTGTTTCAAGTGAGGCAATTTGTTGTTGGTAGTTTGAAGTTGTATCAGATTCAAAATCGCTCGGTCTCATTTGTGCGACGACACTATTTCCTGTTGTAGTCATATTTCCATTATGCCACTGATTATACAAAGACAACACCCAGCCAGCTTGGTTGTTGCGAACAGCAGTAATGTTGTTCACCATCGCGGCATCATGCCGTTGTTTATATTTAAGGGTACCCTGTAGTGCTGCAATTTGTTGATCAATAGTTCCAGCACCAAATTGGTTTAAGCGCCAGTACCATGGATTCAAATGAGTTTGAGGATCCATTTTTCTAAGATCGCTCAAAAGGGTATCTGGATGATCAATACAATCTGAGCCTTTGTAACCAGAAGCCAAAGAACGTGTTAAGAATTTAAAAAAATCTCCTACACCCCCAAAAACCTCTTGGCTTCCAAAGAATAAACAGAACGTAAAAATGATAATCTTTTTCATGTTCATGATAACCTCCACACAAAACAAGATGGATAACCTCCATTATCCCCTGTCAAAAATATTTCTGTAGTACCTTTACATCTTATCGTTATGAGCCAAGAGCGTCAAATGGGTGAGGTGCTAACTATTACAATTTGAAATCTTTTGCTTTAAAAGCCACGACGAAAAAGCTTTTTAATACCAAAATCGAGCAGAATATGGCTTAATGCCCCGATAACAAAACAACTATACAGAAATAATCCTAAGTGCAGGCTGACAGAACTTATCTTAAGAAAATATCCCAAAATTGCTAATGGAAACAAAAGCAAGAACCATGGGCGGTGGGTTATGGTGCGGTGGCGTAGCAAAAAAATGATGCATGAAAGGGCGCAGGCGCTCAAAAAAAGCTTCCAGAATTGGAATAAGAGGGTGACGAGAAGGACCAGTGCCATGACTTGATAAAATAATGTCTGCATTCTGCTGGGAATATCGATATCAGGAAAAATAGACCCCAATAATGTCAGGCCCAAGCCGCCAACTGCAGGAATGATGGAGATTTGATGAGATGGTGCACACAAAGCTGCAAGTTTGTAAACAAGTACAAAGCTTACAGCGCCCCCAACAAGATGTGTTTTATAGTTTGGCATACACCCTTTCTTCCTGGGTTTTTACTTCAATGTGCTGAGTTTGGTGTGCGGGTAGTAAAAATTAAGAATTTTTTTATAATACCAGCCATTATCAACAAGAGCTTTTGCCCCCCATTGACAAAGACCGCTATGATGACCATAACCATTACCTGTTGCAACGATACGGTCTCTAATTTTTTTGATCGAAAAGGCGACGCTTTTAACTTTTTGTTTAAAACCTGCTTTGATATCTTTGCCCGAAAGAGTAACGTGATTACGAGCACCGATCAGTTTTACTTTGTGAACAATACCTGCTTTATCTTTATCAAGAATTTGGATGTCGGTCAGTTTGTTTCCAAAGTTTTTAAACTTTTTTCCTAATCTGGGATGATTTTTTAATTGATCGAGAAAGGTGCGATGATGCACATCTTCTTTCCATCGAAAAAATGATGCATTGCTGCAATACGTGCAACGGTGCGTGCGACAAAGATAAGGCTTGCTGTTATCACGATAACGTAGATGGCCAGGTATAACGCCACCACAGCATATATCAAACATGGTAAGAGCTACTTTATCTTTATACGTAAGAATAAGTCCTTGGGTATCATCGACCGCTTTTTTTAAATGTTTGTGATTATGAATGCCGTTATAAATCTGACAATGATTGGTGTTTTTGATGTCATAGTGCGGATTTTTATTTTTCTTTCCTGCTTGTTTCATTGAAAAAAGAGCAAACGTTCTGCTGGCAATTGCTTGAATTTTAAGCATCTCCATGGGCCATGATGGGATAGCTTCCGATCCTAAGACCGAATATACATAGTCTTCTAAATTCAAGGTATTGATGATTAACAAACGATCTTTGGATGCTTCAAGCTGTATGGTGATTGATCCTTGGTAGGTGGTGCCATTTACTTTCAGATGATGTGACGAATTGCATACTTCGATATTGTTATTTTTAATACGTCGGTATTTTTGATCTTTGCATTTCATATATAATTGATTTTTTTTATATGAAAGACAAAGTTCAGGATCTTGAAAAAGAGCAGTTGTTCCCGAGCCTAACGGGCTTTCAAGAACAAAACCATCGGGAGATTGTAAGGTAATTTTTTTTTCTTGTTTCGTATCAATCTCTTCCAAAAGAACGCGTATTTTCTTAACGTGAGAAAGACCGAAATCATTGGCGGGTTGGTTTTTTGGAGGAGCTTTTTTAAGTGCAACTGTTTCATCTGGACGATCAACAGCTGCTAAACCAGTGTGACCAGCACATGGTTGCATGAGCAATGAAAAGAAAGAGAGAAGGAACAATAAGAAAATCATGGGTTTTGCAGCTTGTTTTTTAGGATTAAGAATATTTTTTACAATAGGTTACATTCTGCCAAAAATTTTAAGAAATCGGTAGGCAATTTATTTTTTTTATCGATGCCATGATTGGCAAGTTCATCTGCAATGGTATTTTCATGCCGAAGGACATGTTTGAATGAATATGCGGCACCATGCAGCATGGTTTCGATAAGAGATTTAATTTTGATCAGAACAGGGTTTTTAACTTTATAATGCTTATTCATTTGTTTGACAAGAAGCTCTGAATCAGAAATAAAGTGCAAGGGGGGACAATCGATAGTATTTTCCGCGCATGTTTTTTTAATCAAAAAAATGGCGATTGCAAGTGCCAAATATTCTGCCTGATTATTTGTTTTTTCGCCGAGATAAAACCCCTTTTTAATAATACTTTTTTTACCATCGGTAACATAAATGCCAACACCGGCAGGCCCTGGGTTATTACGTGCGGCACCGTCAATGTATACCATCCACGGTTCATGAGCTTTTTTTGATGGGGTACGGTGTGGTGTAGAGGATTCGGCCTTTGATGCGAGCGTAAAAAAAGTCAACTGTTTTTCCATAATTAATACGTTGCCTGTTTTGCGTCTTTTTCTTCTTCAACATCAAGATACAGAAATCGATAACAACTGCGGCACAGAAGCATGCCAACTTTTTTTAGATTAGCCATGTCTTGGGGAATGATGGTATAAAAACAGGCACTACAACAATTTCCATGGACAGGAACAACGGGATCTGGAACAACATTTTGCATACGGTTATAGCGAGTAAGCCATTCTTCAGGAATGGCTGCTGCTGAATCAGTGCGCTCTTTGGTAAGATGTTCCAAATTTTCAGTTATATTTTTGATCAGATCTTGTTGCGCTATTGTTTCTTGGTGCAAAAGCTCAATTTTTTGCTGGGTGGCACCCGTTTCTTGTTCAAAACTTTTTGTTGCTTGTTCAAGTGCGTGCCAACCTTGTATGAGTGCATCTTCATGCTTCATGCGTTGTTGGCTGACGGTTTGAAGTTCTTTTTCGATTGCCTTGAATTCTTTGTGATCTTTAACATGACCGAGTCGGCTTCTTTTTTCGTCTTCAGCTATTTTAAATTCAGCTGCCTGAAGTTCAAATAGACCAACGTTCTTACGCTCCTGAGCGCAGGTATTTTTTTTTGTTTCCAAGAGTGCTTGAAGCGTAGAGATTTGTTTTTGATTTTTTTCGATGATTGCTTGGGCTTGTTTGACATCAGCTTCTGTCTGAAAAATCTTTTTGTCGCAATCAACAAGCGTTTTTAAGCTTTGCCAGAGTGATTTTACGGTCATAAGACACCTCTCTTTGGTCAAACGTGATTGCATGTGATTTAAAGATGGCGAGCGTTTGCGTTGGATGGCCTGCCATCCGTAGCTACGAGCCCAAGGGGCGAAGAGCGTAGGATGGTGGGCCCACCAGGATTTGAACCTGGGACCGTTCGGTTATGAGCCGACTGCTCTAACCAACTGAGCTATGGGCCCTTCGCAATGTCAAAAAATCAAAGCACCGATTGTGCTTTTCGCCGTATATTTTTTAGAGTTAGTGTAATCCAATATTTACGCGTTGTGAAGTAAAAAGTCCTTGAGTCGTGATGAGTATCCGAATTCGTTATCATACCATGCAAATACTTTGCCCATGTTGCCAACTGATTGAGTGAGCATGCTATCGATAATACATGAATGCTCGTTTCCTATAAAATCGGATGACACCAAAGGTTCTGTTACGTATTGGACAATATTTTTTAAAGATGTTTGCGCCTCTTTTTCAAAAGCAGTGTTGATTGTTTCTTTGGTTATTTGTTTCTCGGCAATGAACGTAAAATCAATCAATGAAACAATTGGTACCGGAACTCTGATCGCAACCGCCTTTAATTTACCTTGTAAGTTGGGATAAATTTTTGTAATAACTTTATCGGCGCCTGTTTTGGTAGGAACAATATTGAGGGTTGCGGCTCGTGCGCGACGCGGGTCTTTATGTTCAACATCAAGCAAGACTTGATCGTTGGTGAAGGCATGCGTTGTTGTCATCAGGCCTTGTTGTATGCCAAATGCCTCATGAATAACTTTGATGATCGGGGCAAAACAGTTGGTGGTGCAGCTACCGAGTGAAACAATAGCATGGTTTTTTTGATCATATTGCTGATCATTAACGCCTGGAATAATAGTGATATCTTCATCGGTTGCGGGTGCAGTAATAAGCACTTTTTTGCTCCCCGCATTGATATGCCGCATTGCAGCTTCTTTGGTGGTGAAATGGCCTGATGCATCAACAACCCAGTCGATATCCAAATTTTTCCACGGCAATTTTTCAGGATCACTTTCAGCATAAAGCTTGATCGTGTGATTATTAACGACTAATGTCGAGTTATTGCTGTGTACATCTCCAGGAAATGTTTTCATGACTGAATCGTATTTAAAAAGATGAGCAACCATGCCTGGATCGGAAGGACCAATATTGATAGCAACAACCTCAATTTTTTGTTGTGCGCTGGCATCGAGCATAATTGTTCGCAAAAATGTTCTACCAATACGGCCAAAGCCATTGATAGCTATTTTCAGGGCCATAATCTCTCCTTAAACTTTTTTAAACTGAGGCTTTTGTGAGCTGATAGTTTTTCAAAAAGGTGATAAGTGGAGCAATACCGTCTTTAGATTGAGTATTAATGAGTACGTAAGGCTGGTATGGATGAAGCGATAATGGTAATTGCTTAATTTCTTCGGGTGTAAGTTTATCGATTTTGTTGAATGCAAACACCATAGGGCTATCAACGTGAAGTTCAGTGAGCATTTCATGAACAATTTCGATTTGATTTTTCCATGCAGGATTGCTGACATCGATGACGTGGATAAGTAAATCGGCGTAGTTAAGTTCATCGAGTGTTGATTTAAACGCGGCAACAAGTTGTGGTGGCAGTTGGCTGATAAATCCAACCGTATCTGAGATGAGAGATTTTTTCTTTCCATCGATAAAAAGTTCACGCGTCGTGGTATCAAGTGTTGCAAACAGCTTATCTTCAGCCAGCACCTGACTTTTGGTCATGATGTTTAATAGGCTCGATTTTCCCGCATTGGTATAACCGATGATACAAATGAGCGGCATATTGCTTGCAACGCGTTGTTTGCGTTGAACATCGCGTGAACGTTGCAAGGTATCAAGCCGTTTTTGGGCTTGACGTAACTTGTCAGCAAAAATTCGTTTGATTTCTTCTTTATATGTTTCACCTGGACCGCGGCCGCCGATAAATCCAGCTTGTTGTGCAAACTCTTTTCCTTTGCCAATCATACGCGTTTTTAAAAATTCAATTTCTGCCATATCAACTTGAATCTTACCTTCAGAAGTTTTAGCAGCTTTTTTAAAAATGTTTACAATCAGCTGGGTACGATCAAAGACCTGGCAGTGCAAGATATCTTCAAGATTTCTTTCTTGAAGTGACGTGAGAATATCGGAAAAAATGAGATGCTCAATTTCGTTGCTATCGCAAAATTGTCTCAATTCTTCCATCTTTCCTTTGGTAAAGAAGCGATTGTTGTCAACCTCGCGTAACTTTAAAAAGAGCGTTTCGTCATAGCCAAGTCCTAGTGTTTTAACAAGGCTCATAAACTCTTCGAAATAGTAATCAGGACTGCTCATTTTGTTGTAAGGCGTATAAACGCCGAGAAGAAGTGTTTTGGGATGAATACCGGTGGTTGATGTTGCAACTTTAGTTGCCATAGTAGCTCTCTCCGTAGATTAGATCGTTATTTTTCAGTTGATCTAGTATGGCATCAGCAAAATTTTTTGCAAATTTTGGCGTGGGAGCCGCGATTATTTTATTGACTCTTTGCATTTCGTGCTGATAATGTTAGGAAATGACGAAGTTTTTAAACAAGGAGTAAATGTGCTGAATTTTATTAAAGAATCTTGTATGAGAAAATTGCGAATTTTGAAAAAAATTGGACCTGGTTTTGTTACAGGAGCTGCCGATGATGACCCTTCAGGACTAACGACCTATGCGCAGTTAGGCGCGCAGTACGGATTCCAAATTTTATGGGCATCTTTGTGGTTGATACCTCTTATGATTTGTGTACAAGAAATGGCCGCACGGATTGCCATTATTCGTGGCGAAGGGTTAACCAAATCGTTACTTAAAAAATTTCCTCGGCCCGTAGTATTTATTTTGGTCATATCATTACTTATCGCTAACATTATTAATATTGGTGCCGATATTGCAGGCATGGCCGAAGCAGTTGCTTTAATTAGCCCAATCCCATGCACGGTTGCAGCAATCGTATTAACGTTAGGGATTGTTGCTCTTGAAATTTTTCTTCCCTATAAAAAGTATGTGTTTATTTTACAATTTTTATGCCTCAGTTTATTGAGTTATGTTGTTGTTGGATGCATTGTTAAACTTGAATGGGGTAAAATTCTGTACCATACCATTGTTCCATCGATTAATTTTTTCGATAAAGAATTTTGGTATTTAATGCTTGCAACGCTTGGAACAACCATCAGCCCCTATCTTATTTTCTGGCAAAGCAGCCAGGAGGTGGAAGAAAAAAAGGCCCGCGGCCTCGTTTTGATGGGAACCACGGTTGAAGAAGTACAGAACATGCGCGAGGATACACGCATTGGCATGTTCTTTTCTAATTTGATTATGTTCTTTGTGATTGTCGTAACGGCGTCATTTTTGTTTGGGAAGCATACCGAAATTCGCTCAATGGCTGATGCAGCTTCAGTTTTACAACCGCTTGCTGGTTCATATGCCAGTTGGCTATTTTCATTGGGAGTGATCGGGACAGGCCTTTTGGTCATCCCTGTTCTTGCGGGTTCTGCAGCTTTTGCGCTGGCAGATTTTTTCGATATACCGCAGGGATTAGATTTGATGTGGTGGCAAGCACGCGGTTTTTATACCATTATTTTTGTCAGCACACTGATTGGTTTAATACTTAATTTTATTGGAGTGAATGTTGTTGATTTCTTGATATTTTCTTCAGTTATCAATGGTGTTACGCTGCCGTTATTGTTATTTGCTTTATTGATGATTGCTAATGATGAAGAGATTGTGGGTGTGCACAAAAATTCGTTGAGAATGAATCTGTTGGGATGGATAACCTTTGGTTTGTTTGTTGGCTCAATTGTGATATATCTTATTTCCGCGTCATTTCCATGATGTAACGGGTTGCTTTGCCATTTTCATAAAAGAATGCAATTTCTTTAAATCCAGCTTTTTTAAGTGCATGGTAGCTGCGTTTATTCCAAACCCGAACATGAGCGATGTAACTTTTTTCGTGAGGTTTTAATCTGAAATATACGTTGGTGATGAGCTTGGTTGCTTCTTGAATTCGTCCACCACCCCAATATTGTTCATTGGTCCAACAGCTAAATTGTCCTGGATCGTAAGAATTTTTTTCGCGAATTTCAAGAGCGCCAATAAGTTTATTATCTTTGTTATCAAAGATGCAATACATCAATTGTTGCCCTTTTCGATCTTGTTCCATTTCCCTATGCAAATAATCAATCATGTAGCCAAGCGTTGTCGTTTCTGATTGTTCAAAAGCTTTGCGTACGGTGCTCGAGTACATGTTGTGAAAATCGATGAAATATTCCTCTTTCAATTTTTTAAGCGTAATGATTTTTCCGGGAACTTCATCAGGAGCTTTTTCGAGTGGGATTTGCTGTTCGACATAATCTGAAATCCAGCAATAACTAAAATAGCCGCCAACAAGCAGTAAACTTGATACCGCGATAACGGCTGAAATTTTGATCCATCTGTTTTTGACGGACGTGAACTGGCTGGTGATTTTTAACATTATCTTCATAATTTTTATCTTACTCTTATAGTCATATAAAAATCAATAATTTCTACTTATAGAGGCATATTCCCATGTTTTTTCTTCGGCAGCTGTTCAACCTTATTACGACAAATTTCTAATGCGCTCACAATCTGTTTGCGCGTATCGTTCGGTTCAATGATTGCATCGATATAGCCATATTCAGCCGCAATGAATGGATGTAAAAATGTCGCTTCATATTCAGCTTCGAGTGCTTGTTGCATAACGATGCGATCGCTTTCTTCGCATTCAGAAAGTTTTTTACCATGCAAAATGGTTACCGCGCCTTTTGCTCCCAAAACAGCGATCTGTGCCTGTGGCCATGCAAAGTTAAAATCGGTACCCAGTTCCTTGCTGCCCATGACAATATACGCACCTCCAAATGCTTTGCGCAACACGACCGTGATTTTGGGGACGGTTGCGGTTGCATAGGCATAGAGCAATTTTGCGCCATGGCGAATGATGCCGTTATGCTCTTGCTCAATGCCCGGTAGATAACCTGGAACGTCAACCAGCGAAATGAGCGGGATTCCAAAACTGTCACACAAACGAATGAACCGAGCCGCTTTGCACGAGGCATCGATATCGATAGTGCCCGCTTTGACAAGTGGTTGGTTGGCAACAATGCCAATAACATTGCCTTCCATACGCGCAAATCCCGTTACAATGTTAGCGGCAAAGGTTGATTGCAATTCAAAAAAACTTGCAGCGTCAACGAGTCCGTTAATAATGTGTTTGATATCATAGCCCTGCGAACTATTGCTAGGAACAAGCGATTGCACGTCGGTATTATTGTCTGAACTTTCATAGCTCGGGGTCGCTTCACAGTAATTGTTGGGGAGATAAGAAATAAGCTGTTTGAGCTTTTCAAAACATGCTTCTTCTGAACGTTCGACTACGTGAGCAACGCCTGATATCGTGCTATGAACCCGAGCGCCACCAAGTTCTTCTTTGCTGACCTTTTCATGGAGCACCTGCTGGATCACTTGTGGTCCGGTGATAAACATTTGACTGATGCCTTCGATCATAAAAATAAGATCGGTAAGTGCGGGGGAATATACCGCGCCGCCAGCACAAGGTCCTAGAATGACAGAAATTTGTGGGATGACGCCGGAATAGCGGCTGTTACGCATAAAAATTTTACTGTAGCCAGAAAGAGCATGAATTCCTTCATCGATACGAGCGCCTCCTGAATCAAGCAAACCAATAACGGGACATCCAACTTTGGCTGCAAGATCCATGACTTTGCAAATTTTTTCGGCATGTCGAGCGCCAAGTGATCCACCTTTGATCGTAAAATCTTGAGCATAGATGGCGATTTTACGGCCATTGATCGTGCCAAAACCGGTGATGACGCCATCAGTATATTCTTGATGAACGAGAAAATGAGATGTTGCTAACCGATCAATTTCTTGAAAAGAATCAGCATCAAGAAGAAGTTCAAGCCGCTCGCGAGCTGTTTTTTTACCAGCTTCATGTTGTTTGTCAAGGCGATTTTTTCCGCCCCCATCGAGCGCGGCTTGATTTTTTTGTTGCCACAGTACGGTTGTAGAATTCATATATTTTTATTATTTCTTGAAGTTATTGTGTTAGTTCTTGTACATTTTTACTTTCATATATTTACTTATCTGGCAGGAGGCAGTATAACATTAGTGTGCAGTGATTTCAAACAGAGTAAATAGGGGTTTGAATGTCGCAAAGTGATTATCTAAAGCATGAACACATGAACTCATTGGAGAAAAGGATTTGGTGATGGAGCATGATTCAATCAATGGCACATCCAGTATCGCGTGGTTTAAACTGGCAGAGCTGATTGCACGTAAAGAGCGTGAAAAAGCGCTGAGCGTCTTCAGGCTACTGTCCCATTCATTTGAAGATAGGGCCTATGCGCTTCAGCTTGAAGGCGATATTCTGTTTTCGCTTGATGACAAGGGCGCCTTCGAAAAATATAAGCAGGCTGCTTTTCTCTATCAAAAAGAACAGCAGTGGGTCCATGCAATTGCGATCTACGAGCATCTTTTGTCCCTCGATCGTCACAATCCCGATTTAGTGGCAAACCTT
>Ga0207111_10240_pt1 | contig 13458 bp, 10 predicted proteins | sample Alteio_BWMinHeat_71_FD_153577 | JGI IMG/M metagenome (GOLD analysis project Ga0207111, IMG submission 153577) | Enriched cells from forest soil in Barre Woods Harvard Forest LTER site, Petersham, Massachusetts, United States -... | ecosystem: Environmental > Terrestrial > Soil > Temperate forest >... | reverse complement strand
AGAGTCAAATTCAAATCTGGAAGGCTAGTTTTTTAGATCGGTCCGATACGATAAGCTACTCCGGAGTGCCTGAAGCAGATAGTCAGCATCTTGGATGGCTTCGATTTCGTCGTGGGAGTAAGATTCGGCTGCTAATTCATCCAACCGGGTGGCAAATTTCGACTTGGCATCTTGGATCAGGCCAACGACGCGGGTTCGATCTTTCTCCAGAACGGCAGCCAGGTAGGCCTGTTTCCATTCGAGGCCTTCGGGTCTGCGGAGATGTGAGTCGCCATAAAAAAACTCCAATTTGACTTTGTGGATACCACCCCGGGGAATGACGCGATTCTAGGTGGGTGGGTATGGCGCGTCTGTGATTTGAATCACAAATGTACTCACGATCACGCGGGTAGGAACCTTCGTGCGGCGCCACCCTGCCTACGGGGAGTTCGCTGCCGAAGCGATCACAATTTGCTAGATGTTTTGGCAGTTAAGGGTGAAGCGCTCCCCTGTGGCGGTCTTTGCCCACGGACAAAGCATTCTGGTACCCTGCGCTTTCCGCTCTAAAGGAGGAACGAGAGATGCGAGTGCAGAACCGGCTCTTTTTTGTACTTATAGTTTGTCTGAGTGTGGCGTTGTCTCTGCCAGCGGCTGAGAAAAAAGCAAAAGACACCAAGAGTGATGATACGAGCAAGCCGTCATACGAGCAGCCTCAGCCTGCCGTGGAGAATCTCGATCTCACAATGTATACGCGCATCCGCGAAGAAGGCCTATCGCATTCGCACATCATGGAGTTCGCCTCGGCGCTCACGGATGGCATCGGACCGCGACTGACAGGGTCTCCAAACCTGAAGAAGGCGAATGAGTGGGCGCGCGATCAGTTCACCGCCATGGGGTGCACGAACGCGCATCTGGAGGACTGGGGCGAGTTCGGCATGGGGTGGCGGCAGCTGAATACGTGGGCACGAATGTCGTCGCCGGACACAGCAGTGTTCATCGCTCAGGCGCTGCCATGGTCGCCTTCCAGTCATGGGGCGGTCAATGGGCCGGCGGTTTGGATCGACGCCAAAGACGAGAAGGATCTGGAGAAGTACAAGGGAAAGCTTGCGGGAAAGATTATCTTCTTCGGGCCGATGCGCGATGTGAAACCGGTCGACAAGGCGCTTTGGGAGCGTCGCGACGATGCGGACCTGAAGAAGACGGTGGAGTATCCAGTTCGGATCGGCGAGAGGGAGCAATTCTTCCAGGAATTCATCAAGCGCCTGGAATTTCGTCAAAAGGCGGGGAAGTTTTTTGCCGACGAACACGCGGCAGGAATTGTGGTTCCGAGCCGCGATGGACGGAACAATGGCGGTTCCGGGGGAACGATTTTCGATGATGGCGGCTCCGGCATGGGCTGGTTCACATATAAGCGCGAGAGTGCCGAGGCTCTGCCCATCGTCGTGATGGCCATCGAGAATTATGGGCGCGTCTATCGCCTGCTCAAGGCGAATGTGCCCGTCACTATCGAGATGGATGTGGAGACGGAATTCACCGGCGATCACGAGCATGGGTTTGACACAGTTGCCGAAATTCCGGGCACCGATCCGAAACTGAAGGACGAAGTGGTGATGGTCGGGGGACACCTGGATTCCTGGGCTTCCGGGACTGGGGCGACCGACAATGGCGCTGGCACTGTTGTGGCGATGGAGGTGATGCGCATTCTGAATGCGCTGAAGGTGCAGCCGCGGCGGACGATTCGCGTGGGGCTGTGGACCGGCGAAGAGCAGGGAGAGTTTGGATCTTACGGATATGTGAAACAGCACTTCGGGTACGTGCCGCTGTCGGAGGCGCCCGATCAAATCAAGCTGCCAGATTTTCTGCGGAAGCCGGCTGGACCGGCTGTGATCAAGCCGGAGCAATCGAGGATTTCCGGATACTTCAACGTGGACAACGGGACGGGAAAGATCCGCGGCGTTTATCTGCAGGAGAACGCGGCGATCGCTCCGATTTTCCAGCAGTGGATTGCACCACTTGGCGACCTGGGTGTCAGCACGATCACGATGCGAGACACAGGTGGGACTGATCACGAGGCGTTTGATTCCGTCGGCATTCCGGGCTTCCAGTTCATTCAAGACATGCTGGATTACGGATCGAGAACGCATCACTCGAACCAGGATGTATACGAACGTCTGCAACCCGAAGATCTGGCGCAGGCAGCGACGGTCGAAGCGATCTTCGTTTACAACACGGCGATGCGGGGCCTGATGTTGCCGCGGAAGCCGGTGCCGCATCCGGAATTGAATGAGCCGAAGAATGCTCCGTTGAAGAACGTGATGCCGGGGGCGGAGAAGGCCGCGGAAGAGGAGAAGAAGCCGGGGATGTAAGAAGTAAGAAGTAAGAATTGAGATCAGAATTAGGAAGTCAAAATCCCCGCCCTGTCGCAAAAAACGCGACAAGGGTAGGCCACCCCGTGAACGACGATGCAAACTTGGACTCGGCGGCAGGTTTTGAAAAACGGTGCGCGGGCTGCGGTGGGTGGAGCTGTGGCTCGACTCGGCTTGTCGTCACGCGCGCTCGCGCAGATGGGTCCTCCGTCACCACTGGAGGATTCGCGCGTCCGACTGTTTGTCACAACCGAAGCCGAAGCATGGCAGGCGAAACCAGCTTTCAAACCGATCTTCAGCTGGGACACGCTGAACCTCAACATCGATCCGTCGCAGGTGCAGCCAGACTCTGGACCGATTCAGGGATTCGGTGCCTGCTTTAACGAGCTAGGATGGACATCGCTGCAGCAACTCGGGGAAGGCGACCGCGAAGGCATCCTGCGCGAACTGTTCGACCCTGCGGCCGGTGCACGATTCACCTATTGCCGAACACCAATCGGCGCCAACGATTTTGCGACCGATGCTTACAGTTACGACGAGACCGACGGTGATTTCGCACTGAACGATTTCAGCATCGCGCACGACGAGAATACTCTCGTGCCGTTCATCCAGGCGGCGCTTCGCCATCAACCAAAGTTGAAGCTGTGGGCGTCCCCGTGGTCGCCGCCGAGTTGGATGAAGAGAAATCACTTTTATGCGGAGGCAAAGGCCTATCCTGGGATGAAGGATAACGGGATTCGCCCGGATCAGATCGGGCACGAGGGCGAGGACATGTTTATCCAAGAGCCGCGCTACTTCGAGGCCTACGCAAAATACTTCGGCCGCTATATCGACGCGTACAAAGCCAAAGGGATTTCCATCGGCATGGTCATGCCGCAGAACGAATTCAACTCGGCGCAGAATTTCCCCAGCTGTACGTGGACGGCTGAGGGGTTGAGTCGGTTCCTCCGCTACCTTGGGCCAGAGATGGAGAAGCGCGAAGTGGAGGTATTTTTTTGGGACGCTGGAGCGGGGGAATCCGGGCATGCTTGAGACCGCCATGGCCGATAAAGACGCGGCGCGCTTCATCAAAGGAGTCGGCATGCAGTGGGCGGGAAAGAATGCGCTGCCAGCGGTTCATCACGAGTTTCCGTCGCTGCTTGTGTTTCAGTCAGAGCAAGAGTGCGGCGATGGCAGCAACCATTGGCGCTACACCAGCTATTGTTGGCAACTCATGAAGCACTACTTTCGCAGCGGCGCCTCAGCTTACATGTACTGGAACATCTCGACGGCCAATGCAGGCATGAGCACGTGGGGATGGGCGCAGAACTCCCTGGTGAGTGTCGACTCGGCCGCAAAAAGCTTCGGTTACACCCACGATTATCATCTGCTCAAGCACCTGACTCACTTTGTCGACCTAGGCGCGCGCAATCTGGTAACGAGCGGAACCTGCGATGACGCGATTACGTTCGTGAATCCTGACGGATCGATTATCCTGCTGATCCGCAATGAACTCGCACATCCGCAGAGAGTTGAGATCCACGTGAAAACTCACGCGGCGATGGTGGAGTTGCCGGCGGATTCAATCGGAACGCTGAGGGTGGAGAGTTCCTGGGTCTCTGCGTAATTGTCAGCGTTCGATACGATAGCTAGCGGATGCACCGCGGCCCGATACACCGGGCCGCGGGGGCGGACGAAGGCGTCCGCCGCTACACCATCTGCCGCTACACCATCTTGCCGGACGAAACGTTTCTGGAGTAGCCTCGTCTAAAGTCTTATCCTTCTCTGGGGAGTTCCGCTATGTCTGCCTTTCACTTGCTGATCAACGAACGTACCCACGAGGTTGACGTTTCTCCTGACACTCCTCTTTTGTGGGTTTTACGCGACAAACTGAATATGACCGGCACCAAGTACGGGTGCGGGATGGGGCTGTGCGGGGCTTGCACGGTGCATCTCGACGGCGAGGCCGTACGGTCCTGCCAGACTGCGGTCTCCGCAGTCGGGTCAAAGAAGATCACTACCATTGAGGGTCTGTCAATGGACAATTCGCACCCGGTGCAGCGAGCGTGGATCGCCGAGCAGGTGCCGCAGTGCGGATACTGCCAGCCGGGACAAGTCATGTCGGCGGCGGCGCTGCTCGCCAAGACGCCAGAGCCGACCGACGATCAGATCGATTCTGCGATGACCGGAAATTTGTGCCGCTGCGGAATGTATCAGCGGATACGGCGGGCGATTCATCGCGCCGCCGGGGAAGGAGCCTAGCCATGGCGATCAACCGCAGAACCTTCGTAGCGCAGGCAACGATCGCCGGAGCAGGGTTGGTGATCGGAGTAAGGCTCTCATCCGTGAAGGCCTTCGCGCAGGAGAACGAAAAAGGCCCGAAGAAGCCGGTGGTGAATCCGTTTGATGCCTACATTCACGTGAAGCCCGACGGGAAAATTTCGCTGATCGTGGCGAAGTCAGAGATGGGACAAGGCATCAAGACGGGCCTGGCGATGCTTCTCGCGGAAGAGGCCGAAGTAGATTTCAATTCCGTGAGCGTCGAGCAGGCGGAGACTCGTCCGGATATTTACGCGCACATGGGTACCGGCGGCAGCGGCAGCACCATGGAAAACTTTATGCCACTGCGGCGCGCCGGCGCTACGGTGCGTGAGTTGATGATCACGGCTGCGGCACAGAAATGGAATGTTCCGAAGAACGAGTGCAAGGCGAAAAACGGAGCCGTGGTGTATGAGAAGTCGTCGCAGCGGGCTACCTACGGCGAACTCGTGGAAGCGGCGCAGAAGTTGCCCCTGCCGGATCCGGAGAAAGTCGAACTCAAAGATGAGGCGGATTTCGACTTGATTGGACATGCCACACCGCGGGTTGATATTCCGTCAAAGGTCAACGGCAGCGCTGTGTTTGGGCTGGATGTCCGCGTGCCGGAGATGCTGTTTGCGGTGGTGGCACGGTGTCCAACATTCGGAGGGAAACACGCGCACTTCGATGCGACCAAGGCGAAGGCGGTGCCCGGCGTGAAGCAAGTGTTCGAAATACCGGCACTGGGGCGGGACATGTTTACCGCGGGCGGAGTCGCGGTGGTGGCAGATTCCACCTGGGCTGCCATGCAAGGCCGGGACGCGCTGCAGATCCAGTGGGACAATGGCGCGGCGGCCGCCGAGTCAACGAGCACCTTGCATACGGCGTTGCATGCGGGAGCGGCAAAGGCCGGCAAACGCGTCCGCAACGATGGTGACGTTGATGCGGTGCTCTCGAATGGGGCGAAGCGCGTGGAGGCTACGTACGAATTTCCATTCCTCGCGCACGCCACGATGGAGCCCATGAATATCACGGTTCATGCGCGGTCCGGCGAGGCTGAGGTGTGGGCGCCAACGCAGTCGCCGGACTGGGTGCAGCGAACGGTCGCAAAGATTCTCGATCTCAAGCCCGAGAAGGTGGTCGTTCACACGACGTTCATGGGTGGGGGGTTTGGGCGACGCTATATGGCGGATTATCCGGCGGAAGCGTCGCAGATCGCGAAGGTTGTCGGGAAGCCCGTGCAATTGGTTTGGTCGCGGGAAGATGACATGACACACGATTTTTATCGTCCGGCGGCGTGTCATCAGATGAAGGGAGCGGTAGATCAGAACGGGCGTCCGCTGGCGTGGTCGCACACGATTGCTTCCACTTCGATTGGAGCGTACTGGGATCCGCCGGAGCATCAGGCGCCGGAGAAATCGGAAGTTGGAGGCGCCGAGCAGATGCCGTATGCCATCCCGAACGTGCGTCTGGAATACAACCATGTGGCTAGCGCAGTGCCGCCGTTGTGGTGGCGTTCGGTCGAGCATTCGTTCAATGGATTTGCGGTGGAATGCTTTATCGATGAATTGGCTGCCGCGGCAGGGCAAGATGCGGTGCAGTTTCGCAAGACGTTGCTGGTGAAGCCGGCGAACTGGAAAGCGAAGAATGATGAGGATCCGGATCCTGCGCGGCTGCGAGCGATCATGGAACTGGCGGCCGAGAAATCGGGATGGGGCACGCCTCTGCCGAAGGGCAAAGGACGCGGAATTGCGACCTATCATTCGTTTGGCAGTTATATCTGCGAGGTGGCCGAGGTCACGGTTCAAGGCAACAGCTTCAAGGTCGATCGCATGGTCGCCGCGATTGATTGCGGGCAGATCGTGAATCCGGAGTCGGTGCGGGCGCAGGCGGAGAGCGCGATTATCTACGGCCTCAGCGCGGCGTTGAAAAATGAGATCACAGTCAAGAATGGTGCGATCGAGCAGACGAATTTTGATGGGTATGATCCGGTACGGATCAGCGAAGCTCCGCCGATCGAAGTTCATCTAATGAAGAGCAAGGACGAGCCGGGTGGGATGGGAGAGCCTGCTTTGCCTCCGGCGGCGCCGGCAGTGGCGAATGCGATTTTCGCGGCTTGCGGGAAAAGGGTGCGGAAGCTGCCGTTTCAACTGGCGTGACCACTGCGGCTAAAGCCGTTGACCGTTGTTGATCGTTGACGCGGCCCTAAAAGGGCCGCTCTTCCACGGTGATGGCTACAGTGGAAACGCGACGATTGTAGCGAGATAGTGCACGCAGCCGGGCTGGGCGCGGCGGACAGCCGAAAGCGGCTGTCCCCACATAAACCTTAAACAGCAACGTACCACTTCGCAATTTTCTAGCGCGGGGCTTCTTCGAGCAGGCCTTGCTCGAGCTTTTCCTGGCACTCGATGCAGTGGCGGGTCCACGGCACGGCTTCAAGGCGCTTGGCGTTGATCTCTTTGCCGCAACTGATGCACTCACCAAAGCTGCCTTCGCGAATGCGGGCGAGAGCGCCATCGACCATCATTAGAGTTTGGCGCTCGTTGTTGCTCTGGCTAAACAGAAATTCCTTGGTGTACGAACTCGCTGCGCGGTCGGCGATATCCTGAGCAGTATCCTCGTCGGCGGAGCGGCCGTCGGCCTGATTGCGGGTCACGGTTCTGCGCAGTTCCTGCTGACGTGTTTCCAAACGTTTTTTGAATGATTCCAGTTTCTTCTTATCCATAGTCACTTCAATCCCATAATTGCCTATCAAAGTCTTAGGACGCCCCGTTACCGAGGCGTCCATCGTCAAAAAGGGCCAAACGGAAATAATAAGCGCGGGAAATCAGATGCGTCAACCGCCCAAAGGGCTGCATGGGAAGCGCTCTACCGTGGAAGCGGGTCTTTCATAGTGGCAAGGGCGTATCCGATCACCGCCATGGTGGCTGCGTTCTCGCGCAATTCGCTGGGCACAATCTTGTCCAGTGTGTCGGCGGCGGTGTGGTGATAGTTGAAGTAGGTGCGGCCGTCCTGCAGAATGCCGAAGGCAGGAACTCCAGTCTCCGACATTTGTGCAATGTCAGCACCGGGTGGGTAGTTGCTGGGCTCCATCGCAGTGGCCCCGATGCTGTCGAGAACTGAAAGGGCGGGCCGAAGAAGTTCCGCAGCGCTCGCGCTGATGCGAGTCTCAAAGCCAAGCGGGTGCGCGGCGCCCGTGTCGCATTCAATCGCAGCGACATGCTTGACGAACTCCGCCGAGTGATCGCGCGAATAAGTCTGGCTGCCGGCGCCTCCGCTCTCCTCGTCCATCCACGCGATCACACGCAGAGTACGCTTCGGGCGGAGATGGAGTTTCTGCAGCAGTTCAGCGGCTTGCATCGAAACGGCAACTCCTGCCGCATCATCGATGGCTCCCGTGCCAAGATCCCACGAGTCGAGATGTCCGGAGACCACGACAATCTGTTCGGGATGCTCACTGCCCTTCAGGTCGGCGATCACGTTGTAGCCGACACTGTCGGGAAGTTTTTGGGGCGTGAGCGTGAGATGTAAGCGGACCTTGCCCTCGGCGGCTAGGTGAGCGATGAGATCAGCATCTTCAGCGGTGACAGCACCTGCGGGAATGCCTGCGGGAAAGCTGAAGCCGGTGTGAGGCAGACGATAATCTGCGTTACCAACGGAACGGACGAGGGCAGCAACGGCTCCGAGTTCGGCTGCCGCTCTGGGGCCCATGCCGCGGTAACGGACGGCTTCGCCATAAGCGACAAATGAGAGTCCGGCGGCGGCTTTCTTCTTGTCGTAAATTTCGTTGAACACGACAATTTTGCCGGCGACCTTTTCGTGGCCCAACGACTTCAACTCATCGAAGTTGTTGACGACGACAACATCTGCGGCGAGACCTTCCGCCGCCGTGGAAGTGCTTCCTCCCAGCGCGGTGAGAACGATCTTTTGAGTGGTGCCGGAAACCTGCCCGGGATATTCCACGAGTTCGGCAGTCTCCGCGCCACGCACCCAGTGCGGAACCTTGACTTCTTCGAGCTGGACGTCGAGCCCAAGCTGGCGTAATTCGGCGGCGACATAATCGACGGCGGCTTTGGCCTGGGGCGATCCACTGGGGCGCGGACCGATGTTCTCGGTCAAATGGGAAACCTGGCGGTAGGCATAGTCATCGGTGAGCGCAGCAGATTTAATCTTTTCCAAGTCGGCGAGCAACTGTGGAGGGAAATTCTCCTGCTGCGCGGGTGTCATTTGGGGCTGCGCGAAAAAAGATCCCTGTGCCGGCTGGGATGGTTGCGTTTGGGCGATGGCGATGGAACAAAGAAATAACAGAAAAAAGGCGGCGCGGGATTGGTTCATGGTTGGCCCAACAGTGTATCTGAGTTCGAGTGCGCGCGGATACTGCCGGCCCGCACTCGCGTCGCCTGAAAGGCGGCGACGCTCGCCCCGGACGAGGCGTCGGGGCCTACATATTCATTACGCGCGGTGCATTGATCCCGGCTACGCGCTCAGGCCGGCACGGGCGAGGATTTCTTGCGCAGGATGGCGGCCGAGACGAGGGTGATGACCAGGAATACGGGAAAAGGTTCCAGGAACGTCATGGAGATGTTGTAGAGCGGGTTGTGATAGTTGCGTGCGAAGTCTGCGGCCTGGCGCGCGGTCTCGTCGATCTTTTGCTGGCTCGCGCCCGACGACTTCGCGTGCTCCACCATCTGGGCGGCGTATTTTTCGGCAAAGTCGGGCATGAACTTGTAGAAGACGACCTCCCACGTCGCAACGTAGAAGCAGTTGGAGAGAACGGAGATCAGGATTCCCACGGCGAGTCCGCGGGCGAAGGTCAGCTTTCCGCCGGAAACGTTGTCCCGATACGAGCGGATGCCGAAGAAGACGAGCAGTCCGGCTAACACGATCGTGGTGTAGCCAATAATCAGTCCCTTGTCGCCGCTGATTTTGTGCATGAAGGGGACGGTGGCCAGCATGGTCCCGGCGGAGGTGAGTCCGGAGATCACTCCGAAGGTCAGCACGGTCTTTCTCATTTCAATTCCTCGCTGTTGAATTTGTGGGGCGCACGGGACGGATTGTGCGGCGGGCGCCGGAAATTGTCGTCATACCTTCGGGTGATTTTGGGCCCTTGGGGCAAGAAACTCACTTTTGGGCGACGCATCAGGGGATCAGGTGGGCTTGTTTGCCCAATTGCACTGCCTGGGTACGCCGGCGGGCGCCAAGTTTGTCGAAGAGTCGGCTTGAGTGAGTTTTGACTGTGTTCTCGCTGACGAAGAGCTGGTCGGCGATTTCACGGTTGCTTAATCCGGCGGCGATCAGGCCGAGGATCTCCAATTCACGTGGGGTGATGCCAAGTTCGCTGATGCGCCGCTCGTCGGGTGTAAACGGACCGGTGGGCGGAAGCGAAGGCTCCGCCTTTTTTCGAGTCAGTGTCAATCCCAGCCAGATACCTAGGGCGGAGAAGAGTGCGGCCACCAGGCCACCATAGATTTCTACCGAGTGTTCGACCACCAGGAAGCGGTATTCCGTCAGCTTCAGTGCAGTGATCAAAAGTCCGCCGCACACGCCAAAGAGCAGAATGTCGCGCAGGGCGCGGTGGGTTCCGCGGGGTTTAGCGGTTGAGGCCATCGGGGAGTCATGATACCGGAAAGTTCGGGGATGTCAGGAACTCTAAGCGAAAAGATCTTAACCGCAGAGATCGCGGAGTAAGTCGCCGAGGAAGCAGAGAAAAATCTCATGGAGTGCGGCATGAAGCTGCCTAAATCCCGACTTTCTCGTGCAAGAGGGCGCGAAATGTGGCACTCGTAGGGGATCGTGCGAGTGTTATGCGGGCGAGACGCTGGTGCGACAGCCGGCAGAATGCCGGCGCGGTAAAAAAATGGCCCCTTACGGGGCCAGATTTTTAAGAGGCTAATGGTGGGCAATGTCAAGAAAGGTGATTGATGCCGCTCCGCCAGCCAGAACGGCCATTTGGGAAGTGACGCTCTTTGTCGAGAGTGAAGGTCATAGCACTAGTTTGCGGCCTCTTTGTTACAGGTGAAGGATGCATTTGCGACGCCAAAGCCAGGAAGATGCGTGATTGAGATCACACGGCCATGTAAACGGTTGGTAAAAATAGACTTAAAGAGTGTCGTTGACGGCACCGGTATACACGATGGAGATCAGATGGGAATGCAAAGTGCAGAACAATGCATATACGTTGCACGGTGATACCAAAGGCAAAAAAGAAAGCCCATGGCGTAATGCCACGGGCTCGCTCGATATCAAACCCTTAGCTGTTACCTGCCACAGTGCGTAACTTGCCGGGCAGGAAATGGTACGGGGGCCATGGGCCGCTGATAGCCACTTCGCAGTTCTTAAGCTGCTTGGCGGCGGTCGAGTAACGATTCTGGTATTTTTCCACGCTTTTGGTGTCGATCAGGTGGGCAATATCGATCAGCATGCCCTCCGGAGCGACCTTCTTGCAGCTGACTTCTTCCTCGAGCGGGTTGAAGAGCTTGTGGACTTGCACGGAGAGGGCCCGGGCCTTGGTCTGGCGCTCGCGCTCACGGGAGGCCTTCACCTTCAGCTTGGAGAGGTAGTCGCCACCGACGGTGTCTGGCAATTGAACATCGATCATGGCCTCGCGCAGGGAGCCGTCGCGCACGACGAGCTTGATGTGCATTTCGGACTTGCCGCGGAGCTTGGCCACGCTCAGGCCGAAAGCGCGCCGGTTAACCCGGACGGCCTGACGGAGGGCGTCATCGCACTCGAAAATGGTCCCGAATTTAAACGGAAGTACGGTGGAGTTGCGGAAGCAGTTGCTGACTACTCTTGCGTGCTCGATTGCGGCTTTCTGGTCCAGTTCACTGGCTGTGTGGTCGTATTCGCTTACGATCACGGCGAATTCACCACTTGGATAGCTTAGAACCGCCGCGCCGTTAACTCCTTGTACGCCCTCTAGCAGGAAAGGGCGGCGAGTGCGGGTTCCATTTGGGAGGGTTTGATGCTCGGTCAGACAATACGCGTACCACGCCATGTTGAACTCTCCGAACCGGGATGGAGGCGGACGAATCCACCTCTTGCGTCGAGTTTTTTCGCCAAAGCTTGTTAACAGCGAAGTTGGAAGTATGAACCGGGCGGTACTGGGCTACAACCCGGAAGCGCCTTACAGTCGCGCCTCCTAACTGCATATTACTTTGGGCATGCCTAAAAATGCAACTTTTTCTTTGCGAATGGCATCGGAAGGTTTCATTTCCCATCGGCTGAACGAGTTGCACGATCTTGCAAGGCGAGCAGGACCACCCGGAGCATCTCGTCGAAGGGGGCTGGCTTGCCCGTCCAAATCTCGAACTGGCGAGCGGCCTGATGAACGAACATCTCGATGCCGGGGATGATTTGAGCTCCCCGTTCCTTGGCCAGCTTCAGCAGCCGCGTTTCGGCGGGATCGTACACCATATCAAAGACATAGCGGGCATTGATCTCTTTGTCCTGGAGGGGTGTTTCCCGGGTATTTTCCATCCCGACCGGGGTGGCGTTGATGATCACATCGAAGGCCAATTTCTTCAGGTCTGGCCGTTTCATGATGCGGGCGCGGGCCTGGTGAGCTAATTTCTTGGCAGCGGCGAGGCTGCGGTTGAGAATATAGACTTCGCATCCCCGCTCTTTTAATCCGAATACGGCCGCCCGGGCCGCGCCACCGGCTCCCAGGACCAGGATGCGGGCGCCTTCCAGCGTGTTCAAGCGGCGCTCCAAGGGTCGGACAATCCCGGCTGTGTCGGTGTTGAATCCGTACAGCTTTCCATCTTGCGCCCGAACCACGGTGTTGCAGGCACCGATCTTGGTCGTATGGGAGTCGGTATTGTCCAGGTGTGGCAGGATCGCCTCTTTGTAAGGCATGGTCACGCTAAGACCGTGAATGGGGATCTCTTTCACGCACGTCAAGAGGTCCTTCAGGGTCTTGGCATGGAGAGGGAGATAGATGGCATTCACGTTCTCGCGCCGGAAGGCGGCGTTCATGATTGCAGGTGACAATGAGTGCGCGATCGGGTCGCCGACGACGCCGTAAACCCGTGTGGCAACGTCCACCTGATCGATGCGGTAGACGCTGCGTAGTTCCTGTGCGGTGATCTGCCCTGCCGCCGTTTCCTGCCCCGCACTTGCAGAGGCGAAGGTAAATACGCTCCCGGCTCGGACACCAAGCACCCGGCTGATGGTTCCCTGCTCTCCCATGCACATGCCGACCAGGGAATGCAGGTCGCCCTTGCGAGACAAGAACTTGATCATGGTGACGTTGTCGACGAGGGTTGTGGCGGTGCCTACAAGCTTGTAGAAGTCAGCCGGGAATGCCAGCATTTTCTCGAGGGTTTCATCGAGTCTCTTGGTTGCGCGGAAGTCGTGTTGGGAAAGAATCAATCCTGCCCGGGTGCGCAGCTTTTGAAGCTGTTCTGGTTTGCACTTCGTGGCAGTTTGTACTTCAATATCAACCAGTTGGCAGCCGGCGGAGGCGGCTTTGTTAAGGATATCGAGCTGCGAGGCGATGGAACCACGAAACTTCCCTCCGCTTGCAACTCTCCGGCAGGTTGCGATGGCTATCGTGCCATGGTGGGATTCGAGAAAGCGCTTGATTTTTGGGAGAGCCAGGCCAGGTTTGGAAAGGTAGTCCAACCTGAACTCCAGTAAGGAGTTGTCGCGCACCAAGGCCTCGGCTCTTTCAGCCAATTCATTGGGGTCAGAACCGGTCACTGCCAGGCATACACGTGGCAGCCTGTGGGGTAATAAACGGGGCGCGACCGGGGGACCAGAATTCATCTTCGCTAGGATCGAAACCTGCCTCTATGGCTCATCGGAATGAACGGCGAATTATTACAGGCAGCTA
>Ga0207111_10239_pt1 | contig 13523 bp, 11 predicted proteins | sample Alteio_BWMinHeat_71_FD_153577 | JGI IMG/M metagenome (GOLD analysis project Ga0207111, IMG submission 153577) | Enriched cells from forest soil in Barre Woods Harvard Forest LTER site, Petersham, Massachusetts, United States -... | ecosystem: Environmental > Terrestrial > Soil > Temperate forest >... | reverse complement strand
CAAACTATCGTTGCAACGTCCTTTTTGTTCTTCCTGAGTCGTCTTTTGTGGCCTTCCCCTTTTTGTTGGGAGTACGGCCACAAACTTATGAGCTTTGCACCTGACATGTGGGCAGCTGAAATCAAGGGGCCGGCGGGCAAGCCGCCAATGGTGTTCATTCACGGCGCGGGCGGTTCGCATCGCCTGTTCGGATACCAGATGCAGGCTTTCCGGGACTCTGAAACGTGCTACTTCGTCGATCTGCCCGGCCACGGCTCGAGCCCACAGCCACCAGCGGCGCCTTCAATTGAGCTTTATTCCGGTGCGATGATCACTTTTCTGAACGGTCTCGTCAGCCCTGCAATTCTCATCGGCCACTCGATGGGTGGCGCCGTAGCGCTGCAGGCCGCGCTCGCGCGCCCGGATCTCGTTGATCGCCTTGTGCTTCTCAGTACCGGTTGCCGGCTTCCCGTTCCCGAAACGGTCCTCCATGGCTTCGAAACAGATTACGACTCCACGCTGGACGCAATCCTTCAACACGCCTTCTCCAGAACAGTCGATCCTGATCTCTTTGCGAAGGCGTGTAACGGAATCCGGAAAACGGATCCCGCGATCGTTCGCGCCGATTTTCAGGCATGTAGTGCGTTCAACGTCTGCGGCCGTCTCCATGAGGTCACCTGTCCGACGCTCATCGTCTGCGGCGACAACGACCGCCTGACGCCGCTTATCTATTCCGAACAGCTCCATGCATCGATCGCCGGCTCCGGGCTCGAAGTCGTTCCAGGCGGAAGCCACATGCTGATGCTCGAACAAGCGGCGCTTTTCAACCAAATGTTGAAGTAAGGTTTGGCACAAGGAGGGAGCGGCAGATTTTTTCGTGACATTTTCCCAAAAGGAACGGGGCAGGCGTCTGACGCCTTTATCGGTGAGAACGACTTCAGACCGATAGATTTCTCAGATCTATCGGTAAGAACGACTTCAGAGGAATAGATTTCTCGGATCTACCGGGTGAGACAATTTCCCACCCGAACGGGGTAAGCACCTAACGCCTTGGTAAGTCATACTGAAAGCATGACTTATGACGCGGCCTGAGCGGGTAATCGGGAGTATTGGCATAAGCTTCGCATCCTTATTATATATGCCATTAATCTGCGTCTCTCCGCGAGGGGTTCCATATCCGTGCATGAAATGCTTCACCTGCTGGAGCCCACTCACAACAACCGCTTCGCCAACTTAATGGATCAGTTCATGCCGCAATGGAGGTTCTGCCGCGCAGAGTTGAACCGATTGCCCGTGAGACATGAGGAATGGGAGTATTGATATCAAGCCGGACCGGGAGTAAAACATCTCAGGCAACTTTACGATGTCGCGACCTTAGTACTTGCGCAAAAATAACTTGGCAGAATTAACTCGTCCGAAGCGCGGACGTCTGCTGTAGCGGCGGTCTGTGACCGCCGGCTTTATTGCAGATTGAAGAAAAAACCGGCGGTCATAGACCGCCGCTACAGCCGATCAAACTGCCAAGTTATTCTTGCGCAGTCCCTTAGTACTGCGTTTCAGAATTACGGTCACGAATGTTCGTGCGGGCGCTCCCACTCCCCGCCTTGAAAAGGCGGGGACTTGTACTTGCGATCGGCGATGGCTAACAGCCCAGATCTATGCTGGGTTTTGGAATTCAACCTTATGGTAGACGCGAGTCAGCGGAAGCCGGCAGGCAATTGAAGAGAGCTCGATGCTTCCATTGGGATCGGCGCTCTCCGCGTAGAGCCACTTACCATCGGTCTGGCGTACATACTGTTCGATGCGGCATTCCGACTGCGTGACGAGAACGTACTCCTGAAGCGATTCAATTGCCCGATAGTGCGAAAACTTGCGGCCACGATCGTAGCTTTCGGTCGACTTTGAGAGAACCTCTATCAGAAGGATGGGATCGAGCAGCGTATCCACCTGATGATCTTCAAAATGCGGACAACTCGCGGCCACGACGACGTCCGGATACGTATACAGTCCCGTGAAATTCACCTTCACCCGCATCTCGGATGGATAAATCTCGAAAGGCCTGTCGAATAGTTCGTTGCCAAGCGTCAATAGGAGATTTGCGACGATCAGATTGTGCTCACGGCTGGCGCCTGGCATAGGGATCATTTCGCCGTCTAAATACTCACTTCTGGTTTCAGCCGCTCGCTCAAGCCGCAAGTACTCTTCCGGCGTCAGGCGAACCTTCAGTTGGGATGTCAATTCTTTCTCCATGACGGTGTGCCGATACGTCAATATACCACACCGGTCAGGCCGCCGCAGACATGCCACACATGGCAAGTTCCGGACCAAATGGAGATCGAGGCATCACCGTTACTTGCGCCGGTCCGACCGAACAATTCCGGAAGTTTTCCCGAAATGTCGCGACCTTAGCGACAAATATTTGAACTTGGCCGCCGTTTTGAGGTACTTCTACATCATGAATGTCTCTGCGCTCGATGAGAACAACAAGCCGACGGACTGGTGGTTTATTTACAAGGTCCCGCAACTCAACCCAGGCGCGGGCAGCGACAATGCCACCGGGTACGAGTACGTCTATTATGACGCGACTGTGGACGCGAGCGCGGATCAGAGCAAGAGGACCGTCAGCAAATCGCCGTTTGTTCTCAATGGCGGGAAGGGCGCGCTGAATTTTACGCTGGACTCCGTCTTCAAGAACTTCAAAAACCCGCCGGCTACGGTTGGATGGATACTCTACAACGATGAAATGCCCGTCAGCGCCAAGGCGAGAGATGACGGCAACAAGGGCCATACCAAAGGCGTGATTGCGTTCGACACGGCGTCAAAGACCGCATATTGGCTCCTTCATTCGTGGCCAAAGTTCGCTGATCCGGGCGCAACGAACGATCCAACTCCGAAATATGGACAAACCTACTTGTGTATCTCTCTGGACCTGGCCACTGCCGGCAAGATCGCCGCACAGATGGCGAATCATCAGGAGCCGCAAGTCTACTTTCCGCGAGCCGCGAACCTGCCAAAGACCGATCCGCTTTATCAACTGACGCAGCCACTGAAGCCGAATCCGCCCGCCGACTCCAACGTGATCGATTTGAAATCAATTGGGGGCTTGCCTTTTAAAGTGATCGCCAAAAATAAAGAGTGGAATGATGATTTCTGGAACGACCTGGTCGGTCCGACCCTTAAAGAGGATATGGATGTTGAGACCTGGATCCGCGGACCTATTCCCCCGATCGCAGACAGCGACGGCATTCACAAAACCTTCGACATCAAGTACATCAATCTGGGCTCAATGGGAGCCCATTGGGCCTGGCCCGAGACCCATGACCACGCTAAATGGGGCATTACATTGCATTCCGACTGGGTCTGTGTCGGCGATATCAACCGGATGATCTCGCAGAAAAAACGTGGCGGTGGAACAATCGCATTCCAAAATGACATCCTGTGGAAGGCTCTCGTGCAAGCGGGACTCCTGCTCGCGCCCCCGGGACTCAGCAGAAGCCAGGCCCACGATCTCATTAAGGCTGCGGCTCATCCCCACTCGGAGGCGCCTCCGAAAGCCAAGCCGGCCGGTAAGAAGCAATCCGCCACAGCGAAAAAGCCCAAGGGCCGCCCAACTTAGGGCTTGCCCCAACGGAAGAGGGAAAGAGCACAAAAGCCACAAAGCAGAACACAAAAGGCACAAGGAATCGATTCATAAACCACTTTTTGTGCTTTTTGTGTTCCTCCCTCCCTTTCGTTGTGTGAAGCCCCGTCAGGTCCCTGTGGCAATGCAGTTCTTCTTTGCGGTACTATCTCCAGTTGCGTGATTGGAGTGGGCGTTGACAGGGTTCAATCGATGTGGTTGAATCCACGTCTTTGTGTGGCGGGCCGCTTTCCGAATATGGCAGAAGAACAAAAGGATAACGATCAGACTGAGAAACCCGCGGCCCAACCGGCTGAGCCGGTGAAACCTGCAGAAGCAAAGGCCGCGGTTCCGAAACCCCCGCCACCACCGCCGGGCGCGAAGCCTGCGCCGCCGGCTGCGGCGAAGCCGAAAGGGCCGCAGCAGGAGCCGTGGTCCAGCCCGCTGGTGGACGCGATTAAGGAAAGGTTCGGCGGCGAATTCATCAAGTCCTATTCCTTCCTTGGCCAGAATCAAATTGAAGTGAAAAAGGAGCGTATCGCGGAGATTATGACGTTTCTCCGCGACACTCCGATCTCACCTTTTAATTATCTCGTGGACGAGACCGCGGTTCACTGGCCGAAGGAAGAGCAATTCGAAATCGTATACATCCTCTATTCGTTCGAAAAGAACGCGCACGTGCGCGTCAAGACGCGCATCAAGGAATGGGAGCCCATCGAGAGTGTCGTTTCGGTGTGGGCGACGGCGGATTGGCTCGAGCGCGAGGTCTACGACATGTTCGGCGTGCAGTACGCGAATCATCCAAACCTCAAGCGCATCCTGCTGCCTGAGGACTGGGCCGGGTTCCCGCTGCGCAAGGATTACAACATCCGGCTCCAGGATGTGGAGTGGGTCCGCAAACATCTTGGCATCGATTCGGGGCAGAAGTATTACGTTGGCGAGGCTCGAGACCAGACTCCGGATTACCGGACGCCACAGGATTGAAAACCGGCGGTCATAGACCGCCGTTATAGATATGCCGACAAAAGACGAAACATTATTCGACACCAGTGAGATAACCGTCAGCATGGGGCCTCAGCATCCGTCGACGCACGGCGTGCTTCAGGTGAAGCTCAAACTCGACGGCGAACGCGTCCTCGATGCGGAGTGCGTGATCGGCTATCTGCATCGCGGCGTTGAAAAACTTGGCGAGGCCCAAACCTACGGCCAGTTCGTACCGACGCTCGACCGCATGGATTACATCGCTGCGGTTTCCAATTGTCTCGGATACTGCGAGACGATCGAGAAGTTGCTCGGCATAACGGCGCCGCCGCGCGCTCAATACATTCGCGTCATCATGACCGAACTGAACCGCATCTCCAGCCACCTGCTCTGGCTCGGAACGCACGCGTTGGACATCGGCGCGATGACCGTCTTCCTTTATGCGTTCCGCGAGCGCGAAGAAGTCCTGAAGATCTTCGAAAACTATTGTGGCGCGCGTCTTACGACGCACATGTTCCGCATCGGCGGCACGCAATACGAAATCTACGAAGGGTTCGAAGATCAGGTCCGCAAGTTCGTGAGGGAATTCCCGAAACATGTCGATGAGTACGAGACACTCCTCACCCAAAACCGTATCTGGATTGGCCGCACCCGTGGCGTTGGCGTCATTTCCGCGAAAGACGCGATCGACCTCGGCGTGACCGGGCCGTCGTTGCGGGGGTCGGGAGTGGATTGGGATCTTCGCAAGGCGAAGCCCTACGCTGCGTATTCCGATTTTGAATTCGATATTCCGACGGGCGGGACCGGAGATACCTACGACCGGTATATGGTCCGCATCGAAGAGATGCGGCAATCGGCACGCATCGTCGCGCAGGGTATCGAAAAGATTCCTGATGGACCGATCATGGCCAAGTTGTCGAAGATCATCAAGCCGCCGATCGGCGACATCTATCATTCGATTGAAGCGCCGAAAGGCGAACTCGGTTATTACATCGTCAGCGACGGCAGTACGATGGCTTACCGCGCGCGGGTGAGGCCTCCGTCGTTCGTGAATCTTCAAGCGTTGAAAAAGATGGTGGCCGGCCTTATGGTGGCCGACGTTGTGGCAATTATCGGAACGCTCGACATCGTGCTCGGTGAGATAGACAGGTAGGTCAGCGGCTGCGAATGCAAGCCCGCGTGAAGCGTGAGCGCGATAGCGCAAACGTCAGGCGATAGGCGCTGCCAGTAAACACATGAGCGGCTGCGGATGCAAGCCCGATAGGGCGCAGCCGGTAAACAATGGACTTCGCGATCAATTACATTCTGATTCCGCTCATTAAAATCGGGCTGATCCTCGGAGTTGTGCCGCTGCTGGTCGCCGCGCTCACATTGGCCGAGCGCAAGGTCATCGCATTTATGCAGGTGCGGCTGGGACCGATGCGCGTCGGACCGTGGGGTTTGCTTCAGCCCATTGCGGATCCTATAAAGTTGCTGCTGAAGGAAGATATTGTCCCGGCCGGCGCGGACAAGTGGATCTTCATGCTGGCTCCAGTCATTTGTTTGATCCCGGCGTTTATCGTGCTCGCCGTTATCCCACTCGGACCGGCGATCAACATTCCTCCGATACAGGCATTTGGCCGGACGGTCACGATTCCTCCAATTACGCAATATGTGACGGACGTCAACATCGGCGTCCTCTACGTGCTTTCCATATCGTCCGTAGGCGTTTTAGGGATCATTCTCGGCGGCTGGGCTTCCAACAGCAAGTATCCATTGCTGGGTGCCCTGAGATCCGCGGCGCAGATGGTCAGCTACGAAGTGGCGCTGGGCTTTTCCATTATCGGCGTGCTGATGCTGTCGGGGACGCTCAGCCTCGTGAGCATCGTCGAGGCCCAAAAGAATTCGGGGATCTGGTATGTGTTTTATCAGCCGATCGGTTTTCTCCTGTTCTTCGTATGTGGCGTGGCAGAAACCAACCGCGCTCCGTTCGATTTGCCGGAAGCCGAATCCGAGCTTGTCGCTGGCTTCCACACGGAGTACAGCGGCTTCAGATTTTCCATCTTCTTTCTCGCAGAATACGCCAACATGATTACGGTATCCGCGATGGCGGTAACACTCTTCTGGGGCGGCTGGCTGCGGCCCTTCCCGAACATTGGGGCGCTGGCGTTTCTCGGAATCATTCCGCCGTTTCTGTGGTTCGCGATCAAGGTCATCATCTTCCTCTATTTCTACCTGTGGTTCCGCGCGAGCTGGCCCCGCTATCGATACGACCAGCTCATGAAGCTCGGCTGGCAGTTCCTCCTGCCGATTTCGATTGCCAACGTCATCGCGACCGCGATTTTGGTAGTGGTCCTGGGGGGACCGGCCGGGAAATGAAGGAGTGGTACCTCAATACGATCCGGCCGGCGGGCCCGAAGAGAAAAGACGGTGGTATTCGGAAAGGCATAAAACAATGAAAGTCAAACGTCCGGAACTGAGTTTTTTAAAGAAGTTATTCCTGTTCGACTTGATTAAAGGGTTGATGCTCACGTTTTCATATCAACGCCCTTCGAAGAATTACACCGAGCAGTATCCGAAGGCCCGTCCCAAGGTCGCGGAGCGATTTCGCGGAGCACCGCGATTGAACAACGATCCGGATAACGGCGAGACGCTGTGCATCGCCTGCAACCTGTGCGCCCTGGCGTGCCCGGAGCATTGCATCGAAGTCGGCTGGGAACGCACTGAAGCAGGGAAGAAGGCCCTCACGACGTACACCTTCGATCTGTCGCGATGCATGTTTTGTGGCCTGTGTGAAGACGCGTGCCCGACGCCGTGCCTGGAACTCACTCAGGACTTCGAACTCAGCCTGTACGACCGGCGCAATATGAAATGGGACCGGCAGAAGCTCGAAGAGGGCAATCAACCGGTGGTTTACACCAAGTGAAAAGGGAATAGCCCAAAGAGGCGCAAGGGCTTTTGAGGTTCCTGCGCTTCTTTGTGCTAAACATAAATGTTAGAACTGGTTTTGTTCTACATCTTTGGCGCCATCGCGGTGGTTTCCGCGATCCTCGTCATCACCCGGCATAACGTGGTGCACAGCGCGGCATTTCTTGGCTCGACGCTGTTCGCCGTGGCGGGAATTTTCCTGACTCTTCATGCGGAGTTTCTCGCCGGCGTTCAGGTGATTGTGTACGTCGGTGGAATTCTGGTCCTGTTTGTCTTCGTCATCATGTTGATTTCCGTCGAGCGTGCCGAACACGAGCGCCAATTCAACCGTCAATGGATGATCGCTCTGCTGACGGCCGCAATTCTGGTCGGAGAGATCGGCTACGGTATTTATCGCGGCAGAGATTCGTTTGTGCTGCCGGAAGTTGTCACGCCAGCGGCCGCAGCGGCTGCTGGAAACTCACAGCAGGTGGGAATGGCGCTCTATACGGCGTATTTGCTGCCTTTTGAGATCGCGTCGATCCTGCTGCTGGTTGCCATCGTTGGCGCAGTTGTGCTGTCGAAAAAGCGCACGCCGGCGGAAGAGTAAAACGATATGGTTCCGACTTTTTATTACTTGTTGCTCGGTGCGGCGTTGTTCACGATCGGAGTCATCGGCGTTCTCACCCGCCGGAACATCATGATCATTTTGATGTCGATCGAGTTGATGATGAATGCCGTCAACATCAACCTGATTGCGTTTTCCGATCACCTGCAACAGATCACCGGTCAGGTTTTCGCTATCTTTGTCATCACAGTAGCCGCTGCTGAAGCCGCTGTGGGTCTCGGGATCGTGATCGCGATGTTCAAGAACAAGGAAACGATGAACATCAACGAGATCGATCTGATGAAGTGGTAACTATTTACACATGGTATTCAACACAAAGACACAGAGGCACAGAGAAATTCTAATTGCCGCTTTTCTTTGTGTCTCTGTGCCTCTGTGTCTTTGTGTTGAACGGAACACCCTGGAATGAACTTTCTGGATCTGATCTGGCTGATTCCCCTGTTTCCGGCGATCGGATTTGTCGTCAACGGGCTGATCGGCAAACGCGTTCCGAAGACCGTTGTCGGCGCCATCGCGTCCGGCATGGTCCTGCTCTCATTCATCTTTTCCGCCGGCGCCGTGTTTCAGCTTTTGCAGCTCGATCCGCAGCAGCGTTCACATACGGTAAAGCTTTACCAATGGTTCAACGCCGGCGCCGTACGCACGGCGGGCGGGCCGCTGGCGCAGTTTTCGATCGACTGGGCCTACCTGCTCGATCCGCTGTCATCGGTCATGATCCTCGTCGTGACCGGAATCGGCTTTCTGATCCACGTGTACTCGACCGGGTACATGCACGACGAAGACGGTTTCTATCGCTTCTTCGCCTACCTGAACCTCTTTATGTTTTCGATGCTCACGCTCGTTCTTGGAAACAACTATCTGATGATGTTCATCGGCTGGGAAGGCGTGGGTTTATGTTCGTACCTGCTGATCGGGTACTACTTCCATAAGCGAAGCGCAGGGGACGCAGCGAAGAAAGCATTCATCGTGAACCGGGTCGGCGACTGGGGCCTCTCGATCGGCATCATGCTGATCTTGCGGACATTCGGAAGCCTGGAATTCAAGGTCGTCGGTGACAGCGTTCGCGCAGGCGTGATCTCCGGCGGGTTTCACGTGAGCGACACCATCTTCATCACGATTGCGCTCGCGCTGTTTGTTGGCGCCGCAGGGAAGTCGGCGCAGATTCCTCTATATGTCTGGCTCCCGGATGCCATGGAGGGCCCGACTCCTGTCAGCGCGCTGATCCATGCGGCCACGATGGTCACCGCAGGCGTGTACATGGTGTCGCGCAGCAACTTCATTTATCAGATGGCTCCGGAGGCAATGACCGTTGTCGCCGTGGTTGGCGCCTTGACCGCGCTGTTCGCCGCGTCGATCGGACTTGTGCAAAACGACATCAAGCGGGTGCTGGCCTACTCGACCGTCAGCCAGCTGGGATATATGTTCCTTGCGCTCGGCGTCGGCGCATTTTCGGCCGGCGTGTTTCACCTGATGACGCACGCCTTCTTCAAAGCGCTGCTCTTTCTTGGTTCCGGCAGCGTGATTCACGCGATGCATCACGAGCAGGACATGCGAAAGATGGGCGCCTTGCGGAACAGGATCCCATGGACATTTTGGACGATGTTGGTCGGAACCCTGGCGATTGCCGGAACGCCAGGCCTGGCCGGCTTTTTCTCGAAAGACGAAATTTTGTGGCAGTCGTTTTCGAGCCCACAGGGACACATTGTCCTGTGGCTGATCGGCGTCACCGTTGCAGGAATGACGTCGTTCTATATGTTCCGCCTTCTGTTCATGACGTTTTTCGGCGAATCCAGAGTGGATCATCACACCGAGCCCCATATTCATGAATCGCCCGCGTCCATGATTCTGCCGTTGGTGGTTTTGGCGGTGGGCGCGGTGTTGGCGGGTTACGTTGGCTTGCCGTCCTGGCTGGGGGGCAGCGCCTTTGAGCGTTTTCTCGAACCGGTGTTCGAGCCCTTGCCGATTCCGCGTCCTGCAGCCACTCCCTACGGCGCCGGAGTTGAGATCGGAATAGCTGCGGTTTCCGTCGTTGTGGCGCTGATCGGCTTCGGACTGGCGTATTCGAAATACTGCAAACGCAGTTGGGAAGAGCAGCGTGAGGTTCGGCAGTACGGCCCGTTTTACAAGCTGTTCCTGAACAAGTGGTACATCGATGAACTCTATGATGCGTTGTTCGTGAATCGCGCGAAGGATGCCGGAAGGTCGTTGTGGAGGTTTGACGCGAAGATCGTCGACGGCGCCGTCAACGGGACGGCCTGGTCCACCGTCGAAGGCGCTCTTGGATCGGGCTGGTGGGATCGATGGATCGTGGACGGCCTGGTCCGGCTGGTCGGCGGTTTCATCAAGACTTTAAGCTGGCCCGTTCGCCTTATTGAAACCGGATATACGCAGAACTACGCGCTGGTTATGATCGTCGGCGTTTTGATGTTTATTGGTTACGTATTGTGGGGGACTCCGTAATGGGAAGTAACCACAGAGACACAAAGACACAGAGAACAGAACTCGGGGAAAAATCCGGGTCAGACCCTATTTTCTTGGGTTGCAGAAAATTTGGGTCTGACCCGGATTTTTCTCCGAGTTCTGTTCTCTGTGTCTTTGTGTCTCTGTGGTTACCCCCCCCGGATGTTCGCTGAGCTGGAGCTGAAAACATGGATTTTTTTCGTCAGCATATTCTGACCATCGTCGCCTTCTGGCCGCTGGCAGGAATGATCCTTCTCCTCTTCTTTCCGAAGGACAACAAAACCCTGATCCGGACGTGGGCGAACCTGGTTTTGTTCGTCGGCTTCATCATCTCGCTGCCATTGTGGTTCTGGTTTGACCGCGGCACCTCGGAACAGATGCAGTTCGTCGAAAATGTTCCCTGGATCCCGACGCTCGGCGCGAATTTCCACGTCGGCATCGATGGAATTTCGCTGCTGCTCGTCCTGCTGACGACCCTGCTCGGTCCCCTTGCCGTGCTGTCTTCGTGGGAAGCGATCGACACTCGCGTGAAAGAGTATTACGTCTTCATGCTGATGCTGCAGGCCGGCATGCTGGGCGTTTTCATCTCGCTCGACTTCTTCCTCTTTTACGTGTTCTGGGAAGTAATGCTGGTGCCGATGTACTTCCTGATCGGTGTGTGGGGCGGTCCGAGAAAACTCTACGCGGCGATCAAGTTCTTCCTCTACACATTGGTCGGATCCGTTCTGATGCTGCTCGGGATTCTGGCTTTGTACTTCATCTATCCCGGTATTGCCGCTCAGCATCCGGAGGTCGTGGCGCAATTCGGCGCCGGCCCGACGTTTGACATTCTGGCGTTTCACGCGATCGGTCCGTACCTGGAATTCAACCTCCAATTCTGGATCTTCCTGGCCTTTTTCGTTGGCTTCGCCATCAAGGTGCCGATGTTCCCATTCCATACATGGCTGCCCGATGCGCACGTTGAGGCGCCCACCGCAGGCTCGGTCATTCTGGCTGCCGTCTTGCTGAAGATGGGAACGTATGGATTCCTGCGATTCAGCCTCCCGATTCTTCCGGACGGCACGAAGTATTTCGTGCCGATGATGATCACGTTGTCGATCATCGGCATCGTCTACGGCGCGCTGGTCGCGATGATGCAGCCGGACATGAAAAAGCTCGTGGCATACTCATCCGTCAGCCACATGGGATTTGTGATGCTCGGGATGTTCGCGCTGAATCCGAATGGCTTGAACGGCAGCATCATCCAGCAGCTCAATCACGGAATTTCGACCGGCGCATTGTTCCTGATCGTCGGCATGATCTACGAGCGCAGGCACACCCGTGAGATTTCACAGTTCGGCGGAATCTCCAACGTCATGCCGGTTTACGCCATTGTATTTTTGATCATGACGATGTCGTCGATCGGCTTGCCTCTGCTGAACGGCTTCATTGGCGAATTCACCATCATGATGGGCGCGCTGCAGGAGCATCTCTCCTGGGCGGTATTTGCGGGATCGGGGATTGTGCTTGGCGCCGCTTACATGTTGTGGCTTTATCAGCGCACCATGCTCGGCAAGATCGAGAACCCCGCGAATGAAAAGCTGCTCGATATGAATCTGCGCGAACTCGTCACCATTGTGCCGCTGATCATCATGGCCTTCTGGATTGGCTTGTATCCCAAGCCGTTCTTCGATGTGCTGGACAGGCCCGTAAACAAGCTTGTGGCCAGGGTTCGGCCGGACTTCTTTCAGGCGCCCCGGTTGAATGCGCAAGCGCCTGCGGCACAAATATCAAGGTAAGGAGACCGCCTGCAATGCCGCAATTTTTCCAGATGCAGGATATCGGGGCGATTATTCCAGAGCTGGAGCTCGCCGTATTCGGGATGTTCCTGCTCATCTTTGATTTGTTGATCAAGGAAAAACGCCGGTTGGGCCTCATTGCCCTGGCGGGCATCGGGATTTCAGCGTTCTTTCTCTTCCGGTTGCGCGGTATCGAGTTCGCGGCTTACGGCGGGTCGCTGGTTCTCGATCCATTCTCGATCTTTTTCAAGCTGATCTTCCTGGTCGCGGCTGCGCTCTCGATTGCGATTTCCCTGAAGTATCTCGATATCGAACGTGAGAATCACGGTGAGTACTACGCCCTGATTTTGTTTGCGACGATGGGCATGATGTTCATGGCCGGCGCTGTGGATCTGGTGACGCTGTACATCGGCCTGGAGACGATGGCTATCGCAACCTACGTCCTGGTCGGTTTCCTGCGCAGCAATCAGCGGTCGAATGAAGCATCGATGAAATATTTCCTGCTGGGAGCGTTTTCGTCCGGCATTCTGCTGTACGGAATGTCGTTGCTTTATGGACTCGCAGGCTCCACGCGTTTCGTCGACATCGCGGAAACCCTGTCACGCCGGCCACTTACGGATCCAATCTCGCTGATGGCGATGATCACGCTTGCTGCGGGCATCTTTTTCAAGATTGCCGCGGTTCCATTCCATCAGTGGACGCCGGATGCTTATGAAGGAGCGCCGAGCTCGATCACGGCATTCATGTCGGTGGCGGTAAAGGCCGCCTCGTTCGCGATGATGATTCGGATTTTCATGATTGCGATTTATCCGCTGCGTCCGCAGTGGGTGACGATCCTGGCGGCTGTTTCCGTAATGACGATGACGATCGGCAATATCGCAGCCATCACCCAGTCGAACGTGAAACGATTGCTGGCTTACTCCTCAATCTCTCACGCCGGCTATCTTCTGATCGGACTTGTGGCGGGTAACGAAACGGGGCTGACCGCAATACCGCTCTATCTTCTGATCTACACGTTCACGAACATCGGCGTCTGGTCTGTAGTCGTGGCGCTGCGAAAGAAGGATGTCATTGGCGAGCACATCGACGACATGGCTGGTCTGTACGCCAAGTGTCCGGTCGCCGCCGTTTTGATGCTGATCTTCCTGCTTTCGCTTGCGGGAATCCCGCCAACCGCAGGCTTCATCGGGAA
>Ga0207111_10238_pt1 | contig 13536 bp, 10 predicted proteins | sample Alteio_BWMinHeat_71_FD_153577 | JGI IMG/M metagenome (GOLD analysis project Ga0207111, IMG submission 153577) | Enriched cells from forest soil in Barre Woods Harvard Forest LTER site, Petersham, Massachusetts, United States -... | ecosystem: Environmental > Terrestrial > Soil > Temperate forest >... | reverse complement strand
TTGAAAAATATGGTATGAAAGGTGAATACTATGAATTTGACTTCATTGATAAAGTACCTGAAAGTAAAAAAGAACATCCTGAAATAGAATTTCCGGTAGAAAATAAAACAGGAAAACCAATCTTTGTCACCTGCTTTGTCTATGAAAAAAAAGCTAAGGGAAGATGGATTGCCGCAGTTGAAGACAAAGACGATATGGCCATCTGGCATTTTGAAAAGACCAAAGTTGTAAAAATTATGCCTGATGAAATAAGAATGATTGATGCCGGAAACTTCGTTGTTCATCGCGATGTAGAAAATATGCAGGGCTTTCTTGCCGTTTTTGATGAAGATGAAGAAATGATGGCAAATGACGCCGTCTTTGAATTACTCGAAAAAAATCGAAAGCTTGACGTCGGGCCACTGCTCAGACTTCAAAACAAAAAAATTGTTTTGGAAATTGAAAAATATGGAATTGAGGGCGATTTTATTGATTTTATTGAAAAGCCGGTCCGAAAAATTGATTTTACAAAAATTATTAAATAAGCGAAATGTATGCCGAAAAAACAAGAACCATTATCTCCACAAAAAAAAGTAACAGCAGGTTATCACAAAAGTGTTTTAGTCGATGAAGTTCTAACCTATCTCAATCCACAACCAAACAAAGTGTATGTTGATGCAACGTTTGGTGGAGGAGGCCATACCCAGGCTCTTCTTGACTACGAACCAGCATGTAGCGTCATTGCGCTTGATTGGGACATCAAAGCAATCGAAGAAAATGAGCCCAAACTCAAAGAAAAATATGGCGATCGATTAACGGTCTTGTGGGGTAACTTTGCCCATCTCTACAAATTGCTTAAAAAAGAAAAAATCAAAAGTGTTGATGGGATTCTTGCCGATTTTGGTACCTCACAATTTCAAATTCATCATAAAGCTGGTTTTTCATTTCAAAGCAACACACCCCTCGATATGCGCATGTCTCCTGCACATCAACGCCAAACGGCTGCAGATATTATCAATCATTATTCAGAACAAAAACTCGCTACATTATTTTTTTCGTATGGCGAAGAACCTCAAGCAAAAAAAATTGCCCGGGCCATTTGTGCGGCACGCGTAATAAAATCGATAACAACCACACGGCAATTGTCTGAGATTATCGAATCAATAATTCATGTACACGCATATCGTGAAAAACGAGGGATACACCCCGCAACAAAGGTTTTTCAAGCGCTCAGAATTGAAGTTAATCACGAACTTGAAAACATTACATCATTTTTAAGAGCAGCGGTTCCATTTCTCAATCCCGAGGGACGATTGGTATGCATCAGTTTTCATTCATTAGAAGATAGAATTGTTAAAAACTTTTTCAAAGAACATACACAGGAGGTTGAAATACTTACGGCAAAACCCGTTACAGCAAGTCCAGAAGAATTGGATCGTAATCCATCGTCACGATCAGCAAAATTACGGGCAGTATTAAAAAGAGGGAAATAGGTCTTTTTTGAAATAAAACAGTTGACAAATAGATATCTAGCATTTAAATTTATGCCAGATCAGTAAGGTAGGCAAGGTTTAATCGAAGGTAGCGAAGCATTTACCAGTATGTCGCTCGCACCGAGTTGCTAACTGAGGGAACTTAAATGAAAATTACAGAAGTCAAAGTTTATCCAGCCAATGAAGGCAAACTCAAAGCTTATGCTACAATGGTCTTTGACGAATGCTTCATTGTTCGTGACATGAAAATAATTCAGAGCGACAAAGGATTATTTGTTTCCATGCCTTCTCGCAGAAAAAAAGATGGATCTTTCAAAGACATCGTCCATCCTCTTAATGCAGATACTCGTAAAATGATCGAAGATCGTATCATTGAAGAGTATAACAAAGCTGCAGAAGGAGGATTTGAAAAAACGGCGAGTGAAGGATTTGGAGCAGAAGCGGATAAAGAAGATTAAAGAAAAATAATTTTGGGGCGTGGCCAAGTGGTAAGGCAGCAGGTTTTGGTCCTGCCATTCGGAGGTTCGAATCCTTCCGCCCCAGCCATAACTACGAATATAAATTTGTGAAACAAAAAATTAATACGCAAGATTTTAAAGCTTCCTCATTTGAGGAGGCTTTTTTTAATCTTAATCAAACATACATTCACCCTACAGCAATCGTTGGCGATCAGGTAACTCTTGAAGAAAACGTCAAGATCGGACCCTATTGCGTTGTTGTGGGAAAGGTTACTATCAAATCTGGAACCCGACTTCATGCTCATGTAGCCGTCGGATTTCCTGCACAAAATGTTGGAACCAAGGCAAGCCTTGGCTCGCTCGAGATTGGTGAAAATTGCGAAATTCGAGAATTTGCAAGCATTCATGCATCCAAATACCCAGACGGAAAAACTATCATCGGAAATAACTGTTACATCATGTCATATTCACATATTTCGCATGACTGTGTTTTGGAAGATAATGTAACCGTCATCAATAATGTTAATCTTGGTGGGCATACCCATGTTGAAAAAAATGTTATTTTAATGGCAAGTAGCGCAGCTCACCAGTTTTGCAAAATCGGACAATTCACCGCCCTTGCACCATTCAGTGCCATCAGGCAAGATCTCCCACCCTTTGGAATTTTTAGCGGTAAGCCTGCAGGCTTTGCTGGTCTCAATCTGATTGGTTTAAAACGTGCCGGTTTTACCAGAGAAAATTTAAACGCATTAAAATCGGTAACCAAGCTCTTTTATCAAGACAAACTTTTACTCGAGCAAATCGAAATACAAGCAGCTCAGGAACCATGGGGAAACGATCCTCATGTACAAAAATTCTTAACCTTTATTAAAACCAGTTCTCGCGGAGTTTCTCGACTTACCATTACTGATACTGAAAATTCATTCACCATTTAACCACTGAAAAAAATTATGATTAAATTAGGAATTATCGGACTTGGTCACATGGGGGGATTTCATGCGTCGGTATGCTCTTCTTCCCCTAACGTTCATCTTGTCGGCGTTGCCGATTCTCATGAGCCAAACCTACAAAAAATTAAAGCTGCTACCGTCATCAAATCTACAGATTATACATCGTGGATCGACATGGTCGATGGTGTGATTATCGCGGTTCCAACCCAATTTCACTATGAAATCGCTAAAGATTGTCTGGCTCGTGGCAAACACATTTTGCTTGAAAAACCGCTTACCAAAGAAATATATCAGGCCGAAGATCTTATTATGCTTGCTCAAAAAGCAGGTGTTGCTCTTCACGTTGGCCATGTTGAGCGTTTTAATGGAGCGGTACAAGAATTAAAAAAAATTATTGATGAGCCCTACTTCATAGAGAGCCATCGCATGGGCCCTTTTTCACCGCGCGTACAAAAAGATAGCGTGGTTCTTGATCTCATGATTCATGATCTTGACATCATTCTCAACCTTGTTAACGCACCCGTAAAAACCGTGAATGTTGAAGGCAAAAAGGTTCATACCGATTCATGTGATATCGCCGTTGTGCAGCTCGGCTTTGAAAATGGGGTCATCGCAAACATCGTTTCAAGCAGAGCATCACAAATCAAAAAACGAACGATGGCTATACATCAAAAAAATACGTTCATTCAACTCGATTTCACCACACAAGATATATCAATTCACCGGCACGGCAGCTCCAGCGTTCAGGTTGGATCTGATCAATTAAAATACAAACAAGAAGCAACGATTGAACATTTGTTTGTGTATAAAGATAATCCGCTTAAGCTTGAGGTTGAACATTTTGCTGCAGCAATTAAAGCAGGCAACAACCTGGTCAACCCTGAACAAGATTTAACGGCACTCGCCTTAACCTTTGAGATTGAAAGAAAATTAGGCCTTCGATGATCGCTGTTATTGCAGGAACAGGAACGCTTCCTCTTGAAGCATGCAAAAATCTCCTTGCCCAAGGCTCTGAGTTTTTTGTCGTTTCTTTGTTTCCTGAAAATAACCTTGATGAATTACAAAAAATTACTGAGGGCAAAGTTCGTATCTTTGCCCAAGATCTTTTTAAGCCAGGATATATTCTGGATTTTCTCAAAAAACAAAAAACTAAAAAAGTATTTTTTATTGGCAAGGTCGATAAAAAACACTTATTCTCACATATCAAACTCGACTGGTTTGCCATCAAAATGCTTGCTTCAATGGTATGTAAAAGTGATAGCTCAATTATGGAAAAAATACTTGCAGAGCTTGCACGGCATGATATTGAAGTAATCAAACAAGATGAAATCCTCAAATCTCTGTTAGTTTCACCTGGTGTTCTTACCGGCACCATCACCCCTCAGCTTGAGGCAGATATTACGATGGGCATTGCAACAGCTATGGCCATTTCTCAGGCCGATATCGGACAAACAATTGTCATTAAAGATAAAATGGTTTTAGCAGTTGAAGCAATTGAAGGCACCGATCTTTGCATCAAACGCGGCATTGAACTTGGAACCGAAAACGTTGTTATCTGTAAAGCTGCTAGATTGGATCAAAATAAAAAGTTCTATTTGCCCACCCTCGGGCCAACATCATTACAACATCTTTCTAAAGGACAGGTTGCAGCAATAGCCTGGCTTTCTACGCATACACTGATAGCAGAACAAGAAAAATTTATTAAGCGAGCTCAAGAATTGGGTATAACGCTTGTATCCGTCGCTCCCCCACAATAACATCCCATTTCATACACGTCAGTCTCGCTCAAAACTCATAGAATCTCCAGCGGTAATTCCATGTTTATTACAAAAGTCGGCATTCACCTCAACAACATACTGGGCAGGTTTTTCTGATGGTAACGTCGTCAGTGAAAACGGGGTTGTTTGCTTATGAATTTTAACAATTTTTTTATCCGCATTAATAAAAATAATATCAAGAGAAATAGACGTATTTTTCATATAAAAATAGCGCATTCCTTCTTCACCAAATATAAATAACATTCCGTGCAAAGGCTCCAGCTTTTTTCGATACATTAATCCCTGGGCAAGTGCAGATGAACCTTCGGCTATTTCAATATCTATACCAACGCGCTGAGTATTTGTTTGGGCATTGAAAAATTTCAACGACCCGTCTTTGCGAAACCAATATTCTTCTGCAGAACAAAAACTTACGCTTGCTAAAACACTCACCAGACATACTAAAAAAAACATTCTTTCCCTTCTTTTTCCTTTGCACATAAAAAAAACGGAGCTAACGTACTTATCATACATTAACTCCGTTTATGTGTTCAAATAAAAAGAAGTAAATCTTATGCGGCAACCTCACCCTCAACATCACCCGTCATGATAGGAGAGCCAAACCAAGCTTTGAGTTTTGGATAGGCAATCTTCTGACCAAACCATTCCATACAGTGTGATCCAACAAATCCTCCCGCCATTCCAATAAGATTATTTCGTATAGCATCAACCACTTTATCAACGGTTGAATCTAAACTTTTTGGATTTTTTCTAAATGCTCGGGAAATACTTGCAGCTTCCATATAACTGACCAGACGATATGAGGCAAGCGTATTCAACACCAGACGCACAATGCGACGATTAATTTTTTTAGCTACTGCTTTTTTCTTGCCAACGGTATCTTCTTCTTTCAAAATACCACGCTGGAGTAACAATGGAATCATCTTCTCTCGCAATGCTGAATCTTCTTGTAAAACACTCTTCAACATCACTTTTAACACCATCAGCATTTGCTCAAACTCTTCGTGCAGATCTTCTGCTTCGTGTGTCCACGTATCAATGGTTTCTTGATCAAACAAATTCATATATACTAACGCTTGCGCAACCCCTCCTGCTGCTTTTTTTAGCATTCTACCAATCGGTTTTTGATAGGTATAGGCAAGATACGAACCACCATACATACCAACGCTTGACATCGCATAATCAAAAAAGCGTCGTTCAAGGTATTCACGATCAAGCTGCGCTTCATGTTCATTTTTCTCAGCAGCTTTATCGTCTCCGAATCTTTTTCTCAACGCATCATAATCAAGATAGCCCTTATATAAATCTTTACGCTCAAAATGGGCCATACCATCAACAATTGGAATGCGCTGCCAGAAGAAGAATGGGAAGAGAATATCAATAGCTTCACCAATCAATTCAGGCTTCACAATACCAAGAGTCCATTTTTCTAAAGCTTCAAGCGTTTCTGGATCAGAATTCCAATAAACGGAATCAACAATGGTGGTCGCCATGAATTTTTTACCTGATTGAAAAGCGTATAACATTGCATTTTTAAGATGTTTATCGGTATTCGGCCAAAGACCCTGTGATGGGTTGCCAAACAATTTTACGTGAAAGAGATGGTAGTATACCAAAGCGGTCGTAATCTTCGTGGAGATTTTTGTTATTTTTGACGGTGGCTCATTCCATGTTGATGGGTTTACAGCAAGCGGCAATGCTTGTACTGCTGCAATTCCTCGTTGCAATAATACCTGTTTGTCATCAAGGGAGCCAATTGATTTGGTGCCAAGAACAGTATCAGTAACTAAATCATTTAAATAATCGGCTTGCTGAGCAAAAAAGAACCACATTGAAAGTGATGAGGTAAATGCCCAATCCATAGCAGAAGAAATCATCATGGCACGGTGATCACGTTTAACGTCCTTTTGATAAAGATCTAACAGGCCATGACATGCTTCATATGCATGGGTAACAATCTTAAAAAAGGTGTATAAACTTTGTGGTGTTCTAAATCCGGCGTGATGTTTAATTGAAGCAAAAACGTTAAGCGAACGCGTAAATTTTGCAATGTCACGTCGCCAATACTCAATCGCTTTCTTGGCATCTTTTTCTTCAGGCTTATTTGCCAATGTTTTAATGAAGATATCTAATTTATTGAGCGTCTCAGATAACAGTTCACGTGTTACTTTAAAATCATCTTCTAAGCAATTCATTGCATAAATAACTAAGGTCTGAACATCTTTTTGATAAAGCGCACTCATTAATTTATGCAGGTGATGCATAGGTTGCTGTACGTTTTTGAACTGATCGTGCGACAACAAAGGCAAGCAAGCGTCAAGTGCTTGAAGCAATGCGACAAGATCTTCTTCTTCGTAAGGCTCATCAGCCATTTCATCGCTCAGGCCCCGCATGCCATCTTGCATGTTAGCCAACATAGAACCCAAATCAAGCGCATTAAACAAAGGCATTTGGAGTGAACCACCTTGTGGCTTGATTGTTTGAACAAACGTTTTAAAGCCACCGGTTATCAATGCTCGATGCAACCTTTCAAGCTCATTGAGCAAGGGCTCTAAGATCTCGGTCTGAATGTTTTGCTGGGCCAGTTTATCCAAATCTCTGCGTAAGGTTTCGCACAGCGTTAACAAACAATCGCCAAGGCTAAATTTTGCAACAAAATGTTGGAAGGCTTCTTGCGATTCAAGAATATCATTGTGCAATTCAGCAGGCGTCTTTTTCCACATATCTTCACGACGCTTGAGAATGCTCTTCTGATAGAATTCCATGATATTTTTGAAAATATCTTCTTCTTTGAAATTCAATAAATCGATGATCCCGTTAGCAATTTCTTGTGTTTGCTGATCTTTTTTTTGATCAACTTTTTGCTCGGGTTTTTGCTCGAATTTTTGCTCGAATTTTTGCTCGGAACTTTGTGGAGCATCTACATTCTGTATAACTGCGTTCTGTGTAGCTGCTTCTACAACAACTTTTTTTTGATCGAGCGTTTGTTCGACTGCAATACCAGGTTTCTGCTCGTCCTCAGCTGCCATGACAAGTCCAAAACCACTGACAATAAAAGAAAAAATTATGATTGATTGTTTGATTTTAGAAAACATTGCTTGAAATCCTTTGTTTTTTTATTCCCACCCACAAGAATTTTTCATAAACGAAGTGCTCTGCAAAAGGCTTTGCATAAGCACAATCCAGTATGTCAGGCAAACGTCTTATGTCAAGACTTTTCCCCCTGACATTTGGCGCGTTTCTCGTGAAATGAGCATGAAAATAAACAAATAGAAATAATTAATTAGAGGGTTCGATAGGTACGCCCAAAGTTAACAATCAACCCAATCATGCAGAATAAACAGACCAGCGCGGTACCACCATAACTGATAAACGGAAGCCCAAGCCCCTTGGTTGGGAGCAAGCCGGCAGTAACCATAAGATTAATAACCGCCTGCAGGGTTATAAAGACCACAAACCCCAGCGTGGTGAAAAAAGAAAACGGGGTTGGCATGCGCAAGGCAATGCGTAACCCAATAAAACAGAAGAAAAAATAAAGTGCAATAATGAGCAGGGAGCCGACAAAGCCGGTCTCTTCTGCGATGATAGGAAAAATAAAGTCGGTATGCTGCATAGGCAGATAAAAGAATTTTTGTTTGGAATTTGAGATCCCCAGTCCCCACACATGCCCGGAGCCGATGGCAATAAGCGACTGGATAATTTGAAACCCCCGCCCCTGTGGGTCAGCCCAAGGGTTTAGGAATATTAAGATACGGTTCAGCCGATAAGCCTTGGTCATCACCAGCCAAACCACGGCTGGGCAGGTCAGCAAAACGGTTACCATCAAATGAGACATTTTGAACTCTGCCACAAAAAATAATACCAAAGCCGTAACAAAAATCGACACCACAGAACCAAAGTCGGGTTGCTTGAGCAAGATAACAAACGTGGCACCAAGAATCGCTAAAAAGGGAAGATAGCTGTGGATAAATGATTTTATGTGATGCTGCTTCCGTTCTAAAAAGAAGCCAAAGTAAATAAAAACAAACAATTTGAGTAACTCGCTGGGCTGAAACCCAAATCCCTTAATCGAAAGCCATCGGTTGGAACCGTGGACTTTTAACCCCAAGGCAGGCACAAAGGTTAATGCAGTTAAAAATAACGACCCCAGAAAGAAATAGGGGACGTATTTCTTCCAAAACTCTACGGGAACAGCGGCAAAAACAAAAAATCCCATAACGGCAGGTATAAAAAAGAAAAGCTGTTTTTTTAAAAAGTAGTGGGCTGAACCAAACTTTTCGAGGGCAAAAATTGAACTGGCCGAGTAAATAAAAATAAACCCGATCATGGTTAAGATCAATGCGAGTCCAACGAATATTCGAATATCACGCCGTAACGTATCAACCGGTAATGCCATGGTTCACTCCTCCCCTGGTTATTTTATTCACTTCAGCAAGGCTAGTTGTGTTTGTAAATCAATCAATTTTGCTTTGAGCTTGGTAAGCGCATCGGTTATCATGTCGGTTGATGATGGTTCCGATTTGGCTGGTTGTACCTCAACTTCAATTGATCCTGGTTCAACACGTTCGTAAACAAGAATGTAGGGATGAAAAGCATTTTTAACAAGATCGAGTACCGCTTCTTGTATCGCACCCTCTTTCTCAATGTCAAACATACTTGCAGCAAGCCCTTTATCCTCATCAGACATTTTATCAGCTCCTTTTTCTTTCATGTAGCGTTCGTAAGCATATTTATCCGAGACACTCCAGTTTTTGTTTTCTGTAAATATCAAATCTGTGGACATTTTTGAAGAAGCTGTTTCTGCTGGAAAAATACCCATTGCACCTATTTTTTTCATGTGATCCAATGAATATGGCTCACGGCCAGTGCTTGCTAAATCGTTAAAATAAGCCCATTGTTTATCTGGATCTTTAACATCATTATCTCGGGCAAAAGCGGTATAATGCCCGCTATTTATTGTTTCTCCCGCGTGCAACACCAATCCACGCAACTTATAGATCACCGGCTGGTCTGAGGGTGTATCAAAATAATCATTTTTTAAAGTTAGCGTGAAAGGAAATGGTGTTGGATTAGAAATTTTGTAAGAAGCCGCTGTTTCTAAATTGAATCCATATATTTTTATTTGAAAGAATAATATTTTTGGCAAGGTACTCAATTGCAATTTTATGCTTTTATGCATTGTTACCTTTTTATTACATGACACACAATTAACTCCCTCAAGGTCTTCACCTACAAAATTGTTATCCAAACAATCCATGAAGGGAATTAAGGATACTGACTTTTTATCTCCTCCTGGAATCGCAACTGAAACAATTGCAAAAGGGGTAGGATCTTTTGTTCTTATATGCTCTGGATTTTCCAAACAAGTTAACGTATCGATAAAATTACCTTGAATAAATTTTGAAACATCAGGAATTGTGTGTAACAGAGAATCTAAAAGACCTCCAAGAAACTGTTCGGAGTCCTGTTGTCCTCTATCGAGTTGAACAAGAGCTGGGTGCGGATGTCGATATTCGGCTGTTTCTGCCAATGGCCTAAGCTTTGCAAGCTCTTTTTTTAAATCTGTCATCATCTTTTTAACTAAAGCTTTTTTATCTGCTGTTTTATTTTTTCCAAAAAAATTTTTTACGGCTGATTTAATATCTATTTTAATATCTCCTGATTTTTTATCTTTTGATCTAATATCTTCAGTTATTCTCTTGAGTTGGTTATAACTTTCAAGCTTTCCCTCTTGTAATTTTTTGAAATTTTCTGAAGCTTTCGCGTCCTTTAAATTTTCAATAAGTACTGCAAATTTAGTGAGAAAAGAATGTATGTTATTCACTTGCTTTAAAAGAGCAACAATCTCTTTTAAAGCTGTGTGTTTATCAAAAAAACTTTTAAAAGCATCCAAAGGTTTACAAAAGTTTTCTAAAGTTTCTGGGTTAGGTAATTTAGGGCGCAAGGGCTCAGCTAATTCTTTATTCAAAAACCCCAAATTTTCCGTTAATTGTCCAAGTCCTGCTTTATCGTAAAGTTTCCATATTTTTTCAGCATCTTCAACCATGGCATTAAAATTTGTAGCTCCTGGAGCTAAAGTAGCAATAAGTTCTACCGTTTTTTCATCTGTTAATTTTTTTTGTAAGTCTTCTAAAGTCTCGAGATAATCAGCTTCACTTTCTGCTTCTATTAATCCAACCAAACCTGTATGAACAAACTTAAAAAAGGCCTCTACTTTCCCGCTTTTTATTTCAAATTGTCCCAACTGTTCAAAAACTTTATCCTCTTCATCAGGCTGAATCTTTGCACTCGATTCTTGTGCTTTTTGTATTGCCTCATTCAATAATTTCGGATTTTTTGTTTTCAGTGATGTCGTCACCCATGATCGAAATTCTGTGGGATCGACGTGGCTGGTTTTTTTGGGGTTTTTCAATTCAGTGATAAGTTCAAGATAATTCCCCACAATGGTTCCTTGAATTTCTCCTGGAAGCTTCGCTTTTAACATCTTTGCTGGCGTACCACCTTTAACGTCTTTAACGTCTTCTTCCAAGAGTTTTGCATCAATAAAAAAATCATTGAGTGGTTGAGAATGTGATAGTACTTGCAAGGGAGCGTTTAAAAAACAGTAGGTAGCCCCTGGATTATTAAACCCTCGATTGACACCTACAAGATTAGAAAAAAGACACCAAAAAAAGATCCCCGAATACATTCGCTTAGTCTTCATATTACTCACCGTTTTTTATTAAAAAAAGCCACCGAGTTACCGATGGCTTTTAGTTTATTCAGGTTTTTAAGCGTAACACAAGCTCTTTAAAAACTTTGCCACGATGTTCGTAGTTCTTAAAGAGATCAAAGCTTGTCCCACTCGGTGAAAATAGAACTTGATCTCCTGGTTGCATGATCGTTGCAATATCAGCAACCGTTTCTTCAAGCGTTGGGAAATAAGCACATGATGAAAAGACAGAACAATCTTTGCCAAAGCAATAGATTTTTTTAAGATTTTTAACAGAACGAAGGTAGGTCATCAATGGAGAACGATCAACCCCTTTGCCCAACCCACCCACAATGAGAATGAGCGGTTTGCCATTGGCTGAAAGTTTTTCGACAGCCGCTTGCGTAGCCTGAATAACCGTTGATTTTGAATCATTATAAAACTCAACACCATTAATGGTCACAAAGTGTTCAACACGATGATGATGGTCATCAAGTAAAAAGTCGGCGCCTTGCGCCATAAAATACTGTTCAAGAGCCGGTAAATCGGCACCTAAAACATATAAGGTTGTTAAAACTTGCAACCAGTTCGTAAGAAAGGTAACCGATGGCAGCACCCGTAGATCAAATAGTTGCAATGGTTGATCGCAAATACCCTGCTTGACAGTTGTGGTCCATAAAACATTTTCATGAGCATAAAATAAGAAGTATTCTTCTCTTTTTATTTTTTTAAGCTCTGACTGGTCGGGAAGATGAGAAGCAACCACACACACCTTTGATTTAATTTCTAGCAAAGAGGTATTCGGTACCGTATCGCCAACCAATAAATCAAACGGGAGAACCGCTACCTGCCCTGGACGCTGATAACGCATTACATTCAATTTTGCATCACCGTACGCCGCAATCGTTTGATGACGGTCAAGATGATTGGCATAAATATTGGTCAAAATTGCGATATCGGGTGAAAATTTTTTATTCAGCTCAAGTTGAAAACTGGATAATTCTAAAACTCCCAAATCATATGCTTCTTGTTGTCCAACCAAATCGAGCATGCCAATACCGATATTGCCCCCCACCACTGAAGAAATCTTTTCTTGACCGCCAAAATGCTGGATAAAACGAGATTGCTCGCTCTGTGGTAGATAAGAAACAAGTGATGTAAGGTTTCCTAATAGTTTTGTTATGGTTGTTTTTCCGAGTGAACCAGTAATCGCAATTGTCGGCTTTGCAAAGAACGTTGAAAAAAAGTCGAGTTCGCACAAAAACTTATTGCTGTACTGCTGGTAAGCATTAAGATCTATCCCTGGACTTGCAACGATGTAGTCATTCTTTTTTAAAAATTCTTCAAGCGATACAGCACTCGGATCTGCAACTGCCGCTCCATAATCTTTGATAAATGCTTGTTCATCACCGCTCAATAACCGTGCATCCCAGACGCTCACATGCATAATATCATGATCGTCTTGGTTAACCGCTTGTCCTTTTTTTTCATTTAAAAATGTAAGAATTGATCTTCCAACAACACCAAAACCAACAATCCCAATGTTATACATGGTACATCCCATCTTTTTGATACCACCAAGATTATGCTCCGTTCATGGATTGTAGCATAAGCATCACCAAGATCAATATGACTTATTGATATTTGATTTTTGATAACAGACATCTATACTTCATAGGTGAAGTCAAAAAATTAGGGTTCGCTTCTAAAGAAAGGGATTGTAATGAAAAGCACCTCTATCAAACGTTCTATTGTCACGGTATTCATTTTTTCATGCCTATTAACCTCATGTCTCACTTCGTGGGCCTCTGCCCAGAGCTCACCCCATGAACAAAATGTTCTCAACATTCTTAATGCCGTAAACCCCACCATGCACATGGGTATGTGTGTCGTATCGCTCAGCGATAATGCCGTTGTTTATCAGAAAAATGCCGATCAACTCTTTACTCCGGCAAGCACCCTTAAAACGCTTACCGCCATTGCAGCACTCTATTATTTAAAACCAGACTTTACCTTTAAAACAGAACTGCTCACCGATGGCGCAATACACAATAATACGCTGTACGGCAATCTCTACCTCAAGGGCGATGGCGACCCAAGTTTAACGGTAGAACATCTTGAAGACTTGGTAAAAACAGTACAAAGTCAGGGAGTAACAAAGATTTTTGGCAATCTCGTGTTAGACAA
>Ga0207111_10235_pt1 | contig 13702 bp, 10 predicted proteins | sample Alteio_BWMinHeat_71_FD_153577 | JGI IMG/M metagenome (GOLD analysis project Ga0207111, IMG submission 153577) | Enriched cells from forest soil in Barre Woods Harvard Forest LTER site, Petersham, Massachusetts, United States -... | ecosystem: Environmental > Terrestrial > Soil > Temperate forest >... | reverse complement strand
TCAAACCTAAACAGGCAGCACAAAAAGCAGTAAAATTTAGACCTAAAATAGCTTTTTCAAAAAATGCGCGGCCCTATCGCAAAAGACTTGTGTACAAGTACGTTCCCACAATCGACTCAGATGACGATCTATTAGATTCAGATGATGATCTAAGCGATAATGAAGAATCAATTAATTACGAATCATTAAAGAAGCTCAAACAACAGATTGAGCATGCATACAAGATGGGTTATCTTAAACGCCGAAAATCTGCACAATAAAGATGTTTCGATAGTTATTAATTTATTATCACTATACAATTATTAACAGTCATTAAACCTCCAGGTTTTTTATATTCTATCAGAATATTGTTGCATTTTATTACACCTAAATAGTATTTTTAATATAGAGTAAAAAAATACTATTTGGGGTTCTATTCCAAATAAAATTTATTGTAGGGGTGAGTAGTATGAAGATTAATCATGATTACATCATGCTAATACATAATCGATTATTTGTTTTAATCGTACTAGCAGTTGTTATCAATGCTATTAATATCAAGCAAGCCTTTCCCATGGAAGATGAGCAGGATATAGAAGATAGATTCGAAGGCATAGAAGATAGATTCGAGCGTTTACATAACTTACTAGATCTTGAGGTTCACAGAGCAAATGATGCTATAGCCCTTGCACACAATGCAAGCACAACTGCTAATAGAGCTGTCGAAAGATCTGATGAGTTTTTTAATAGAGTTGATGGATTTCAGTATCGTCTAGATGCCATATCAGAAGGAATTGAAGAAGCTCAGCATGTAAAAACAAAAAACCAACGAGAGCGTGATTTGAAAGATAAAATGAAGATCAGACGAGCAGTAATCGATGAAAAACACCGCCGTGGTATTTACACGCAAGCAGAAAAAATTCGGGCCAAAGCATCCATTGATACAGAAATAAGTAAATGGGATAAAATTAAAGAGATCATGAGCGATTCAAAACCGGTAGTAAATATAGTACTTGCAGCAACTGCTATTGCACTGTCAGTCTATACAATCAAATATGGCATCCCCGCACTTATGAATCATGTACGACGGCCGCATGTTATTAGTGAAACATCAAAACGGGGCTGGTTTGATTTCGATGATGCTCAAGAAACAAATGAAATTGATGATTTAATCTTTAATCCTACGTTAAAAAAGCAACTTTTTGATCTTGCAGTACGGATAAAATCTGCAAGAATGTTTTCTGAAAATCTTCCTAATATTCTTTTTTATGGCCCTCCAGGAACCGGCAAGACCGCATTTGTCAGAACTTTGGCCCACTACTCGGGCCTTGATTATGCCTTAACATCTGGTTCAGAATTTGCAAAAATCACCAATCTGAATACTGCCAATAATGAACTCCGTAATCTTCTAGACTGGGCAAACAATACCGAAAATGGGCTTATTGTTTTTATTGACGAAGCTCAATCATTATTTGCGAATACAAAACTCCCTACAACCCCGAAAAAAACTCAAGACTTTATTAACACGTTCTTATCGCTTATCCCCGATAAATCTCAAAAAAATGTCATGTTTGTTTTTGCAACCAACGATCCATTCATGCTTGATGATGCAATGACAAATCGTATTGGAATAAGCATTGAAATGCCATTGCCAGAAGCCCCAGAGCGAGAAAAAATTCTTGACCTGTATTTGAAAAAATTTGCGCATGAAAACGAAGAAGCTATCGTTGCAATCAATCCAGAGGTTACGCAGACGCTGCCAAGTTATGCAGAGAATCTTAAAGGTCTTTCACCTCGTGCCATTAAATTTGTCGCTGAAGAAATGATCGTTGCTGCGCGGCGACAAATGCCCCACCAGCTTACCAATACTATCGCACAAAAAGTGCTTGCTGAAGCAAAACAAAACTTAGAAGAGACCAAAAATTGGGAACGGGCGCGCGAACAATGGCTTAAAACCCATACTCACGCGGGTCACTAACAATAGGGTAATTTCATGAAGCTAAAACTTTTGTTTTTTTGTGTGATTTCTTTTGCTTATGCACATGCTGAAGATATCGTTTCGACCGCTATAAGCGATATACATGAAAAAATAGCACTTGAACATAGAATTCTTGCTGAAAATATTTTTGATCTTCTTACATCCGGACATTCAATCGATGATGTTACAACATTCTTGAATAAAAGCCATGAGCACCGATATGACAATAAAAAACTTATATCAGACCTGCAAAATCTTCTGAATAAACAGTATTCAAAAAACGATCTCATCAATATCATTGTTAATAATAAAGAATCTGAAAAATTTTATGCGTGGAAAAATTTTCAGTCAAAACTAGAAACTTTTGCTATTCTTGCAGCTGCAATAGGTGCATTGTATTTGTTATACAAATTTTGCAAAAAAGGTGACGCCGGTATACCACTGCCCTTTTTTGATAACAAGCCACAATCAAGTAAAAGTCGCATCACAAAGGCAGAAAAAAAACCACCCCAAGTAAAACAAGAAGCTCTTGCAAAAAAAAATACACAATCGAATTATAAGCGATCGAATAACAGACGACTTGATAATTATAGAGTCAAAATTAATTATGAATCAAGAAAGGCATTAGACCAAGAGCTTGAGTACGCAAGAAGCATCGGAGCATTGTAGCGTTAAATAAGTTAGGAATAACCATGGAAATCAACCAAAAAAAGGGTTCACTTTTCGCCATTATTTCTGGACTATGCTATGGTCTTGTTGGATATTTTGGCGTCACAATTATGCATGAAAACTTGTCGATGTTTACCATGCTCTTTTGGCGTTTTTTAATTTCGAGCTTATTGATCGGCTTATTAATCGTATTCACGTATATAATCAAACAAAAAACTGTCCAAGAAAATTTTCATGATATGCTCAAAATACTCTTTTTAGGAGGCGTATCGTATAGCGCTACAGCGATAACCTATTTTATTTCGAGTTTTTACATAGGCACGGGGCTTGCCATGGTAATATTCTTTACCTATCCAGCGATGATCATGTTTTTTAACTGGGCATGGTATAGAAAACCAATACCAAAAATATACTACGTTGCAATCACTCTTATAATAATTGGTATGCTCTTTTTGGCTGACCTGAGCTCACTAAAATACGATATTCTCGGTATTGGTGCAGGAATTTTTTCTGCTCTTTGTTATTCTGTATATATAGTATCCGGTAAAAAAACCAAAGTCGCACCTCTGGTTTCAACCCTTATGGTATCACTCGGTTGTATGCTCACCTGCTTGATTCTTGCAATACTACAGAACAGTTTTATTACACCTGCGACATTTACTCTATGGAGCAATCTTTTTGTTATGGCTGTGATTTGTACTGCTGTGCCTATTTTATTACTACTCGAAAGCTTGAAATATATTAGCGAAGAAAAAGCATCGATACTTTCCGTCTTAGAACCAGTTTTTGTCGTCATTTTCGGTATTCTCTTGCTCGGCGAAAAAATTGGCATTCTGCAAATTATCGGTATTGTTACGATACTTTCTGGGGCGTTAATAACATTATTGAGTAAAAAAGCCTAATTTAAGTCCCATCAATTGATTTTATTTATCTTACAAATACACTGAAAACATCGATCTCATCAGTGTATTTTCTCATAACTCTCAAAGTTTTTTCTAAGATTAGTTACAAGATTAATTCGTAGGTGCTTTTTATGCTTTTTTACATCATACATAATAATTTTCGTAAAAATATTATTTTAAATATCACGCTTGTCTTCACGCTCCTGTTTTATTCAATCGTGTATGCGACGGGTGTTTTAGATACAAGCTTTGATATCACCAATGAAGAAAAATCATTCATACTCAAAAGAGATGCTAGAACACAAAACCATCTTTTGGCATGTCATCAAGAACTCTTTCCCGATGGTTTTGATAAAGATATTCACAAGCTCCCGAAAATAGCTTTTTGTTTTAGCGGCGGCGGGAACCGCGCCCTGATTACTTCTCTTGGTTTTATGCAAGGGGCAGAAAAAATTGGATTGCTGGATTGTGCAAGTTACGCATCGTTTTTATCAGGATCTTCATGGTTCTATCTTTCTTTTTTGTTAAAAAATATGTCAACTACTATGGGCTTGCAAGATTATAGAGATTTTTTACAATCCAGACTTGAAAAACCGTTTAAAAAAAATGCCCGAAAATTTTTAAAAGAGATACAACATGTTAGAAAAGTACGAGGCTCTGCTGCAATCTCTGATGGATTTGGGCGAGTCGTCTATACTTATCTTTTAGATAATACAGTTCCTGAGCATGCATCTTTTAAAGATATCAGAGCTCATCTCTTATCATCAGGAGAAAATATGCCCTTTCCGCTATTTACAGCGATTATTAAAAATACAACACCGTACCGATGGCTCGAGGTAAATCCGTTCAGCACCGGTTCTAACGAATTGGGCGGCTATATCCCTACCAATTATTTTGGCAGTATTTTTACCCAAGGAACGTGCTCTAAAAATTATCCAGAACTCTCACTCGCATCGTTTATGGGGATATTTGGCAGCGCCTATTGTTTAAATACGTCAGAGCTTACCGGAGCAATCAAGACTAAATTTTTACCGTCATCAGTACAAAAATATTTTGCTCTCACCGAAGAAAAACCATCTCGACTTGAATCTTACCTCAACGTAGGAGTACAATTACTTCCTAATCCTATCGAAGCTCATTCTAAATTTAATAATTTTTTGCACACGACAACGGTTGATCCAGTAAAATCTTCTCATATGATTGTTGCTGATGCAGGCATCGATTTTAATTTACCAACCCCGCCCTTATTAAAAAAGCAAAGAAATATTGATGTTATTATCATATGTGATGCGTCGTACAAAAAAGCTGCATTACCGAATAATTTTAAACATTTAAAAAAAGCTCAGAAATATGCCCATGATCATGGGATCCCGTTTCCCAAATTAACAAACCCTGTAGAAATTGCGCAGAATATTTTAGTTTTTGAAGATCAAGATCCTAACGTCCCGACTGTTATCTATTTTAGATCGAGTGCTACAACGAGCACGCTCAAATTTAGTTATACAGCAAGCGAGTTTAATAATGTTTGTGATGAGACCCAAAAAAGACTTGTCGCCGCTCAAGATAAGATTTTTGAAGTTATCAAAAGAAAAACACGTTTATTAAACGGATTTGCTATCGCATAAATTTTTTTACAAAAAATAAGTTGGGAGTGAATACTTAATACACACTCCCAACTTATTTTTTATTTATGCTTACGCGTCTTAAGAAGCTTTTTTAGCTTCTGCTTCTTTTTTAGCTTTTTCTTGAGCTTGCCAAACTTTATCTGCCGCATCAAACTCCTCCAACATCACATCGGCAATTGTTTTGACTGAAGCTTTAGCTTTCTTTTCTTGTTCAGATTGATTTGCATGACCGCTAAAGACTAGGTCTTTATCTAACTTCGCTTTTAGTTCTTTATTAGCAAATAATTCTCTAATTTTTGGATAATGATCATTTTGACTAAGTTCTCTAAAAATCTGGTGCCATTCATCTTGAATAATAGATTTAAGCTGATAACCATGAGGCAGATTTTCTAAGTATCCTTTGAACTCAGTCCACCAGAACTTTATTTCTCTATTGCTTTTAAGCTTGGGTAGCTCATGAATAAGATGTTTAACGATTGCAGCCACGCGCATAAGATCTTTTGCTTTTTTGCCCAGTTCCTTTTTAACATCCTCATTAACATGAGCTTTTTCTTCTATCTTAACAACCTCAGCTTGTTTCTCAGCTGACAAACCAAGCACTGGTATAAGATTTTCAGGAAGAAGGCCAACACTATAACATGTGTGCCGCCATATATGGTACCAAAGAGCGTACGTCAATTCTTCTTTTGTTACTTTATCTTCATAACCAGGAGTGGTGGGATGAAATACACCATCAGGAAAGTTTTCGCTGCCACGATATCCAGTTTGAGACCAGTAGATATCAGGTTTTTTACCAAAAATTACCATTCTTGGTTGCTTTGTTGTTTGACCAAGAAATACGAGTTCAAGTACTGTTTTATCCTCGTCAGTTCCTGGTGCTGATTTAAGCTGATTACCAGTAAATAATCCATCTTTAATTTTGTCTTCTTTTCCTACAATGGTCTTCATCATATCAGCAAACACATTATCGAAGCCTACCTTAAACTTTACTTTATTTTCTACGACAACTTCTGCCTCAATCTTTTTTGTAAAGTCAAAAAGCAGTATAAGCTTATTAATAAGATGATAACCATGAAAAAGCGTGACGTGCATTGTTTCGAAAATAAGATAATTAATCGGATAGAAAAGAACATGTTTTGGTTCCCGGGGAATTCTCAGCGCTTCATCTTCGATTGGAGTCACTCCAGATTTATAGCAACCATGTTCGAGTGTATTGGTTAGACAATCGCATGAAACTCGGTCTTGACCTTTTGGTCTTTCTGCATGGTAGAACATGTCTTCTACTGCTTGCGAAACAGCTCGTGCTGTATCCTCTAAAAGTGCCTGGATTTCTGGAGCAGGTGTTTTATCTTGAACATTTTGTATAATATCACGCATTTTGTTTGGATTTTTCTCACCCTCATAAACCCACAAAGGGTGTTGTCCTGATTGTTTTCTATCTGCATCATAGAGCTCGATAATCTCTGTCCTACAATACTGAAGAATATTTCTTTCAAATATGGCTCGGCCTATAGTATCTTTAATATGTTCGATATCGTCATCTGTATATTGGGTAAAATATTGTCGATTTTTACCATACGAGAAATCTTGAAGATCCTTACCTAAACGGCTTTCTTTAAACACTGGCTTGAAATAAAGCTCTAAGAATGTTTGATAAAAATCTTCAAAGACAGGAATTTCCAGAGTATCAACCTTATTTGCAAAGTCTTTTATATGTTTCGCTCTTTTGGCTGCAGCGTCTTTAGATTCTGCTATTTTTGGTTTTTCTGCTCTTGGTTTCTTTCCAAGCGTACCAAGAATACCTGAAAGCTCTTTCAGCCGTCCTTGAAGCGTAACAAGCCTGTCTGTTAACTCATCGGGATATAACCCGTGTGTTGCCACACACAACCCTAAACTCAGCATCAGAATTTTTTTCATTACCACTCTTTTCATACAATCTCCTTACGTATCTTCAAAAACTTTTGCTTTTCCTAATAAAGCACATTATGCCCATGAATTGCAATCGTTTTTTCCAAGATCTTGTTCTTGAAATATTTTTAGCTTCTCAGCTTTTTTTAACAGCATCAAAAGCAGTAAGAATTTTCGATGCTATATCTTTGCGGTTCTCTTGCAGATATTTCCTAACTTGTTCATTTTCAAAGAGGGGCTTAATCTTTGTAGCATAGTCAGAATCTTCGGCAAGTTTGGCAAAGACCCGGTTCCATTCATCTTCAGTAACTGATATAAGCTGAAGTGGTGTAAGATGTTTTTCCATAGCATTGATAACATCGAAAACTTCTTTCCCCAAGCCAACTTTATGCTTTAAATTCAGCTTCTTCAATGCTGGTGTAAGAAACGCAACGATTCGAGGAACTCGATTCAATCCCGCTGCCTTGGCCTTGAGGCGACCCTTTTCTGTTTTATTATCGATTGCATCAGCAATGATATCAAGCACTTCGGCCTCTTTTTCCGGTGGCAGTCGAAATGCCTGTACCATATCATATGGAAGCAAGCCAACGCTATAACATTGATGACGTTTTACATGCAGCCAAACTGCATATCGTAACTCATTATCGGTCACCAATGGTAATTTCGTTTCAGGATCTACCCCTGCATATGATGCTTGTGAAATAATCTTAGGGTCTTTCGCTTCTTCAGCCATCTTGGTAAAATTGTCATAATCTTCTTTCGCTTTTTTTGCTTCTTCTTTATTCTCGCTATTCTGGGTTGACATTAACTGGGCAAGCTTTAGTAAAAGTATCAGCTTATTCACCGGGTCTTCTAACTGTCCAACATCTGATACTGGAAAACCAAGTAACTTTGAAAAAAAAGCCATATTTTGTGCCAAACGTCTATTAAACATTGGATGGCTTTGCCCATCAGGAGATACTTCTTTCATACCTGTTTGGGACCAATAGATGTTATTCTTTGGATCGTCATCCCTTTGTTTGCCAAAGATTACCATTCTTGGCCAGCGATCTACCAATAATACAGGTTGTCCGACAGAGTTTTTTTGTTGCCTCATAATCAAACCTACAGGAGGTTTTTCATCTACTGAAGCAATATCATTTTTTTCTTGGTCAGCAGTTTTTCCCTCTTTTGGTTCAATAACAAGATCAGCAGCAACGATCTTCCCATCTTCAGTCACAACAACGCTTCCCAATATCTTATCCATAACATCGCCAAATATTCTGTCAAAACCTATCCTAAATTCTTCTTTATCTTTTACAGCAACTTCGGCCTTAATGTCTTTTTTAAAATCAAAAAGTTTGATAAGTCTATTGGTAAAATAAACTCCATGAAAAAGTGTAATATGCATTGTTTCAAAAATTAAATATGAAATTGGCTGAGCCAAGACATTTTTGCTGTCAATTCTCTCGTCTTTCAATAACTGTCCTCGAGGATCATAACCATCTTTCAATGGATACAATAAACAATCGCAAAAGACAACATTTCTCGATACATCTGAAGGAACAGGCGTTTCATTAATAGCAGGATCAATATGATACGCGTTGGGATCTCGTTCTCGGTGATAAAATAGATCTTTTACCGATTGGGCAATCTGAACCGCTGCACGAGTAAGTAGTGCATCAATATCTGAATCTACCGCGATTTTTTTATCACGTGAGGCTGCAATAACATTTTGTATAGTATCGCGCAGTTTTTTTGGGTTACTTTCATCTGTACCAACCATTTTGCCTTCATAAACCCATAGGTCATTTTGTGCAGATTGTTTTCTGTCTTTATCGTATTTTTCGATAATATATTTTCTGCAATAATCAAGAATATATTTTTCAAACCATGCACGTCCAATATAATTCTTAATATTATCAAAAATGGTTCCCGGATATCTTCCTGGAATTTCAATCCCATATTTCAGTTTAAAAAATTCATCCCAATCTTTACCATCTCTATCAAATAATTTGTTGGTTGCCAGTACGTCTTCAAGATATTTATGTACAAACGCTTGATAAAAATTTTCAAAATTATTTGGATTCGGTGAACCGTCTTGTAATGTATTCGGTATACGAAAAAAATCGATTTTTTTGCTCCAAGCTCCTGTATCCGGGGCAGGCTCTGCAGCCGTCTCTTTAAGCGTACCCAGAATACCTGACAGCTGTTTGAGCTGTCCTTGAAGTACGCCAAGCTTTTTTATTAAATCAGTGGGGTCAGCATTTAACCCGGACATGGTCATGCACGACACGAGACTGAGCGCCAAAACTTTTTTTACTATCACCGTTTTCATACAATCTTTTTCCCTTTTTTAAAAACTCTTCACCCAGCCAAGACTTGAACGCACTTTACAAGCTCATTAAGTTTTGTTTTAAGAAATTCGAGAGATTGTGTAAGGATTGCAACTCCAACCGATGTTCTTATTGCATCGAGCAACGCTTGCTCTGTATAACCGAGTTTGATGCTAAAACTATATGTTTGTTCTTTATGAGATGGAGAAGAATATTTAAATGTAAAATCTTCTACGCCATTTTTCGTGGAACGCATAATAAATTTAGAAGAAGGCTGTTCTACAAGGCTTGCAAAAAACTTTTCAAATGCTTTATCGGCAACAGAAGCCTTCGAAAAAATATCCTTAAATCTATTTTCGAAATATTCTCCAAAAGATCCAAAATTAAAAAACTTTTCCCAAGCAGCAAATTTTTTATCTACGGTAGAAGATTCTGAAAGTCCCCATGCTGGTGGTTTTTGCTTGTGCGGTTTTTTACCTTCTTTCTGTTCTTGTAATGCTTTAGCTCGCGCTTTTTTTTGTGCTTGTTCAAAGAGCTCTCCTCCAGGAGGACCATCAAACGAAAATTCGTAGCTAACATCACCATCATTAATCGTACAGGTGCCCTTCATTGCTTGAACAGCGTGAAAATAGCACAGACATACGACACATAAAATAAACAAAGGTTTTTTCAGCATCACAACACTCCCCGTTATTTTTGTTCTCTTAAAAAAACAAAATAACAAAAGCTAGCGCATAAACGCAATAAACGCCTCAAATGCTATTAATAAAATAATAACGAGCGTTAAAACTTCTTCATGAATCGTATCTAAACGATCTTGGTATACAGAATATAAGTCGCGAAAAATATCAAGCTTGCGATGAATTGAGTCACGCCATTCTTTAATTTCCATCTTCTTAACAAGTACAGAATACAATTTTGAATAGTATGCTTCACCTGCCAGCTTAATACTATTTTCTAACCGTTCGGTAATCACTGAGATATCAACACGCATTTTAGCAAGACGTGAAACGGGTAAATCCATGCGTTCACCAATTAGGGGAATATAGGCAGTAAACGGGACTTTGTAACTCCATTGGGAATAAAAATAGTTTAATTTTTGGTCAAGTACCCGGTCAAAATATTGTAATTCAAGCTTTTGGATATTTGCTGATTCAAAGAATTCGAGCTGTTCAAAATATTCGTCGTCATAGACAAATGTTGCTTCACTATCAATAATCATTAAATCTTGTCCGTAATAGCCAATGGTAGATGCCAAAATTTCATCAGTTTGATAATCTGATAGCGCATATAATTCAAGTTTGAGTAAAGAAGCAATCTTACTGCCATAACGTTCTTTGAATTCATCGGGGGTTGGTTTACTTTTTAATGGGTATACTTGAACGGCAAAATAAGAATTTTTCAAATTATAAAAATGAGGTTTTTTGATTGCCGATATTGTTTTTTTAAAAACACGATTGGCATCGATTTCACTTTTTTCGTCAAAGCTTTTTTTAATATCAATAATTTTTAATTTAAGATCTTCGAATGTATCCTGAAATGGAATACGATAGCAAAAAGAAAATACACCAAAGTGATAAATTTTACTTGAGATACAGCGAGAATCGGGGATCATTTTTCCATCAGAGCCAACTTCGGTCATCAGAAAAGACAGTGGGAGATGATAGTTTTTAAAATATGCAGATAGAGGGACTGCGCAGGTATCAACTAAACCTTTTTGTTGGATATACTCAAGATCGACATCATCACCAACATCATAGGCATAAAATAATAAAATATTGCCGGTAAATACATCTTTTGAATGGGCAGGATTGGAATCGTGCTCAAAACTGATTGCGTGTCTTTTTCGCTCCATACATCTCCTTTATTTCTTATTTCTTTTTTATATAAATTTTTTTATATCAAATTCTTTAAAGAGATCTTGGACATTAAAAGCTCTACACCCTGCTGCCAAACCAGCCTGAATATCGGACAAAGAATCACCGATCATTATTGATTTGGTCAAGTCTATATTAAATTCATGTGCAGCGTTTAACAACATACCCGGGCTGGGCTTACGACAAATACAGACTTGTTTATAACGATCAATACGAGCTTGCGTTGGATGATGCGGGCAAAAATAAAATTTTTCAAAAACAATATCGTGTGCTAAAAAAATTGCTTGCAAACGCTGATGCGTACGTTCTACAAATGCTTCATCAAAAAATCCTCGTGCAATCCCGGACTGATTTGTAATAACAAAAAGCTTATATCCATGGTCAAGAGCAGCTTGGCAGATTTTTATAACATTTGGCAACACTTCTATCTGATCAAGATCTGATAAATAAGATACATCACGAATTAATGTACCATCTCGATCAAAAAATACTGCTTTGATTTTTTTCATAAGTAACTTTTAGTATATCACAGTTCTGTACTCAAAGACGCCTGTCTATTAGCTTCTTCTAATTGACGATACCCGCGCAAGAATCTATCTGCAAATCGTAATGCAATCGACGACGAACCAACGTTTTCAACAACAATCATGATTGCTAACGGCTTGTCCCCTTTATACGAGAACCAACCCGAAAGCCATGCATGTTCTAAATGTTTGCGCAGCAGTTTTTCTTTATCTAACCCTAAACTACAGGTTTGCGCGGTTCCTGTTTTAGCACATACATCAAAACCACGAATATAGCTTAACAAAGTAACCGTCCCAGAATTAACTGCTTCTTTCATTGATAAGCGTAAAAATTTTAACGTGTCTTTTGAGATATGTAACTTCTCACGCTCAACCGTTTCATGTTCTAAAATTCTTGGTTTGACCAAATATCCTGATTCAATTGCCGAAATCATGCGCACTATTTGTAATGGTGTAACCAACAACGGGCCTTGGCCTATACAGGTTGAAAGCGTATCACCCGTCCACCAGCGCTCGCCCCGAGCAGACAACTTCCACGCCGCTGTTGGAACAAGTCCAGAATGTTCAGGTAATAAAAAATTTGTTTTTTGACCAAGACCGAAACGATACGCATACTCAGCAAGTTTGTCAATTTTTATACGCTTGCCAATATTAAAACACGGAATATTGCACGAAGCTGCCAGAGCTCCTACTGGATTCAAGTCACCATGTCCGGTACGACGCATGCAGTGATATTTTCTGCCACAAAAATTAACATGTCCATTGCAACGAATAACGGTATCATAGTCAATTAACTTTTCTTCAAGCCCTGCGGTAAATGTTATGAGCTTAAAAATAGACGCGGGTGGATACAATGCACAAGTAGCTCGGTTTAATAATGGGTTGTTAACCACCATTTTATTGTTCCAGGCTTCTTCTGAAATAGGTTCCAAAAAAATATTCGGGTCAAAATTTGGATACGAAACAAGTGTTTTAATAGCCCCTGTTTCAGGGTCCATCACAATACAAACTCCTGACTGATCTTTTTCAAAAAGTGATTCTGCAAGAGCTTGTAAGCGTAAATCAAGGGTCAAGACAATATTCGATCCTGCAACCGCCTCTTTGCTCACCCGTTTTTCCAATGTTTTGCCAGTCGCATTAATTTTTTGAATAACATACCCCGTCTGACCTTGGAGTTCAGCCTGAACAGCACTTTCAAGCCCTGCGCGGCCAATTTTTTCAACCCGGCTTAAAAAGCCTAAGACGTGACTGGCAATCGCCTGATGCGGATAAATACGCTTAAAATGATTCTCAACAACCAAAGAAGAAACATCAGAACATTGCTCGCTAATTTTACACAGCTGCTCAAAACTCAAATCTTCTTCTAAGAGTACCCGTCGCGTATAACGCTCAGCATATTTCAGCTCTTTGAGCATGTCGTCGTTAATAAAAGAAATTTTTAGAATACTCTCGAGTTTTTTTAATAATTCCAGGCTTTGATCCGTAAATTTACCGGTCGATCCTCCCTGCCAATACAAATTAAAAACAGGGCGATTTGCAGCAAGCATCACGTTATTACAATCGAGTAAATTCCCCCGCAATGGAGGAATTATCTCAGTGCGTAAACAGTTCCCTTCGCCTAGGCTAGAAAAAACAGCTCCCTGATCTATTTGTAGATAAAATAGGCGTACGATAATAACAAAAACAACAGACCCAAGCACATACAATAATTGTCTGAGCTTGAGACTGCGTCCCCGTTCTAGAGCCATTGGATTGTTACTACTCATTTTTAGTATTTTTCTTTAAAAAAGTATTTTTTAATATCACCCGTAAAAATATGCAATTTTTGTAGAAAAGTTAAGAAATTTAAATAATTTTGGCCAAATATTCAGATAAACATTAAAAAAATGGGAAATACGCCCATATTCAACACTTTTATCTCCCTA
>Ga0207111_10234_pt1 | contig 13756 bp, 14 predicted proteins | sample Alteio_BWMinHeat_71_FD_153577 | JGI IMG/M metagenome (GOLD analysis project Ga0207111, IMG submission 153577) | Enriched cells from forest soil in Barre Woods Harvard Forest LTER site, Petersham, Massachusetts, United States -... | ecosystem: Environmental > Terrestrial > Soil > Temperate forest >... | reverse complement strand
CGGTTTTTGTACGTCTAGAGGCTTTTGATCAGCAGACCCTGCCGCTAAAAGCTTACTACAGCCAAAAGCATCTGTTGCTATCACTCAATGGTCAGCAGAGCCCTGGCGAGGTCTTGGCCGATATTGAACGTGGAATAAAAACTAGGCAGGGCAAGCCCAAGAAAAATGTGAACAATGTGTCTTGAAATCAGCACTCTTGCCTGCTAGATAAAAGGCTCGTTTTTGAAAGAACTCAGAGTAGGGCGTCACAATGAAAGTTCGAGCTTCTGTAAAAAAAATGTGTGAAAAGTGCAAGGTCGTGCGTCGCAAAGGTGTGGTGCGTGTGATCTGCGAAGATGTGCGCCACAAGCAGCGACAAGGCTAGTTTTTTTAAACTTTTGGTGATGGTGGAGGATTAACGTGGCTCGTATTGCGGGTGTAGACTTACCGCGAAATAAAAAAATGGGTATCGCATTGCGATATATTTATGGCATTGGCCCATTTTTAGCGAAGAAAGTGTTAGAGCAAGCCAAGGTCGACGATCAAAAGCGTACTGACGCAGTTGGCGAAGACGAGATCGCTCGTATTCGTGAAGTGATCGAACGCAGCGTTAAGGTGGAAGGGGACTTGCGTCGCGAGGTCTCCATGAACATCAAGCGTTTGATGGATCTGGGGTGCTACCGAGGCCTTCGCCATCGTAAAGGATTGCCGGTGCGTGGTCAAAGAACCCACTCCAACGCAAGAACTAGACGTGGAACCAAGAGATCCTCAATGGTGAAGCGCTAATTTTTAAAAGATTTTTGGAGTATTCATGGCAACCGCAAAAGTAAAAAAGCGCGTTAAAAAAAATGTTTATCAAGGTATCGCGCACGTCTACACGACCTTCAACAACTCTCTGGTCACCATCACTGACACGGCCGGTAACACGCTCGCTTGGTCATCTTGTGGCGCCAAGGGCTTTAAGGGCTCCAAAAAGAGCACGCCATTCGCAGCTCAGGTCGCTGCGGAAGACGCTTGCCGCAAAGCGCGCGAGCACGGTCTAAAAGCGGTTGAAGTATACATTCGTGGCCCGGGTTCTGGACGTGAAACAGCACTGAGAGCGATCTCTGGTAGTGGGATTAAAGTCACTATGATCAAAGACGTTACGCCCATTCCGCATAACGGATGTAGGCCAGCGAAGCGACGTCGGGTGTAGTGAGTTTTTTGCGATTTGACAAAATAGGGTGAAATGCAATGCATCGTAACTGGCGTAGTTTAATCAGGCCTAAGAGCCTAGTTGTCGACCGGGACTCGCAAACAGCGCGTCATGGCAAATTTGTGCTTGAGCCACTCGAGCGTGGTTACGGCGTGACGCTTGGTAATTCTTTGCGTCGCATTCTCCTGTCTTCGCTGCAAGGTACTGCTGTTAGTGCAGTGCGCATCGAAGGTGCACAGCACGAATTCATGTCTCTTCCCGATGTGAAAGAGGATATCACCGATATCATCTTGAATCTGAAAGAGATCAATTTGAACATGCACGATGGTCAGCAAAAGACCGGACACATCTCGAAGCAAGGTCCTTGTGAGGTGCGTGCAAAAGACATCGTCTGCGATCCAAGCATTGAAATCTTGGATCCGGAGCAGCATATCTGCACCGTTGCTGCAGACGGGACGTTCAAAGCTGAACTTGTGATCCGCCGTGGCAAGGGCTACATGCCGGCTTCTCAGTTCAGGGAAGAGGGCCAGCCGGTAGGCACCATCCCGATGGACGCTTTGTTTAGCCCTGTGCGCAAAGTGAATTATCAAGTTTCGAATGCGCGTGTAGGTCAGCAGACTGACTACGACAAGCTAACGATCGAGATTGATACCAACGGTTCTGTTGAGCCAGAAGCTGCTTTGGGTATAGCTGCGAAGATCATGAAAGAGCAGCTGTCGGTATTCATTAACTTCTCGGAAGACATTGAGCCAGAGATTCCTGAACCCGAAACCCGTTCCGATCGTTTGGTTGAACAGCTGGGCAGATCAGTTGATGAACTTGAACTTTCTGTTCGTTCAGCCAACTGCCTATCTAACGCCAACATTCGCACCATTGGTGATCTCGTTCAGAAAACCGAAAGCGAAATGCTAAAAACCAAAAACTTCGGGCGTAAGAGCTTGAAAGAGATTAAAGAAATCCTTTCTGAAATGGGCCTCTCCTTGGGTATGAAGCTTGACAGCTGGCCATCGAAGGGTGCTGGCGAAAGAAAGAGTGCGTAGCGCTACCATTTTTTGGGAAGCGTGTTAGTAGCTTTTAAGACATTGGCGGAAAAAATTTATGAGACACTTGAAAAAAGGGCGAAAATTCTCGAGAACTTCGGCGCACCGTGATGCGATGTTCTCTAACATGGCAACTTCGTTGTTTCTCCACGAGTGCATTGAAACCACCAGGGAAAAGGCAAAGGATTTGCGCGGCGTTGCTGAGCGCCTGATTACTCTGGCAAAGCGTGGCGATCTTCATGCGCGCCGTCTTGCTTTTCGTCAGGTTCGGGATCTAGATGTTTTGAAGAAGCTGTTCGATGATATCGCCCCTCGCTGTCAGGCCCGCGCCGGTGGTTATACGCGCGTGATCAAAAGCGGTGTTCGTAAAGGTGATGCGGCATCGTTATCGGTTATCGAATTGGTCGAACGTAGGAACGCACCGACTACTCCTGAGGTGGCATAGTTTGCCTTACGTGTTTGGACCCGAATGTCGGGTCCTTGTTCTGAGTCATAACTATGGCGAGGTAGCTCAGCCGGCTAGAGCGACGGTCTCATAATCCGTAGGTCGGGAGTTCGAGTCTCCCTCTCGCCACCATTGTTGAAGCGCTTTGTTGTTCTTTAACCTGTTTAGGCTTTGAGCCCTGTAGACACCTTGTTTGGATGTTTTCGGGGCTTTTTTGTTGGGGTGCGCAAATGCGCTATGATCCAAAGTCTATTGAACCAAAATGGCAGCAAATTTGGGAAGGCAGCCGCTGCTTTGAGCTTTCCAACGATGTCGAGGTCCTCAACAAAAAGCCAAAGTACTACGTGCTAGACATGTTCCCGTATCCTTCGGGTGCAGGACTACATGTGGGACATCCCGAAGGCTATACTGCTACCGATGTCATTGCCCGCATGAAACGTATGCAGGGTTTCAATGTGCTCCATCCTATGGGTTGGGACGCCTTCGGCCTGCCCGCCGAGCGTGCAGCAGTGCGCGAAAATCTCCACCCTGCTCTTATTACGAAGAGGAACACAGATAATTTCAGGAGACAAATCAAACGCCTCGGCTTTAGTTACGACTGGAAGCGCGAAATCAATACTACGGATGTTTCGTACTATAAATGGACGCAGTGGATTTTTTTGCGCCTTTATGAACGCGGTCTGGCCTATTTGGCTGAACTCCCGGTGAACTGGTGCCCAGCGCTAAACACAGTGCTCGCGAATGAGGAGGTCAAAGACGGTCGCTACGTCGAGACCGGAGATCTGGTCGAGAAGCGTGTCATGCGCCAGTGGATGCTCAAGATTACCGCTTATGCGGAGCGTTTGCTCGAAGATCTTGAGTCTTTAGATTGGCCTGAAGGCGTTAAGGAAATGCAGCGGAATTGGATTGGTAGATCGGAAGGGGCTGAAGTCTACTTTGCAGTCAAGGGCACGGCCGACAGTATTACCGTCTATACCACACGGCATGATACGTTGTTTGGTTCGACTTTTATGGTTCTGGCCCCTGAACATCCCCTAGTTGTACAGATTTGCTCTCCCGAGCATAGAGCAGCCGTGCAAGCCTATGTCGCAGAAGTGGCGAACGAATCAGAAGCCCAGCGAATGGACACAACAAGGGAAAAAACTGGAGTCTTCACCGGTGCTTACGCCATAAATCCCTTGAATCAAGAGCCTATCCCCATTTGGATCGCGGACTACGTGCTCGTGAACTATGGCACGGGCGCAGTGGTGGGGGTTCCCGGAAGCGACGAGAGAGACTTTGTTTTTGCAAACAAGTTTGGCCTGCCTTTAAGGGAAGTGGTGGAAGGCGATGTACAAGCCCTTGCTGAAGGCAAGTCAGTGACTAACGGCAAGCTTATTAATTCGAGCTTCTTGAATGGCATGTCGGTCGCTGACGCAAAGCTCGCCATGTGGAGTTACCTGGAAACCCACAAGCTCGGCCAGAAAACAGTTCACTATAAATTGAGAGACTGGCTTTTTTCCAGGCAGCGTTACTGGGGCGAACCCTTCCCAATCGTGTATGGAAGTGACGGCGAGCCTAGACCATTGTCTGATGCACTGTTGCCAATCGAACTGCCGGCACTTGAAGAATTTACTCCGACCAAAGATGGCAGCCCGCCTCTGGCGAGGGCTGGTGCTGATTGGCTTCAAGTCAAGCTTGCAGACGGGAGCGCGGCGACCAGAGAAGTGAACACCATGCCTCAATGGGCAGGTTCTTGCTGGTACTACTTGCGCTATCTCGACCCACACAATGACAAGGCCCTGGTAGACCCAAAGCTGGAACGTTATTTCATGCCTGTCGACCTGTATGTAGGCGGAGTTGAGCACGCGGTCTTACACCTTCTTTATGCGCGTTTTTGGCACAAAGTTCTCTTTGATTGCGGGGTGGTGCACACCAAAGAGCCCTTCCAAAAGTTGTTCAACCAAGGAATGATTCTCGCCCAGAGTTACCAAGACGAGCAGGGCAAGTATTATTACCCGGAAGACGCCGAGCACAAGGACGGCGCGTGCGTCGCCATATCGACTGGCAAAGTCCTAAAGACGCAGATCGAGAAGATGTCCAAATCGCGCTACAATGTTGTCAGTCCAGACGACGTCATTGACACGTACGGTGCGGATGCCATGCGCTTGTACGAGCTGTTCATGGGCCCATTGGAGCAAATGAAAGTCTGGCAAATGACCGGGGTTGAGGGCGTTTATCGCTTCTTGCAACGCACATGGCGATTGGTCGTTGATAGCCAGACCGGGGAATTCCCATCGATCCTTTGCGAACACAAGGGACCTGAGCATGAAGCGCTAGAGCGCATGCTGCACAGGACAATCAAGAAGGTGAGCGAAGATACCAGTGAGCTCAAGTTCAATACCGCCATTTCGCAGATGATGATGTTTGTGAACGAGGCAACGAGGGCTACATCTGTCCCTAGAGAGTTTCTAAAAACCTTTTTGCGCATATTATCGCCCTACGCTCCGCACTTGGCCGAAGAGCTCTGGCAGCGATTGGGAGAGAAGCAGCTGTTGGCCAATGGAAGCTGGCCCCAGTTTGATCCGGCTTTGTGTACCGAAAACACCGTGAATATCGTGGTACAAATTAACGGCAAAAAACGTGACGAAATCAGTGTGGCCCGCGGTGCCTCAAAAGAAGAGATGGAAAAGGCAGCCTTGGCTTCAGAGATCGTGCAGCGCTTTCTTCAAGATCACCCTCCCAAAAAGACAGTCATCGTGCCAGAGCGTTTGGTCAATTTTGTTGTGTGAGATTAACGGCTGTCGTGCCAGCGCAGTCCGGCATCTAGAGCAATGCTCCAGGAAAGAAGGTGTGTGACAGACTTGAGGTCTATGTTTTTCCTGGTGTAATTGCCCCTAGTACCCTTTGAAAGGGTACTAGCGCGTGTCCTCATTTCCCGGACCGAGCATTTTTGACGGGAAAAATGCAGGTGCGAGGCGCGAGATTGAGGACACGCCCTAGATGCCAGCCTACACGGCATGACAATTTATTCTTCTTCACCGGCAACGGTGACGTCGAACGCACCCAGTGCCTCTAGAAGCTCTTCAATGGTGTCTAAGGTGCCAGAAGACTGCAGCTCAATGGCTACACGGTTTCCTCTGGCTCTGGCGATCGGTGCTTCGTCCCAATCCACGTCACTGTCGCGATCCAGTGCATAGTCTTCGGCCGAGACGCCCCACTCATCAAAGAAGTCTGGGATTTCTTCTGTCTCACCATCCATGATAAAGGAAAACCAATTGTTCAGCGCCTTCGCTACAGAACGGGCTGTCTCTGGGGTATCAAAGGTACCAATTATTTCTACGTCATCTCCAGCTTCACGCATGGTGCGTCTCCTCGGCGCTTCCTATTGGCTGCCTAAATAATTCACATTACCAAAACACATTGAGTCAACGTTGTGCAAGAGGAATCTGCTTTTTTTTCCAATATTTCTTTGCTGCAGCTAATTGAAGCTATGTTTCTTGCTCTTCTTCACAGATTTTCGACCTTTCTCTTAGGACCAGATCCCGATGCCGACCCAACTGATACAGCTGTGATCGCCAAAGACATGGAGGCGCACCCTTGGAGACCTCGGGGAGGCGGCCTCGTTGAAGTGGTTGGAGCAAATGCCATGGGAAAGAGCTTTGTGCTGCACTTGCTGTTGGCCCATATCACCGGTAAACTTGGTCAAACCTTGGCATATGTAGACTGCGATGGCTCATTTCAGCCGAAGGTCGCGAGCGATTTAGGAGCAAACAGTGACCTATTTGCGGTCTTCCAGCCCAAGTCATTAGGGGAATCATTGGCCATGCTAGAACTATTGGCCAAACAGCCTGTTCCAAACATCATGTTGGACTCATATACCCAGCTTTGCGTATGGACAGCGACCCAAAAAACCGGGTTGCTCCATACGCACCTGCTACGCATCGTCAGAGATGTTAAAAAAGCGGGCCACTGCCTGTACTTGACTCACCAAAACCAAAATGGCGCCCAATCCATCTCGCCCTACGCTCAGATGAGCATCAAAATAAAAAGGCCTCTAAATCCAAGCCTGCCATCACCGAAAACGGCTCAGCAGGCACTTGATTCAGAGGCCTTAAAAGCGGACTTCCATGGCGCAGACTAGGCGTTTTTTACAACGATTTGGTCTCTTTCAAACCGCACCCGCACCAACGAACCTTTGTCGGTTCCGAGAGGTGAGAGGGGCAGGCGCAAGAAGGGGCCGCCAGCGTGGATTTTCTGAGCACGGTAAAGGCGCTCTTGTCCTGAGCTTGGAACTGCGCGTCCTCTGGTGCCCGGACCGTGATTGGCTGCAATAAACTCATCCAGCGCCTCGGTCTTCTTGCCTGCGCCTTTGAGTTCGCGAACTGCTCTTCTGAGCAAAGTTCCTGCATTTTTACGGCCACTGATAAGCCGCTTCACGCCATCAATGCCCTCTAACAAAAAAGCGATTTGGATGTCCTTAAACGAAACCAATTTACGCTTGCCCTGTGCCTTCGTAGCCATGTTAATGAGTCCTGTCTGTTTCTAATATTCCGTTACTTAATACGTTGCAATACAATATACACCCCAACGCCGAATTCAAGGGGGTACAGACGAAAGGCGAAAAAAAGATAGAGATGAATGTTAGGAAATAGCGAGGAAGGCATTCTCTAAGTCCACTTTTAGATCTTGCACATCCTCCAACCCCACGGAAATCCTAAGCAAATTGTCTGTAATACCGCGCTCCTCCCGGATTTCTTTTGGGATGCTTGCATGCGTCATCGTCGAGGGGTGACCAATAAGGGTTTCAACCCCGCCTAAGCTTTCTGCGCAGGTAATTAGCCGTAATGATTTGAGAAATTTGACGGAATCGGCCAGTGTACCTGCAATCCTAAAACTGACCATGCCACCGGGTGAAAGCATCTGACTCTCGCACGTGGCGTGCTGCGGATGGGAACGTAGACCTGGGTAAATGACCTCACTGACTCTAGGGCTTTTTGTCAAAAAATCTGCGATTGCCTTGGCGTTTTGCGCATGACGTTCCATACGCACGCTTAACGTCTTGATGCCTCTAAGCACCATAAAGGAATCGACCGGCCCTGGCACCCCACCCAGTGCGTTTTGCACAAAGCGAATGCGCTCAGCCCATTCCGGATCGCTGGTTACAATGGCACCGCCAACCACGTCAGAGTGGCCACCAAGATATTTGGTCGTCGAATGCAAGGCCAAGGTCGCGCCTAGCTTAATGGGCTGCTGCAGACAGGGTGTCGCAAAGGTGTTGTCGACCAATACCGGCACATGCATATGGCGAGCTATATCGCTCAAGGTCCGCACATCAAGAATATGAAGGAGAGGATTTGTCGGTGTTTCCAACCAAACCAACTTCGTATTGGGGCGCAGGTGGTCTTTTAGCGCCAAAGGATTTTGTAAATCGACGAAGTCAGTTGCAATCCCAAACTTCCTAAACACTTTGTCAAAAATGCGGAAGGTGCCGCCATACACGTCGTCAACACTCACGACGTGGTCACCTTGAGACAGACAGGCAGCGACGGCCGTTGTTGCCGCGCACCCGGAAGCAAATGCAAAACCGTATTTACCGCCTTCGAGGGAGGCGAGGTTTTCTTCGAGGCGTTTTCTTGTCGGATTTTGCGAGCGCGCGTATTCAAATCCCTTATGGCTACCTGGCCCCGATTGTGCGAAGGTCGTCGACAGGTAGATTGCTGGCATGACAGCGCCGGTTTCGTCGGGCTCCTGTCCAGCGTGAATGGAACGGGTTGCAAAACCAAAGTCACCGTCGTTGACAGACATGGCATTTTCCCTGCGAATAGGCTGTTCAAATTGCGATACCACGAAGGAGTTCCTGTGACAAGTTTCCAAGGGAAAACCGTTATTATTACGGGCGCGAGTCGAGGCATTGGACGTTCAATCGCTTTGGAGCTTGCCAAGGCCAAGGCGAACGTCGTCATCGCCGCCAAGACGGTAGAGCCGCATAAAACACTGCCTGGCACCATCTATACAGTGGCTGAAGAAGTCGAGAAGGCGGGAGGAAAGGCGCTTGCTTTTCAGCTGGATGTGCGAGATGCCGATCAAATCACCGACATGGTGAAGGCGACGGTGGAGCGTTTTTCTGGAATCGACGCCTTGGTCAACAATGCCGGAGCTATCCGCCTGACGGGTACATCGGAAACGCCGGCGAAGACGTTTGACCTCATGATGGGGGTGAATGCACGTGCAACATTTTTGTGTTCGCAAGCGTGCCTCCCACATCTTGAAAAGGCCGCAAACCCGCACATATTGAGTCTCTCACCGCCCATCAGCCTAGACCCCAAGTGGCTTCAAAACCATGTTGCCTACACCCTGTCGAAATATGGGATGAGTCTTTGCACTCTAGGCATGGCAGCAGAGTTCAAATCCAAGGGCATTGCGGTCAATTCGTTGTGGCCCAGGACAATTGTGGCCACAGCCGCGGTCACCTGGCTCATGGGCGAAGACATCACAAAACACTGCAGGAAGCCTGAGATGATGGCGAAGGCGGCGTTTGAAATTCTAAAAACACCTTCGAGCCAGCTTACGGGCCAGACCCTGATTGACGAAGCCTTCCTTCTAACGCGAGGCATGACTGATTTTTCGTCTTTTGCCTGCGACCCCAAGGAAGAGCTGTATCCTGATCTTTATATCGAGACGATATAGGTGGTCTAGCGCGCATGCTGATTTGATGACTAGATGCGCGCCTCAGTTTTTATCATCGCTTCCTTAGCAGGGCCAAAGGCCTTTCTCCTTAAGCCACTCATCATTCAAATGCTTGCCAAGGTAGCGCGAACACGAATCAGGAAGGAGGACCAATGCGTTTGGCCTTCTTTCCTGATTTTTTTGCGCATTGAGGTACCTTAGGGCACCTGCAACTGCTGAACCGGACGACGCTCCGACAAACAGGCCTTCTTCTTTCATGAGCTTCCGGGCCATAGCGAAGCTTTCATGGTCGCTAACCTGAATGATATCGTCCATACACTTTAAATCCATGGTGCTTGGCATAAAATCCTCACCAATGCCTTCGACCAAGTAACCATGGGGCTTCGGCCATTTGCCTGTGTGGAACAGCTCGTAATAAATGCTGCCGACCGGATCAACGCCAACAATCTTTATCTTGGGATTTCTCTCGCGCAGATAGCGAGCAATCCCAGTGACGGTGCCGCCGGTTCCGATCGAACAAATAAACACATCTAGTTGTTCGCCGCACTGGCGCCATATCTCTGGCCCGGTAGAGAGATAGTGCGCCTCGATGTTGGCGGGGTTGTGGTACTGGTTCGAATAAAACGCGTTTGGCGTTTCGGACAGAATGCGAGCTGCGACCCTGTAATAGCTTCTTGGGTCGTCGGCATCCACATCGGTTGGACAAATAACGATCTCTGCGCCAGCGGCGCGAAGCATACGTCGTTTTTCTTCGCTCTGCTTGTCAGCCATCACAAAGATGCATTTATAACCCCGTATCGCTGAAATCATGGCAAGGCCAAGCCCGGTATTGCCGCTGGTCGCCTCAACGATGGTGCCCCCAGGTTTAAGCTGACCGCTGCGTTCGCCTTCGTTGATGATGTGAAGAGCAAGCCGATCTTTCACCGACCCGCCAGGGTTCATGAACTCACACTTCACGAACACGTTAGCATGGCTCGCATTTGCCAGTTTTTTAAGTGGAACAATGGGCGTGTTGCCAATCTGCTCAACAATGGAGCTGTTTTGCAGTCTTGAAAGTGACATGGTCTAAACCCCCCGCTTTACCAATCTATCCTATCGTCAAGTATAGAGATTCGTTGCAACATGGCGCAAACTTACGTGCAAATCACCAGCGATTCCCGCCGAGAAAAATAATGGCGTACCGGAGGTCAGAAAACAGGCATAGGGAATTTTCTTTTCGCAAACTTTATGATCTACGTGAAATCTGTCGTTTTTCACGGAGTCATATCGATGCAAAAGTCAAGAATAAAATTATCGACCGCCGGTCTTTTGGATGATGCCTTCCAATTTTTTACCAAAAAATTTTCCCAGTTTGAGAACAAGAGACGCGCGACAGACCCAAGCATAGTAGACTCCTTAATGGCGTGCATTGCCATGCTGCACCTCAAATTTCCATCGCTTATTAAGTTTGACGTCGCTCGTCGTGAAGAGCCTCTCTTGGGAAATCTAAAAACGCTGTACCACGTTGAAAACCCACCCTGCGATACGACCATGCGAGAAAAGCTAGATGTGCTCGAGCCATCGGATGTTCGGGGTGTATTTAAACGCCTTTTTGCATGTGCTCAACGTGGAAAAGTTCTGAAGCAATATGAATTTTGGAACGGACATCTTCTGATGGCCATGGATGGAACAAGCCTATTTTCTTCGCCAAACGTTCGCTGCGAAAATTGCTGCGTCAAGCACCGCGGAGAGAAGAACGAGAGCTATTATCACCAGGCGCTCGGTTTGGTATGTGTCCATCCGAATATGAAACGCGTGATCCCGCTCGCCCCGGAGGCAATAACACAGCAGGACGGTGCGACAAAAAATGACTGCGAGCTAAATGCCGCTAAGCGACTGCTTAATGACTTCCGTCGAGAACATCCGCATCAGAAAGCTGTTATTGGCGGTGATTCTTTGTTTACGGTAGGTCCATTCGTTGAGCTTTTGAAAGAGCATGACCTTCGATTTATTCTCGGCGCGAAGCCCGGGAATCTTGGTTATCTGTTCGATTGGGTGAAACATGTTGAGTTGGGGGAATACAGCTACGTCGAGCTTAAGTCGCGAGTGAAGAAAGGCCCGCTGTATATCCGGCACACGTTCAGATTTACCAACAATGTTCCTCTCAACGACACGCATTTCGAAAGCAAGGTTAACTTCTTGGACTACATGGAGACCAATGAGGAAAGCGGAGAAACTAAGCACTTCTCTTGGATTACCGACATTCCACTGAACGACAAGACCGTAGGGCTTGTCATGCGTGGGGGCAGAGCTCGGTGGCGCATAGAAAATGAGACGTTCAACACACTCAAAAACCAGGGCTACAATTTTGAACATAACTTCGGTCATGGCGATAAAAATCTATGCACCGTAATGACAATGTTGATGTTTCTGGTCTTTGCCATCGATCAAGTATCGGAACTCAACAGGCCAGGGCGAAGGCCGGAACATACCAAGCGCTGTGGGAACGGATGCGGGTTTTCTTTGCCGTTGCAAGCTTTGAGTCCTGGGACGCTTTCCTTGGCTCTATTGCAAACAATCGAATTGTGAACAGCTCTTAACCTGCGTTCATCTACATCCTTCCAAGTAACGCATAACAATGAAAAATGCTTTGGGGGATCTAGGGGGCAGTGTATCAAAAAAGCAGACAAATCCTTGCTAAACTGCCAGAAATGCCCAACTGGCAGAAATTATTTTCCTGGCGGGAGGCCCTGGCAAATCACAGAGACTGCTTGAGGGTTTAAGAAAAAGCGACTAACGAAACACGCATGTTTGGCGACGTCAACGATCTGCAAGCGATGACCACTCTGTCTTACCTAGGCTTTGGGGGACAGCACTGGTCGGCCATAGACAGTGCGGGTGGACCGTGCCGATTTCTTCAAACTGAACCGGTTCACCGGGATCAGATACAAAAAGCACTCGGATTCTGCCTTCCACGGCTAGAGATATTCCAAAAACACGATGGAGCAGTGCTAGGGGCGAATGGGTTTCATGAGCTTGGCCGATTCGCAAAGGCTCCCAAAATACCTCTATGCGTGTTTGCACGTGGAGATTGCGGTCCCTTTGCCGATGCCAGGCTCAAAGTAGGCATTATTGGCACAAGAAAGCCCAGCGAGACGGGCCTTCAGCGCGCTCACGCTTACGCTGCGAAGTTGGCAAGGTCGGGATGCGCAGTGGTTTCTGGTGGCGCCTACGGTATCGACATGGCTGCCCATGAAGGAGCATTGAGTGCAGGAGGAGCAACGCTCTGCGGTCTTGGGGATGCCGTCAATCTCCATGATGATGAACGACCCAGAAGAGTGCGCGGGCTTGCGCCAAGAAAACTGCTAACCACGTTCACGACCTTTGGACCGAGCGACGCGATATGTCCGGCGTCTTTTATCGAGCGAAACCAATATGTTGCTGCTCTCTGCGATGCACTCATTGTGATAGAGGGTCAGGCCAAGTCTGGCACCATACATACTGCCCGCTTTGCCCACAGAATGCAGATTCCAGTGTTTGCCATTCCTGGTGACCCGGAACACGGGCTGGCCGGTGCCGCCAATCTGCTGTTAGCTGAAGGCATTGCCAAGCCAATGCTTGGTCTCGACGCATTTGCCAAAAGTCTTTCATTGAAGCTCGCCCGCACAGTCCGCTCAGAAGAAAGCCAAACCCAAGGCGCTCTGTCCTTGTTTGCGACCTCAGCGCCCAAGAACCTAATCGTCGCAGCCGTCAAAAAAGCAAAAACCCCGTTGTCTGTTGATGATCTGTGTGTAGAGTTAAGGCTTCCCGCAGCGGATATTCATCCCATCTTATTTGAACTCGAATTGACCGGACAAATTAAGAGACGGGGTGCCTTCTTTGTATTACCTTGAAAAGCAAGGACTTTTGCCAGAGCCGCCATGCAGAGCTTAATCATTGTAGAATCGCCGTCCAAGGCCAAGACCATTAAGCGTTATTTGGCGGGCGAAGACGCTGAAGTAAAAGCATCGGTGGGACACATCATTGACCTGCCTGAGCGGCGCATGGGCGTTGACCTAGACAGCGGCAACTTCACCCCTGAGTATGTGCACATCCCTGGCAAATCCAAGGTGATTGAAGAAATCCAAGCGCTGGCAAAAAAGGCAAAAACGGTCTACCTGGCACCCGATCCCGATCGCGAGGGCGAAGCCATCGCCTTCCATCTGGCGAACATCATTGAGGAAGCCGCCAAGAAAGCCGGGAAAAAAGCGCCCCAGATTTTCAGAATACATCTGCACGAAATCACGTCACGCGCAGTGAAGAAGGCGTTGGCCAACCCGACAGAGCTCAACAAATCCCTCTACGACGCACAGCAGGCCCGACGCATCCTGGACCGCATTGTGGGCTATCAAATTAGCCCCGTCTTGTGGAAAAAAGTGCGCCGAGGATTGAGCGCGGGGCGTGTGCAGT
>Ga0207111_10057_pt2 | contig 13959 bp, 10 predicted proteins | sample Alteio_BWMinHeat_71_FD_153577 | JGI IMG/M metagenome (GOLD analysis project Ga0207111, IMG submission 153577) | Enriched cells from forest soil in Barre Woods Harvard Forest LTER site, Petersham, Massachusetts, United States -... | ecosystem: Environmental > Terrestrial > Soil > Temperate forest >... | reverse complement strand
ATGTCCGCGCCATTGTTCAACTTCAACATTCCTCGATTATGACCAATGTACAGGTTCTTTATTACGTCTGAGCGCCATCCGAAGTTGCAATGAGAGGCAACCGCAACTGCTCACGCAGAACGCGGATTTTGAGGATACACGCAGATTTGTAAGAGTGAAGATCGCAGCCGCACACTCTTATGAGCAACAGAAATCAGCGTGCATCCCTAAAATCTGCGTGAGTTGTTGGTTTTGCCTTTTGCGCGTTGTCACTGCAGTTTCCAGCGGTTGACTTTTTGGTTTGCAGGAAATTATCCTGCGTTTACACGGGAAAGGAGGGCGATCCAACATATATGAAAAGTTCTGATGGTAGTAGTAAATCACGTGAGGTGGCTGAGGCTTAGGGCGTTCAGCTCTAAAGACCTGGCGAACTCCGCTACACGGAAGATTTGCAGAGGCCATTCACAGTAGAGTGACCGCCTCAAGCCAATCTCAACAGCTTACCGGCGACCCGCTGCAGTTCTAGCAACTGCGCGGGTCGTGTCGTTTTTGCCGTTCCCCAAGACCTGCATTTCCAAGCCGTTTCAGCCCCGCGCCATACCCTAAGTAACCAGGGTCACGAGCGCGTTCCCGGCAAGTAAACAGCTCACCCTCGTGCTGCTGGGCTTGGGGTTTCCCGTTCTGCGCCCGTAAGGCCATCTGGAATCAGCAGCTTAGGCTTTCCATCGATAGGCGCAACACGACTTCTAGAGCACTATCAGGCTCTCCCACCTATGTGGGGATTACCTTTTTGCACCCGGCCGTTACATTGACCCGTTCATCAGGCCGACATATTGTCCACACATCGCACCCAGGTACATGGTCCTCCGGAACGTAAGCAGTCAAAAGGGAAGGGCTGGTAGGAGTGCGGAAGCAGAGGGCAATAAGGATGATTCCCCCAAAGAAATCATCGAGCCCTGCGCAAGTAAGGGATACGGGCCCTGCAGTTGAATTAATTTTGAAGATTTTCCCCTAACGACCACGCGACGAGGCGTCGAGTGGCAACAGGGAACCTGAGGAGAAGAAAACATTATGAAACGCACTCTACTCGCCATCTCTGTGACCCTGTTGATGATGGCCTCCACATCGTTCGCTGCCACACAGGCGGCAAATGCCACAACCGTTGCACCGACGCTGAACATTTCAGCGACGATCCAGAAGGCAGTTTCACTTACGCTAAGCACAGGCGCGACTGCCGGCATCAGCCATTGCACCGTAACAGCGGCTGGCGGCAGCCCTGATTACACGATGAACTTCGGCACGGTTGACGCGCTCGGTATCAACGCCGGCAACTGCAACAAGTTCAATCCTGCGACTCCAGGCACCAATGACGCCATCTACTGGAGCGATTACCAGATACTCCCGGTCTACACCTCGCACAAGGTCTTCGCGGGAACTACCGTTACGGCTCAGGTGACAACGGACTTCGCGGCTCCGCACAACGTGTTTATCGTGCGCGACACCTCGAGCTCCAACGCGGCCACGGTTACTACGCCGAGTGGCGTGGGCAACTTTACGGCATTGAGCACCGCCTCGGCGGACACGATCGGAGCTTCCGGCGTGGCCAGCGGCACGGCGCTCACGCGTTTCATCGGTGTGGAAGTGACTCCGGCCAATGCTGCCAACGTCCTCCAGGGCGCGCAGACAGCCACGGTGACTTTCACTTTGACCGTTCAGTAGTTCTAGAACTCATGACCCGCTACCCAACACAAAGATTGGGTGCGCTGTTGACCTGAGGAGAAGAGAAGAATGAAGCGCATTACACTCACCATCGCCACAATGGCTTTAATGATGGCATCCACCGCGTTTGCTGCCACACAGGCAGCAAACGTAGCGACCGTATCGCCGACGATGAATATGTCGGCGACGATCCAGAAAGCGGTTTCACTTACGCTGAGCACAGGCGCGACGGCCGGCATCAGCCATTGCACCGTAACAGCGGCTGGCGGCAGCCCTGATTACAGCCTGGATTTCGGCACGGTTGACGCGTTGGGTATCAACGCCGGCAACTGCAACAAGTTCAACCCTGCGGCAGCAGGCGTCAATGATGCTATTTACTGGAGCGACTATCAGTTGCTTCCCGTCTACACCACTCACAAGGTCTTCGCGGGAACAACCGTTACGGCTCAGGTGACTACGGACTTCGCGGCTCCGCACAACGTGTTTATCGTGCGCGACACCTCGAGCTCCAACGCGGCCACGGTTACTACGCCGAGTGGCGTGGGCAACTTCACCGCATTGAGCACCGCCTCGGCAGACACGATCGGAGCTTCTGGCGTTGTCAGCGGCACGGCGCTCACGCGTTTCCTCGGTGTGGAAGTGACTCCGGCCAACGCTGCCAACGTGCTTCAGGGCGTGCAGACAGCTACGGTGACTTTCACTTTAACGGTTCAGTAAACGGTCCAAGAAGGGCCCGGAATAGCCGGGAAACAATCGAATGTCCCCCAATCGACTTCATCAACACACGAACACCGCGCCGTTTGCTGCCGCTCCTGGCAGCAGATGGCGTGGTTTCGTTCGCTCGGGCGATTGCGGGACTCTTCTGCTGTTCATTCTCTTCCTTTGCGTTCCTGCCGCCCGGGCCGCAACTGACCTCAATTTAACGGCTACTGCCACCGGCGTTGCAATCACTCCGAGCGGTGCGAACTACCAAAGCTCTTTCGGTACTTTAAATGCCCTCGGCGTCCCTCCAGCTGTCCCGACAACAGGCGTCAGTATCGCCATACTCAGCAATGGCGCTTTGTACTTCACCACCTTAAACATCGACATCTCCGGCGGACTTTCTGGGGCCCAGACCGTCAACGTAACTGCCTACGCCAGCACGAACTTTGGCCATCCTGCGGCCCTTATCGTAGATAGCTGTCCGAGTACCTCGAGTTGCACTGCGGCTGCGAACTTCGCAGCCATGTCTACGAACGTTGGTGGTCAGACAACCGTGATTCCCAGCATGGGGAAGAACACCCCGACCCAGATCGGATTAGCCATCTTTGTGCCCGACAACAATGGTGGAACGGCTTTCGCCGGAAGTGACTCCGCAACGATCACCTTCAACGCAAATATCAATGGGAGCGGAACCTTTGTCGATACTGTTTCGCTGAGCCTAAATTCACCGACGGAAACTTTGCAGACTGCGGTTCAGCTCAACCTGGCTACCCACGGCTCGGGGCTTGCGGTAACAGCTGGGTCGGATTACTCGATGACGTTCGGAAACGTCAACGCTCTCGGCATCGGCCCTGGAGCTGGTCTTACCACGGTTGCTCAGGCGGGCGGAATTATCTACTCGACCCCATACGATTTGTTGCCGGCGTTTTCAGATATGAGCTCCACGAGCGCGAGCATTTCCGTGTGTGCGAGCATGCCATTCACTCACTCGACCATATTGGTTTTGGAAGATTCTTCCACCGGAGCCGGCGGCTCCTTTTCCAACGTTTCGACAAACTGTGGAGCGGCGACAGCGCTTACCTCGTCCGCAGGCGATCGTTCCACTATCACCCGGTACCTCGGGCTGTTCGTGTCAAACATCAATGGCTTGACAGCCTACACAGGCGCCGATACCGCAACCCTCAAATACACACTGACGGTGCCCTAAATGAATACCCCTCAAAAACTCGCATTCTTTCTCCTGTTGATCCTCACGGCTGCGAGCCTCGGCGCGCAGTCGATTGGCCTTGCTCCGGCGCAGATCGTCGCCGACTTTAAACCGGGCGTTCCTTTCGAGTACGAACTCAGCGTCGCCAACAACGGCAAGGACGCGGTTGAGCTGCACGTGCAGATCACCGATTTTTGGTACAACGACAAAAACGAGAAGCTATTCAATGCTCCCGGGACCTCGCCGCGTTCGGCCGCGAACTGGATCCAGTTTGTTCCGGAGAAGTTCGAGGTGCCGGCGGGTGGCTCGCAAAAGATGAAGGCGATCATTACGCCACCGGCGGATACGCGTGGCGGATATTATGCCGTCCTGTTCGTCGAGTCGAAACCCGTTGCCACCAATAAGCAAACCGAAGACGGCAAACGCGTTTTCACCAACATGCGAATCGGAAGTCTAGTGCTTCTGACTGCGAAGAACACCGAGTCCTACAACCTGAGCCTCGATGACTTAAAGCTCGTTCCGCCCAGCGACAACAGTGGACTCAAACTCTCGTTTTCTTTGGACAACGGAAGCAACACGCACGTATTTCCGCAAGCGCGGCTGGCGATCCTGAATCCAGATCACAAGCTGGTAGGAAAAGCCGAAAGCGAAATAAAGAGGTTCCTCCCTGGACAGAAAGATTCGATGAGTCTGGATTGGAACGGCGAATTGGCGGCAGGTGACTATACCGCGGTGCTGTCGCTTGTCTACGCCGGTACTCGCGCAGAGACGCGGCAGGTCGCCTTCACGGTTCCGGCAAAGACCGCCAGCAAATGAAACGCTCGACATGACCGGTGCGTACAAGACGAGAACCACCACGAAAGCAGCTGGGTGGCTGCTGGCGGCGCTCGTCGTGTGTGCGCCCTTTGTCTTTGCGGTTGAACCCGTTGTGCCTTCCAACGTCGATATCTACTGGAAATCCACGCGAACGATCGCTGCACCGGGCGTGACCAGCGTAATCGTTCTCGACGACGAGATTGCTCACGCACAAATCGGCAATGACACGATTGACTTCGTCGGACTCTCGCGAGGCGAGACCGTTGCGCTGGCATACGTCAATGGAAGCCCTGTCAGTATTGTCGTACGTGTAGTCGAGCATCCATTCCGGACCGTGCCACCGAGCTTGCTGCGCCGCGAGGCAGAGTTGGCGCACGGGATATTTGGCTCTGATTTTCAGTTGTCCAGCGCTGGAGGAACATCGCAGTTTGTCGCGCTGAACAGCGCTGCCTGGTCACAACAAATTGGCGACCATCGCGTCGACGTCCACAGCCAGGTCGAGGACAACACCCAGTTCGGCGGACATACTATGAATCTCCGCACGGGCGGAGTCAGTTACATTACGCCCCATGTCGCGATTAACATTTTGGATTTCAGTCAGAGCCTGAGTGGAGCTCTGCCTGAAGATCACGTGAACAACTTTACTTCCCCGAGCATCATGGAATTGCGCGGCGCAGGAGTGACTCTTGACCGCGGCAAGAATGAGTTTTCTTTCTTCGCAGGAAGCACAATCCCTTATTACTTCCTTTCGCTCAATGCCACCAGAGATATCGCGGGATTCAGTTTCCATCGCAAACAAACCGATAAACTCAACCTCTTCGGCAGCACCGAGTACGCGAACATCCCCATAAACTTGACCGATGGCTTTCACCGACGCGGTTACGTCATGCAAAACGCCGGACTTAGTTACCGGCTTGGCAAAGGGTTCTTGCTTGGTGCGCAAGGCGGCATCAGCAATCACGGCGGATTGTTACGCGGCGATGCCTCTTACAGCTCATTCCGGCTGTCGGGATATGGGACCGTGATTCTGAGCTCTCAGACTTTCCCCTTGAATCAGTTGCAATCCCTCCTATCCGGCACCTCGTCGATCAAGGGCGCGGTTAGTTATCGCACCAGTCAGCGATTGACGCAGGGACTCTACTTCGAACACACAAACATCTCTCCGGGATTGATCTATCGTGTCGGCGGAAGCACCGATTACCTCAGCCCGAATTTGTCGTTCCGTATCTCTCGCGGCGAGTCTCTGAGTACGACCTACACTTACAGCCGGAGCACCGGGGGATTCAGCCCGGCAACCACCACAGGTAATCGTTACGATCTGTCGTTGAATTCGCAGCTCACAGATCGCATTGGCAACAGCGCACAAGTCACGCTTGGAGCAGTGCAGGATCCGCTGCAAATCAATTCACAACAGCAATTGAGCATTCGCGACTCAATCAGCCTCCCTATCAAAGGCCAGATTCTATTGCTGGGTATCGAGCATGACCGGGTGCAGCCATCTTTGGTGACGAAGTTGAATCAGGAATTGAATTTGCTATCGCCTGTTTTGCTGGCCGAGTTTCAGGCAAATCCGGCGGCGTTTGTAGATTCGACGAACTTTCCGCCGGAAATCAAGGCGCTGCTTGCTGCCGAACAACCGACGGGCACCACAATTTCGGCTTCTACCAGTTTGGCTATTGGTTCCAGACTGCGGTTGAGCCCCAACGTTTCCGTGACGCACTCTGCCAATGGCGCCAGCGCCAACGCGTGGACCCAGGCCTTTGGGTACTCTGCGAGTTATCAGCTCCGGCCGACGCTGCAACTGCGCTCTTCACTGAATAATGTGCTGCTGTGGAATAGCCAACAAGCCTTTGCGCAACGCACCACCGTGCTTACCGCGGGATTTCAGAAGAGCTTCAGCGCGACGCCCGGGGCGCTTCCTTTTCTGCACCACAACCGCATCATCGAGGGCCGGGTGTTTCGCGATAACAACATCAACGGGGCTTTTAACCTCGGAGAGCCGGGGATCCCGGACGTCGAGGTGCGGCTCGATGATGGACAGGTCGCGGTTACGGATGCGCAGGGCAGATATCGGTTTTCCTCGGTTTCGGCAGATCAACACACGGTGTCGATCAACACGACGCAGTTCCGCAACCCAGTGCGCATGACCACGCGTAGCGAGATCGAAGCTGACATGATTCAGCAACACATTGTCATAGAGAATTTCGGAATTCTCGATTTTGCGCGCGTAATGGGCTATGTGTACAACGATCTGCTCTTCGAGAATCGCCGCCAACCAGATTCCAAGGGGATGCAGGGAATCGATCTGCTGCTCGATAGTGGAAAAGAAATTCGCAAGATCCAGACCACTGGTTCGGGTGATTTTGAGCTCGATAACGTCCCACCCGGGGACTACAAGCTTTCGCTGGATGCTGCCTCCATTCCCTCAAATTACGCGGCGCCAATCGACTCCGTCGCCATTCATGTAAGTCCCGTATCCACGGTTGTCCAGGACTTGCCAATGCGGGCCCTGCGGTCGATCTCAGGACGAATTCTCTTGAAGGTGCAGCGCGCCGCTTCAAGCAACTCGACCAAGATCGGAGCGGAAAAACCGCCAAGCGGCAGGCCCAGACCGACAGACAAAACCTCGAACGTGGAGCAAGGCCAGGACTTTGAGCTGCAGCCAGTAGTTGGAGTGCAGATTGTCGCTGGTCCTTCGACAGCCATCACGGATGCAGAAGGAAATTTCTTGCTGCGCAACTTGCCCGCCGGAAACCTGCGAGTCACGATTCAGCCCGTGAGGCCCGTGCCGGATGGGATCAAGATTCCAAGTGGCGAGGTGAAGCTGCCCGCAGAGCCGGTTCAAATTCAGGGAGCAACGATCGTAATCACCAACGCCGAGCTGCTGCCTTACCTGACGCGCGAATTTCCCGCGGTGCCGGGACAGATAGAGCAGCGGAAGGTGGCGGAAAAGGTCGTTCCCAAAGAGATGGAAAGGGAAGTGGCGGTGGTCAAGTCCGGCGTGCCGGCTAAGGCTGTCCAGGCCGATACTCAGCCGGCCGCTGTGCGCACGCTGTCACGCGCTCCGGCTGTACCTGAAATCGTGCCCCCGGTTCAGATTCATCCGACCGTTAGCCTCTCCCAGGTTCCCGCAGCATCGCCCAATCCACCAGTTGCTGCGCCGATCGCACGCACCGTCGCCACTGAGCCCATTCCGCGCACTGTCGGTGCCACGAGCGCTGTGCGCGACATATGCCAAAACGTCACGTCGCTAGCGGACGCAGCCCAGTGCATAAAGCAGACGAAGCGAAACGCGGCTATGGGGAAACTACAGTAAAGGTTTCCAGCACAGCCAGATTGTTCTCTTGCGCCACTCGAGAAATTTGGGCTTGATTAGTGCCGGAACTGACGTTCTGCGGCAACAGGCGCCACTCAATGTCGATCTCTTTGGTGGAATCCGAAGCCACACTTGTGGCAGAACCTGAAGCCGTGACGCTGCTGGGAGCTGCAAGCGCTGGCGCGGCGCCAATGGTTTGCACGGTGGGAGCGACCGACACTTCGACATGAAGTGTCGATCCTGAATTCGGACCAGCCGCTGCTGCGCTTAGAACCAAGACAATTAGGCAGCAAGCTGTGAGTAATAGCGAGCGTGTCCGCAGACGAGAGGTGGGTGGGATGGTGGAAAACAAACCTCTGAAACGCATGTGTCCCCCGTTGGGCGTGCGCGTTTGGGGGTTGCAACTGGCGCACCGCTTAGGTTACCAAGGTAACAAAGGGTAACACCTTAGCCGAGGGCTCGCCAAGACGGTTTTGGATCCGCTTCAGCAAAACTGTCGCCGGCCATAGTTATTGGCTTTGATTAGATTGAGTTACACCACTTTGTTTACCGGCTCCCTTAGACCCATGGCTACGTCGATTAAGTCCTGACCGACCGTACGGGTGCGCGATAGAGCCTCTTTGAGCGGAACGGTTGTTATGTCTGTGCCGCGCAGCGCCACCATCTTTCCGAAGTCTTTGCGGTGCACGGCATCGATAGCGCCGATGCCGTAGCGCGTGGCCAGCATGCGGTCGAATGCCGTGGGTGACCCGCCGCGCTGGATGTGTCCGAGAACGACTGCGCGCGTCTCGAAGCCGGTTCGTTTCTCGATCTCCTGGGCGATAATCGTTCCGACACCGCCAAGCCGGACGTGCCCGAATTCGTCCTTCTTGCCTTTCTCGGAGACGATCTGTTCGTCGATTCCTGCCGCCAGACGAGCTCCTTCAGCAATCACCACAACGCTGAAGTAACGTCCGCGATCATGTCGCTGGCGAATAGTTTCAGCCACTTCGTTCAAATCAAAGGGACGCTCAGGGATGAGAATCACGTCGGCCCCGCCGGCGATGCCGCTGTAGATGGCGATCCACCCGGAGTCGCGTCCCATAACCTCGACCACGATCACGCGATTGTGGGCCTCGGCGGTGGTGTGGACGCGATCGATGGCCTCGGTCGCGATATTGACGGCCGTATCAAATCCGAAGCAAAAATCGGTGCCGCTGAGGTCGTTGTCGATGGTCTTTGGCACGCCGACAACTTTGAAACCCATTTCATGCAGTTTGTACGTGACCGATTGCGTGTCATCGCCACCAAGCGCTACGAGCGCGTCGATGTTGTGCTGCTTGAGCGTTTCAAGGCAGCGCTGCATGCCGCCCTCTTTCTTTGCAGGATTCGTGCGCGATGTTCGCAGGATGGTGCCGCCGCGCGGCAAGATGCCGGCGATGCTGTCGAGCGTGAGCGTCATGCTGTGATCTTCCATCACTCCACGCCAGCCTTCGAGAAACCCGACAAATTCGTCGCCGTGATGAAAGATGCCTTTGCGCACCACTGCGCGAATCACGGCATTGAGACCGGGGCAATCGCCGCCTCCGGTGAGGATTCCAATCTTCATTACGTTCTCCGAAACTTGTGTGAGGTGTTTGCCTTTTAAATCGCAGCGGCAAATCTAGAGTACCCGATTGGATGGAGAGCGGATAGAGACGCCTTCAAAGCGTAGACGCACTATGCCAGAGAGACGCGCCCAGTCGTACTGGACGCGAGAATTGTTTTTTCCCACGTTGACGGTGGATCGATAGGCCAAGGAAATTCCCTGTTAATTTTCTGAATCCCATGGCTGAACGGGACAAGTTGATTCCCAATAGGGGGTGAGCGGGAAACCCACAGAATTCCCCGATCATTCCCCGCGTTTGAGAAGAAATCGCAAAATTTGGGCAGAATTCGAAGATTTCCAGCCCCCCCTTTTTTGGGAAACTCCCCTGTTTTTTCCCTGCTATTTGAGCTGAGGGCTGGTTAACGCTTTTCGGCGGTAATCGCGGAAGGAGTCTGTCGGGGCTGGGGCAGGGTGTAGATCACTTCTCCCGGACGCGCGTAGCGAAGCTGTTCGCGAGCTTCTTTCTCGATCATCTTAGGATCGTTGGTCAGCGCGTCCACATGATGGCCCAGGCGATCGTTCTCCTGCTTGAGTTCTTGGATTTCCTTGTCTAGGGCGCGATGTTCCGAGCGCTTCTGGGTGTACACCATCATTCCATTCGCCCCGAACACGACGTGATACGCAACCCAGGTCGCCATCAGACAAAGCGCGAACGTGGCGCATCGGCGACGCCACTGGTACAACGCCGCGTAAGCGGCTTCAACCATGGTTTGAATTTCTTGCATCCGCTATTCGAGAACCCACTGCTTGGCCGCCTCAGTCAGCTTGGCCGAATCACTTTCCGACCGGGCTTCGGTGTAGACACGGACCACAGGCTCGGTCCCCGACATGCGATAGCAGACCCATGATCCATCTTCCAGGATCAGCTTCAGCCCATCGGTCCGAACCAACTTCGCGACCTTACGTCCTGCAAAATCTGCAGGATCCACGGCCACCTTCCTAGTGAACTTCTCTTTCACTTCGGGCGTCAAGCGGAAGTTCTCGCGCACAGGGTAAAAGGAACCAACTTTGCCAAATAGATCGCGCAAAAGTTCTTGCATCGACTTTTTGCGAGTGGCCACCATCTCGCAGCAGAGCAGACCGGCGATGATGCCGTCTTTCTCAGGGACGTGGCCGCGGATCGACAGACCGGCGCTCTCCTCACCGCCAATCGTGATCTTGTCCTGCTTGATGAGTTCTCCGATGTACTTAAAGCCGACTGGGGTCTCGTACAACTCGACGCCGTGTTTCTCGGCGATCGCATTCAGCATGTTGGTGGTGGCGACAGATTTCCCCACGCCTTTGTTCCATCCTCGAGTTTCGAGCAGATAGTTAAAAAGTAGTGCGATCACGTAGTTGGGCTGGATGAAGGTTCCGTCCTGGTCGACGATCCCAAATCGGTCCGCGTCGCCGTCGGTGCAGATACCAATCGCCGCTCCCGTTTCTTTCATCTTGGCCCGACACTCATCGAGCAGCTTGCCTTCGGGCTCGGGCGCGTGTCCGCCAAAGAGCACGTCGCGATAATCGTGGACGGTTGCGACGGAGATCCCGTTTTCGCGCAGCAGCACATCAGAGTATCCGCGCGCGGCTCCCCAGAAGGGATCGAAGACAACTTTGATGCCCGACTTCTTGATCGCAGGAATGTCCACAAGTGCCGCAAGACGCTTCAGGTAGGCCGGACGAACGTCAACCTCCCCGCCCTCGATCTTCTTTGTTCCAGCGCCGTTGGTTCCGGGGATGATCGCTGCGATTTCCTGCTCAATGGCCTTGGTCACTTCCGGGAGAGCCGGCGCACCGTCGGGCGTGGAAAACTTAATACCGTTGTATTCCGGCGGATTGTGGGAGGCAGTGAAGTTGATGCTGCCGTCGGTCTTATGAGTGATCACGGCATAAGCAATCGCAGGCGTGGGGGCAGCGTCGGGGATAACCAGGGGCTTCACGCCCTGGCGCGCGAGAATCGCAGCAGCTTCGGAGACAAAGGCCTCGCCCATGAAGCGTGGATCGCGCCCAACCAGCAGCTTGGCGCCATTCGAGTTGTGGGATGCCACGTAACGGCCGATCCCGGTCACGGCACGGCGAACGTTCTCCATGGTGAACTCGTCGGCCACAATCGCCCGCCATCCCGAGGTGCCAAACTTGATCTGCGTAGCCATGTATAAAGTCTCCCGAACCGACCGGTAGAGACGGGCAGGCCCCGTCTCATGCGTGGGACTATTAGGAACCTTGGGTGCACCCGGCAGAAGGCGCGGCGTTCCGCGTCTCCCGCCTAAGATGCAGCTACATTCCGAGCGCAAGGTCTCCACCGATAGCACTTGCGCTCATCGCTGAAACCATCGATTGTAAAAGAATGTCAGACGAGAAGCTGATCATCAGCACTGCCGGATCAAGAGAAGAAGCCTCACGAATTGCCACCGCGCTGGTGAGCGAGCAATTGGTGGCTTGCGTGAACATCGTTGGTCCAATCGACTCGATTTATCGGTGGCAAGGCAAAGTGGAAACCGCGCAGGAGTTCCTTATGCTGGCGAAGACCACGTCGGCCCGGTCTGCCGCGACATGCGTTCGCATTCGGGAATTACATTCTTACGAGCTACCTGAGGCGATGGAGGTCAGTATCGCGGGCGGAAACGCCGATTACCTGAGATGGATCTCCGAATCCGTGCGCTGAACGGGGGCGACCATTGGAACCCGGCGGGGCCATGGTTAGGCTACAAAAGCCTTCGTTTTCAATAGGTACATGTCCTTTAGGACATGTACCAAAGTAACTTCATGAACCAGCGTCATTGTGCGGCGCAACGTTTCACATCCAGAGTTTCTGTGCCAAACTGGAATCGCCCCCAGAGCCCCGAGAACCGTTCACGCACTTTCGGCATAGGCGATGCAAGCATCCTCAAGCCTTATCACCGACGGACGGCCCGCTTCTCAGCCAGGCTGCACCTTCAGCTCTCGCTGCCCTCGTCTCTCGTCCAGTAATCTTGGATCGTCTCGTACCCCATGCAGACAAGCGGGAGACCCACGGCAATGAAAGCGGCCGAAGCGCTGGATCGCGAGCTAAGTTACAAGCTCTTCTTCGAAGCCAATCCGCTTCCCATGTGGATCTATGACCGCGAAACGCTGGCCTTCCTTGCGGTGAACGATGCAGCCGCTTCGCACTACGGATACTCGCGCGATGAATTTCTGCACATGACTCTCAGAGAGATTCGCTCGCCCCAGGAAGTGGATCACCTGCTCGCATCCGTAACCAACGACGAACCATGGCAGATGATCCAGAAAGGCATCTGGGCGCACAGGAAGAAATCCGGCGAGGAGATCCTGGTCGATATCACCACCTCGGTGATTACTTTTCAAGAACGTGAATGCAAGCTGGCGCTGGTAAACGACATTACCGAACGCGAGCGCACGCGGTCGGAGCTAGTGGAATGGATGAACCGTTACGATGCGGCAATTAAAGCCAGTGGACAGATTCTTTACGACATGGACCTGACTTCCGGCCACGTCGAGTACCACGGGGACCTGCAGGCAAAGCTGGGTTACAACGCACAAGAATTAGCAGGCGGATTGTCCCGGCTAGTCCACCCTGAGGACAAGGAGGCTTTTCGCCGCGCGCTAGAGGAGTCGGTCGAGACCAAGTCCCGTTTTGCGCTGGAATATCGCGTTGCCAGGAAAAGCGGCGGCTATGTTTCGATCGAAGACATTGGCCATTGGGTGAAGAACCGTGAAGGCAAAGTAATCCGGCTGATCGGTTTCCTCAACGACGTCACCGAGCGGCGAAGTTTGGAGGGGCAACTACGGCAGTCGCAGAAAATGGATGCGTTGGGACGGCTTTCCGGCGGCATCGCACACGACTTCAACAATGTCCTGGGTGTCATTCTGGGATACAGCCAACTTCTCCTCGAGTCCGGATTGCCGGAAGAACCCGCCAGACGCATTGCGGGAATTCTTCAAGCCGGACAAAGGGCCGCAGGTTTGACGCGGCAATTACTGGTGTTCAGCCGGCAGGAGGTAGTCAGCCCGCGAGTGTTCGACATCAACGCCGTCGTCGCCAACCTGCAATCGATGCTCGCGAGGATGGTTGGCGAAGACGTGAGTCTGCAGGTTTTCCCGAAAGCCAATTGGACGGTGAAGGCCGATCCCGGGCAAATCGAGCAAGTGATCATGAACCTCGTCGTCAACGCCCGCGACGCGATGCCACAAGGAGGGACCGTGACCATCGACACGGCGAATGTCGATCTCGACCGCCAGTTCGTCGAGTTACGGCCTTCCATTTCAGAGGGATCTTACGTCCAGATCGTCGTAAGCGACACCGGGACAGGAATGGATGCTGAGACACGAACACGAATCTTTGAGCCGTTTTTCACCACGAAAGCCCGGGGCACCGGACTGGGACTTTCGACGGTTTATGGCATCGTGAAACAGTGTGGCGGTTCGGTGTCGGTGTACAGCGAGCCGGGGCACGGCGCAGCCTTCAAGGTCTATCTGCCGGCAGTGGCGGAATCGGTAACGAGAGATGAAAGCCATGTCACGCTGGAACCGGATGGCGGAAATGAAACTGTGCTCGTCGCTGAAGATGAGATCGCCTATCGCGAACTGGTCCGCGAGGTCCTTGTCGCGAAGGGC
>Ga0207111_10232_pt1 | contig 13961 bp, 14 predicted proteins | sample Alteio_BWMinHeat_71_FD_153577 | JGI IMG/M metagenome (GOLD analysis project Ga0207111, IMG submission 153577) | Enriched cells from forest soil in Barre Woods Harvard Forest LTER site, Petersham, Massachusetts, United States -... | ecosystem: Environmental > Terrestrial > Soil > Temperate forest >... | reverse complement strand
ATCATGGCAGAGTTAAGGCTCTAGCAGATGGTTTGCGTGAAAGTGGATTACAATTTTAAAGTTATTTGATGATAGTGATATTGTAGGAAAAACGATGGCAGAAGAAAAAAATAAAAGAGCACCGCAGCAAGGAAGATCTCAGCAAGCAATTGCTCCGGTAGAAGAATATGCAGAAACTGTGCTTGATGTGCGTCGTGTTGCAAAAGTTATAAAAGGCGGTAGAAGATTTGCATTTTCAGCGCTTGTAGTCGTTGGAGATCGTAATGGAAACATCGGAGTTGCTTTAGGTAAAAGTCGAGAAGTTGCATCTGCAATTTCAAAGGCTTTACGTCGAGCAAGAAAATCTATGTTTGCTGTTCCCTTATATAAAACCACGATTCCATTTACCGTTACCGGAAAATTTGGCTCAAGCGAGGTTTTGATTCGTTCAGCATCTAAAGGTACTGGTGTTATTGCCGGTGGTGCTGTACGTGCTGTAATGGATGCTTTAGGTGTTAAGGATGTTCTTGCTAAATCGCTTGGATCTTCGAATCCTCAGAACGTTGTAAAAGCAACCATGAGCGCATTGAAAAAACTTCGATCTGCGCAGCAATTGGCAAGCATGAGAGGCAAAACATTAAAAGATTTATTTGGGGTTAAAAATGTTTCAGCTTAATAATTTAGAAAAAATTACCCATAAAAGAAAACGCATTGGTCGAGGCGGGGATCGGGGTGGAACATCTGGACGTGGACATAAAGGTCAAAAAGCACGAACTGGTGGAAGAGCCGAAATAAAAGCAAACTTTGAGGGTGGTCAAATGCCATTGTCTCGAAGAATTCCTCGTCGTGGATTTAATAATATATTTAAAAAAGATATAAAAGTTATTGGCTTGGATGCACTTGAAGCAAAATATGCTCAGGGTGAAACGGTTGATAGAGAGACTTTGAGATCAAAGGGCTTAATTAAGGGAAATGGGGATTTCTTAGTCAAAATCTTGGGCAATGGATCGTTAACAAAAAAGTTAGCTGTTCATGTTGATGCATTAAGTTCATCAGCTGCACAGGCAATTACAAATGCCGGTGGAACAATTCAAGAGGCTAAGGAGATAAACAGTGATCGTTCTACTCCATAATTTTAAAAACATTTTTTACGTTTCAGAACTGAGAAAAAAATTGGCATATACGCTTGCGATTCTGGCAGTGTTCAGATTTGGTGCGCATGTGCCAATTCCTGGTATTGATGTTGTAGCATTAAGAAATTTATTTAATGCGAACATGGCAGGTGGTTTGCTCGGTTATTTTGATCTTTTTTCTGGAGGTGCGTTACGCAACTTTGCAATTTTTGCTTTGGGCATGTCTCCCTATATTACGGCATCAATTATGATGCAGTTGTTAACGATAATGCTTCCTTCGCTTGAAGCTTTATCAAAAGAAGGTGAGTATGGTCGTCGACAAATTAACCAGTACACAAGATATTTGGCACTTGGTTTAGGTGTTTTACAGTCATTTACTGCCATTGCAGTCATTGAACGGACACCAGGGATTGTTGTTGCCCCAGGATGGGGATTCAGATTAATGACCGTTCTTATTCTCAGTGTTGGATCGCTTTTTTTAATGTGGCTTGGTGAACAGATTAATGCTCATGGTTTAGGAAATGGCAGCTCGATGATCATCTTTGCAGGTATTGTTGCCTCCTTTCCAACAGCAGTTTTTAAGGTGATAGAAAACTTGCAATTAGGGCAGACAGATATTTTTGTGGTCGCTTTATTGATAGTTTTGTCCCTTGCGATTATTGCATGTGTTGTTTTTCTTGAAAGAGGTGAACGAAAAGTTCCTGTTCAGTACGCTAAACGTGTTGTGGGACAAAAAGTATACGGTGGTCAGAGTTCGTATATTCCATTAAAACTTAATCCATCGGGTGTCGTTCCTGTCATTTTTTCTCAGGCAATTTTAGCTATGCCATTTACGATCATTGGATTATTTGCAGCACGATGGCCAGAGATTAATAGAATTGTAAATGATTGGTTTAGTGGCGGATCAGTTCTATATAATCTTTTGAATGCAGGCTTAATTATCTTCTTTGCATTTTTCTATACGGCTATAATTTTTAATCCCGTTGAGATGGCGGATAATATTAGAAAATCTGGTGGATTTATTCCAGGTATACGACCAGGTAAAAAAACTGCAGAGTTTTTTGATTATCTTTTAACACGTGTTGGTTTTCCTGGTGCTGTTTATTTGGCTGCATTAACGATATTGCCAGGGCTCTTAGGCAAATTTGTTTCGTTTCCTGTAATGTTTAGCGGCGTAAGTTTGTTGATTGTTATTGGTGTTGCTTTGGATACATCGGCCCAAATTGAATCCCATTTAATTGAGCGACGTTACGAAGGTTTTCTATCTTCTGGCAGGCTCAAGGGTAGGCTTGGACGATAAAATTAATTTATGAAACATAAACTACAAAAAACGATCTTTTCATTTTTTGGACCTCCTGGATCAGGAAAAGGAACATTAGCAGAAAGATTAGTAAAAGAATTAGGTTTTGAGATGCTTTCTACAGGAATGTTATGTAGAAAGCATGTCGCTCTTGGTACAGAATTTGGTAAAACAATAGATCAATTTTTGAAACAAGGGCAATTAATACCTGATGACTTGATCACCGCAATGGTGATAGATTGGTTGGAATCACCTGAAAGATTAGGCTCACCTATAATTTTAGATGGCTTTCCTCGAACCAGTGGTCAAGCTGCAAGTTTTTTTGCATTTTTGAAAGAAAAGAAACCTGATTATCGCTTTAGGGTGATTTATATACATCTTTCTGATGAGGCGATTATAAAACGACTTGCTGCTCGAGTGGTATGTGGAAATAAAAGTTGTCAGCAGGTTTATACTGTTGCCGAGGGGTTGCATACATGCAAAGCATGTGGCAGTCCGTTAATAAAAAGAGATGATGATCGGGAAGAAGTTATTCGTCAGAGATTATCACTGTATCCCGGTTATCGCGATGTTCTTTTACATTTTTATCAATCTGTTGGACAATCGGTGGAAGATTTTGATGTTGCTGGTATGACAATAGATCAGGTTTTTGCTCATTTTCAGGCAAAGCTTTAATTTTATCGGAAAAAGTGATTTTTTATGAAAGCAATAACGATAAAAAATAAAGCCTCTATTGAAAAAATGCGTATAGCAGGGCAGAAACTTGCAGGCATTATTGCATCAATTAAAGATCTTATTGTACCGGGGGTTAGTACCTGGGAAATTGATCATGTTATTGAGCAAAAAATGCGTACAGAAGGGCTTAAGCCAGAATGTAAGGGGTATGGGACCTATAAGCATGCTACCTGTATCTCGGTCAATGATGTTATAGTTCATGGGATTCCATCAAAAGAAATTATTTTAAAATCTGGAGATTTTGTTAAAATAGACGTTGTGGGGTCTTATAAAGGGTATTGTGCTGATATGGCACGTTGTTTCTTTGTAGGGGAGGCAAATCCCAAAGCAGTAAAAATGGCTCATGTAGCACAACAGGCATTGGATAATGCAATAAGAAAGATTTCTCCTGGTGTACGATTATCCGATATTTCGGCTTGTATTCAACAGATTGTTGAAAAAGAGGGTTATGGTGTAGTGAGATACTTTGCTGGGCATGGAATTGGCAAAGATATGCATGAGGCACCGGATGTGCCAAATCATGGCAAGCCAGGGCAGGGACCTGTTTTACAGGAAGGAATGACCCTTGCCATTGAGCCCATGATTACTGAAGGAAAGTATGATGTGCACATTCTGGAAGATGGATGGACAGCAAAAACCGTTGATGGTGGTTTGGCAGCACATGTTGAAGACACAGTGCTTGTAACCAAAAACGGGGTAGAAATTCTTACAAGAATGGAAAATAGTTAAGGATGCAAAAGTTATGAAAAAAAAGGGCGATGTTATAGTGATGGATGGAATAGTCGAGAAGGCTCTTCCAAACGCAATGTTCCAGGTCAAAATGGTAGAAGGTGGGCATGTTGTTTTGGCCCATGTTTCTGGCAAAATGCGTATGCACTATATCAAACTTTTGCCCGGGGATAAGGTTGCTGTTGAACTGACGCCCTATGATTTGACCAAGGGAAGAATTATTTCTCGCTATAAGGCATAGTGAAAAATAAAGAATAGTGAAAAGTTGATTGATAAAAAATTGCTTGCAGTGAGAAGGTTTTATGAAAGTTAGAACTTCAGTAAAAAAAATTTGCAGTGATTGTAAAGTTGTAAAGCGCGCAGGTGTTGTTCGGATTTTATGTAAAAAAAGTCCAAAACATAAGCAGCGTCAAGGATAAACGATCAAAGCGTTTTATGGTATATGATCGAGTAAGAATTTGATAGATAAGAGGTTTTAGATGGCTCGTATAGAAGGTGTTCTTCTACCAAATGAAAAGCGTGTTGAAATAGGCTTAATGTATTTATTCGGAATTGGTTTGACAAGATCACGTGAAATTTTGGTAGCAACAAAGGTTAGTCCAGATACACGTATAAAAAATTTAACACATGAAGATGTTGCAGCTATTCAGAAATATATTTCGACGAACTTTAGGGTTGAGGGTGAATTACGTAAAGAAATCACCTTAAATATTAAAAGACTTCAGGAAATCGGATCATATCGTGGCTTAAGACATAAAAAGTCTCTTCCTGTAAGAGGTCAACGCACAAAGACAAATGCAAGAACTCGTAAGGGACCTCGTAAGGCTGGCAATGTCATTACGCTCAAAAAAGCTGTAACGAAAAAATAATTGAAGGTTAGGCAAGGGTAAAAATGGCATATAAAAAAAGTAAAAAACGACAAGTCGGAAATATTGATTCTGTCGTAGCACACGTTAAATCTTCGTTTAATAATACGTTGGTATCTATTACCACAACAACGGGCGATGTACTTATGCGAGGAAGTGCTGGGCAACATGGTTTTAAAGGTGCTCGAAAAGGAACCCCATTTGCAGCAACGCAAATTGCAAGTAAATTGGCAAAAGAACTTGCTGGTTTGGGAGTTCGTATGGTTGAAGTAAATATGCAAGGACCTGGTTCTGGACGAGATTCTGTTGTTAGAGCTTTGCAGGCTTCAGGCCTTAACGTAACAACGTTGCGTGATGTTACGCCTCTTCCTCACAATGGTTGTCGCGCTCCTAAAAAACGTCGTGTATAACCACCGTGATAGCGTTGTTGCTTGAGATACTATAGATTGTAAAAATTAAAGAAGGATTTTATGGGAAATTCAGCGTGCAGTAAATGCCGACAAGCTGGTGAAAAGTTATTTCTTAAAGGTTCCAAATGTCGTACACCAAAATGTACGATTGAAAAACGACCAGCTGCTCCTGGGCAGCATGGAAAAAAAGCTGGAACTAAGAAACTTTCAGAATATGGAAAACAGCTTCAGGAAAAACAAAAAGTTAAATTAATGTATGGCGTTCTTGAACGTCAATTTTACCGCTTTTTTAAAAATGCATCTAAACAACGCGGTGTTACCGGCGAAACTTTGTTGAGCTTGCTTGAACGTCGTTTAGATAATGTTGTTTTTCGTTTGAAAATGGCAATTTCACGTACTCAAGCACGACAAATGATTGTTCATGGTCATATTTCAGTGAATGGGAAACGCGTTGATTCTCCATCATATGTGGTTGATGTTGATGATGCTATTTCATTGGCTGAAAGCACCTTAAGCAATCAAACATTTATTGAAAATGTTGTTGATAAGAGAATGAATATGGGCATCAAAGTCCCAGATTGGTTGGAATTGCAAAAAAAAGATCGAAAAGGTATTGTATTACGCTTGCCTATTCGTTCTGATATTACTGTTCCTGTTGAAGAACATTTGATTGTTGAGTTGTATTCTAAGTAAGGACGTTGCTCTTTCCCGCACGGTTATGTGTTGTGATAAGAGGTTTATACGGTTGTTGATATTGTAAAGGATGGATGCTGGAAATGAATTACAGGCCATTAATTCTTCCAAAATTAAGCTGGGAAAAAAAATTATCATCAAGTACCTATGGCGAATTAGTTGTTCAGCCGCTTGAACCTGGATTTGGAACAACGTTAGGCAACGCACTCAGACGGGTTATGTTATCTTCTGTGGAAGGATCTGCTGTAACCTCTGTGATCATTAAGGGCGTCAATAACGAATTTTCATCAGTCAAAGGTGTTATTGAAGATACATTGCATGTTTTGTTAAATATTAAAGAAGTTGTTATAAAAAATAACACTGGTCAGCCAGGCAAAATGCGTCTTTTCGTAAAAGGAGAAGGCGTAGCAAAAGTGGCTGATATCAAAGCCGATGAGCATTTGGAATTGATCAATAATGATCATGTTATCGCTCATTTGGCAGTTGATGGAGAATTGGATATTGAATTTTTTGTTGAGACTGGGCGTGGTTATATTCCTGCACAGTGGCCACAAGGTACGGCTTTACAAGCAGATGGCCGTATTTATTTAGATGCAATGTTTTCTCCTGTCAAACGTGTTGAATATCACATAGAAAAAACTCGTGTGGGTCAAGAGATCGATTACGATAAATTGACCGTTGGTATTCATACCAATGGTGCCGTTGCTCCGCAAGATGTTGTTCATTACAGCACATCGGTATTGCGAACTCAGCTTGAACATTTTCTTCTTGCTACCGAAATTCCATTTAATGAAATTTCGCGCAGTGAAGAAGATTTTACGGGTAAAGAGGGAAGACTGGATGTTGAAGGTCCAACCAAAGGATTGCCCGTCGAGCTTTTCTTAAAACCTATCGATGAACTTGAGTTTTCTGTACGCGCACACAATTGCTTAATTGGTGCCGGCATTAAGCGGGTTATTGATCTGGTTAACCTTACCGATGAAGATGTACTCAAGATTAAAAACTTTGGTCGCAAGTCTTTGCGTGAAGTCAAAGAAATTTTGGCAGCATTCGGGTTACATCTGGGCATGAATGTTAAAGAGCTTGATTTGAAAAAAGCAATCAAAGAACAAGAGGGTAATTTAAAATCATGAATCATCAAAACGGTAGAAAAAAATTAAATTTAAAGTCTGGGCATCGCAAAGCCTTGTTGCGAAACCAAACCATTCATTTCATCAAAAATGGCTTTCTCCAGACGACACGAGCAAAAGTAAAAGAAGTACAACGCATGGCTGAAAAAATAGTCACCATGTCTCGTGAAGGCTACAACTTTAATACGATCCGTCGTGTTAAACAAATGTTGCCTTACGATGAATCTGCGGTTAAAAAACTTATTCAAGAAATTGCACCAAAGTATGTTAACCGACCAGGTGGTTATACTCGTGTTATTCCATTGGGAAAACGCGAGAGTGATACAGCAACGATGGCACGTCTTGAATGGGTCTAATACTTTTTAGATAAAAATAAAAAAAAGCCGCTTGAAGTGAAAGCTTCAGGCGGCTTTTTTTGTTGTCTAAAATTTATTTTTAAAAAAAACTTGCAACGCTTGATATACTAAAATGTATTTGTCTAGAAAATTTTGCTTTTTTTCAGAACTTGGACATAATGCTTGATACCTCGTTTTGGTGGTACCTCGTTTTATTGTGGTTTTATAAGGGTTTTTGTATGAAAAAGAATTATCTGTTGGGTGTAGTGATTATCTTTGTAAGTTGGTTTAATGGTCTTGATGGCATGAATGAAGATACATATGTGCTGCCACCGGGAGCTGTCAATGTAGCAAGAATGGATATGTATCGAGAGCAAAATGATGGCCAACCGCGAAAACTCAGTGTTGCCCTAACGGGAAGCGTTGAAGATGGTGTTGATGACTCATCAGTTGACGAGCTTTCTAAAAGAGTAGCCAATGTAGTGTTAACAGATCGTGATAGCGCTCTTACTACACCAACAGCACAGCCAGCTGCTGGAGAAAAAGATTTAATTACCCCTTTAGAACCAGGGTCATCAAGAAAATCATCTGATGCAAGTCATCATGAGGGTGATGATGAAGGCGATGCTGAAGAAGGGGATAAAGGTGAAGACTCAGAACTTCGCGAAGAGCGTTTAAGAACGCATGCTTCAAAAAAAAGTTTAGATAAATCCAGGAAGCAATCCTCTGGAATTGTTGGTAATGATGAAACAAAAACGCCCAATAAACCGAAGCCAAAACGTACGGATAACATGGGAGGAATGTCTTCTTTTGGAGGATCCATAGGTTCAGGGGTCGCTGATAAGCTGATACAAGCTTTTTTTAAAGATTATTCTCAGCACATTAATGCTGTTTTAGAAAAAGAAAACGTTCGACTTTTAGGAGCAGTTGATAGTTTGGATGAAAAGAAGCAAGAAGCATTGGCGAAATGTTTAATTTCTTGCTTGAAATGTTATGGGAATAATCAAAAAGAAAAAAAAGATTTTTTATTTTTGAAAGCGAAAAAATTTTTCATTGATGTCTTATTGCCGCTTGCGGTACTTCAGCATTTGCATATGAATGGTATTAAGAAAGATGATAAACAAATTGATCAGCAACTTGCATCGATCGATAATGCAATCTTAGATTCCATGTTTCTTCAAGGATGGGGTGCTCTGAATGAATCAAAAGTAAATGAATTAAAAACAACCGTATGTGGAAAAATTTTGGGTGAAATATTCAAGATAAAAGATAAGCATTCTCAACAAAAAAATAGAGAAAAAATTATTCATGCTTGGTTATTTTATTTTCATCGCCCCTTAGTAAATGTCACTGAAGGACAACCTCTTGAAAGAAAGAAAAAAGCTTTAAAGACGGTTATAACGGTAATAAAAACTGCTCGATATAATATTATGCAGACAACGGTTGAGTCGAACACTTTTCATGAATCTTTACGTGATACTCCAAGTTTCAAATGGACTAATGATGTCCAAGATTCTATGAATGCATCATGGTATGATACGCCTATGGTGGTTATAGATGCTCTTGCTAAACTATACTGTAATGATGATGCTCGAAAGATCGCTCAATTTATAAAAAATGCTCAAGGCATAGAACCATCAGGATCTTGCTGCATAATTCTTTAGTAACATTGTTGAAAGATATACAGATATAATGAAAAAATATTTTTTTGGGTGGCTTGCAAGCCTATTATTTTGTATTAATTCTGTTGGTGCAATGACTTCTGATGTCAAAAAAATTGTTCCAAAGGATGAGGTGGGGGATGAGTTAGCTAAATCTGAAATCTCTGTTTTTCATTTAGATAATGGGCATCAGGAATTTGTACCAGCATCTTCAGGTGATGAGGTACCAAAGGTTACTGCAGAATTGGCAGTTTTAGTTATTAACGATGTTGCACATCCTGCTAAATTAAGTCCATCACACAAATCTGGTTCTGAAGAATCATCTCGAAGCCCATCTCTTAAACCGGTAGACCCACATGATCTCAATGCACGGAGGAAATCAAGAAGTACTAAATCAATCGGAATGAAGCGGAAAGCTTCGAAAAGTCATAAACGAAATGGTAGCACATCAAAAAGAGCGCTGAGCAGAAAACCAAGTACTGTTGCTCAGGAAGGCAAACTTGTAAGAGCAAAAAGTTCTTTTGCGGTCATCAAAGAGGAAAAAACAGATTTATTTTTAACCCCGATGAAATTGTATTGGATTGTAGATAATTTTTCTAAATCGAAAGATTATGAAAAAATTCCAGGATCAGCTTTTAACAACAATCATTTACGCAACGATGCAGTGAGATACTTTAAATTAATATTTGCAAAACATACCGATACATTAGTGGAACTTCTTGCTGCTTTAAAGTCCAATGAGGCGTCTCCTCTAAAATTAAGAGATAAAGCTATTTATTTATTCTTTTATTTATTGCACAGTAAGCTTATTAACCCCTATGGTTTTGATGAAATAGTTGAAGATATGATAGAAAAAATAAAGCGAGTAAATGGAAACTTGAAACGAATTGTGGTTAAGTATATCAAAACAGGAGTTGCTCAGCAAAAAGGGTGTGTAGATCATAAAAAGGCAACAGTTATAGATACCGAACATCCTGAATTGGAAATCGTAGAAGAAGATAGAAACGCACCAGAAACGGCATTATTTAATAAAGATCTTTATGAACTTCCCAACACTTTTGGGCAAAATATGATTCGTTTACAAAAAAGAAGAGAGGGTGTGTTTAAACATCGAGCTCAAACATATTCTTCTTCTGAATCAGAGGCTGTAAGTAATAATGCGCATCATCAGCCATCAATTTGGGCATTAACTGAACAAGAGCTTGCAGAAAATAACAAGATATTAGCTCGGAATCAGAGTAATTGTCGTTGTAACATTCTATAATTCTTTCCTGAATTATCATTTATTCCCAAGTATGGTGGGCGGATATTTTTTGAATTGATTGCGTTTATGAGAGATCTTCTTTTATGGTGGTAGCAATGATTACCAACAATAAGGAGATGAAACATGAATCAAAAAGCTTCATGCGCTTCTAAGGTTGCCATCATTGGAGCGGGTTTTGTTGGCAGTACCTCGGCTTATGCGCTTATGATGGCAGGAACTGCTTCGCACATAGCCTTGATCGATGTAAAAAAAGAAAAGGCTGAAGGCGAAGCGCTCGATCTTCTTCATTGCATGCAATTTACTCATGCTGCCGAAATCACCGCAGGCGATTCATTCGAGTTAGTAAAAGGCGCTGAAGTTGTTGTGGTAACGGCAGGGCTTGCTCAAAAACCGGGCGAATCGCGTGATGTTTTGCTCGAAAAAAATGTTCTTATCTTCAAAGAGATGATCCCTCAAATTGTTCGCTATAATAACAACTGCATTATTCTTGTAGTTTCAAACCCTCTCGATATTTTAACGTATGTAACACTTAAACTTTCGGGCTTTCCTTCATGTAGAGTCATTGGCACGGGTACGGTGCTCGATTCTGCCCGCTTGCGTTATGAAATAGGGCATCATTTTAATGTCAGTCCAAAAGATGTCTCAGCACACATTCTTGGTGAGCATGGTGATTCTGAATTTGTGTGGTGGAGCCGCGCTGAAATTGCAGGTGTGCCTTTGCAAAAATTTGAAACATATTCGCCGGAACTTATGCAGCAATTTTATGAAAAAACAAAAAATGCTGCCTATGAAATTATTAGCAAGAAAGGTTCAACCTATTTTGCTATCGCGTTAGTCGTAAATAAAATTGTACGTGCTATTTTGCTTGATCAGTCGCGCGTATTTACCGTGTCGAGTTTAATCGAAAATGTGTATGGTGTGAGCAATATCTGTTTAAGTTTGCCCATGGTTGTCCGCAAAGAGGGTTGCTCTTTTCATCGCCTTAATATTGAATTAAATAATGAAGAAGAAAAATTGTTTCAAGCATCTGCTTGTAAAATACAAGAATTAACAAAAAAAGCTGAAAAATTAATTTCTTAGAAACCTGCATTAGTTCGTAAGATTTAGATTTAATAATTAAATTTTTTATTTATCTCTTTACAAATAAAAATGGCCTAACTAGAATCAAATTTTGATAATGTACGAGCAAATGTAGAACATCGGGATTTTGTTTTTTAAAAGTTATGCATATGCTTTATCATTAAAAGGAAGAGTGGAAAAAGGAGATCTCATTCTCTAAAGGAGAGTAATGAAGAAATTCATTGGCATATCATTGCCATTTTTTATCATTTTTGTTTCAGCGTCGCATCATCTTTCATCAAAAGTCACGTTTGGGAGTCGTGATTCTGCATTCAAAGTTTCGTCAGGAGCAAATCTTAATATTGCTTCATCCAATTTGACGGTAGATGGAACCTTGGTGCAAGAATTGGGCGCCAATGTTTTAGGCAACGTGATTTCATTTGAAGATGGTGTTTTGGAAAATGCAGGCATCGAAGTGCTTATGACCGCTTTGTATGATCCTGCAGGAAGCGATGCTGTCCGATTGGTTGGTAATGGTCGATTTCGAGCAGAGCCAGGAACGCTGATTCCTGCGCTTACGGTTGCAAAGAAAGGTAACAGATTAGAAGGGCAACCACTTTTTAGTGGCCCAATCATCTTTGCTGATGGCGGAACCAATTTGACCATTGCAATGCAAAACATGCTTAACCAAAGCATACTGTTGAATGGTGGCTTGCTGACACTTGATGATCATCTTCATTTAGATGATGATGTAAAGCTCAGTGGTTCAGGAACTATCGATTTGAACAAGCGTCAACTTTCTTTTGGCAGTCTTTATTCCACATCATGGAATGGTTCTTTATTATTCAAAAACGCACTCGATATCGAATTGAATGGCAATATTGATTTGACAGGAACATGGACATTTTCAGGCATTTGTTCATTGCATGGTAATGGAGCCATTATCGATCTGATTAAAGGTGGAAAAATTATTCTCGATCCTAATGCCGTTTTATATCTTGATGATGTGTTTGTAAAGGGGCTTGGTGATAGCTATGGTAAATTTGTATTTGGTAATCGCAATGCACAAATTCGTTCATCAAACAGTACCTTCAGATTGCAAGGTGATTATTTAATTGATATTGGTGGAATTTACGTTGAAGGGCCAACCACCTTTGCTATAGACGGTAATACGTGGACATTTGATCTAAAAGGTTCATTAACGGTTGATGGTGTAACCTTGTGGCTCGATACACTTGATGCCACCTGTTTCCCTGGACACGAAACGTTGAATGCACCAAAACCAATTTTTGATGGCATGACTTGGAATGGACCTAATCTTGATTTTGATATTAAATCAGGCCATTTAACATTGATCAATCGTGGTACGGTTAAAGAAGTTGTTGATCGATCAATCGCCGGTGATTCACCAGAAACATGCGGATTGCTTGATGGCGACGTAACAACATCTCTTTCTTTAAATCAATGCGTTTGTGTTGGGCCATTCCAACAAATTAAGATCGATGCGAACGTTTGTCTTGATGGGAACGGAACCACCATTCAATTTACCAATCCAAATCATCCACAATTAATTGTCTCAGCAGGAAAGATTCTTACCCTCAAAAATATTTCATTATTGAGAATCGGTGCAAATACTATTGATATGCGCGAGGGATCTCGTATTCAAATAGATCACAATGTGCTTTTTGAATTCAGTGAAAATGTTACCTTCTCTAAAGGGTTAATTCGTATTGTTCCTGCTTGCCCTCCTGGTGGGCAAGATTGCTATGTCTTTACCATGCGTGGTATTGGCTGCAAAAAAGAAATTAATATCTTACCGCTGGTTCCAACCGAAAATGTTTTCAATCCTAATACCGGTCGTTTCGAGACTTCTATTGTTAAGTTGCTTCAGTTACGTGTTAATACGCTTCAAATTGATAATATAGAACTGGGTGGCTTTACCGCTATTTCACAGATCAATAGCCCAGCATGTTCAGGTGCTGTTGCATTGTCATGTAATTCTACCGCTGATATCGATGTTGATACCGATATGAACTTCTTTGTTGAAGGCCCAAATAATGAGCTTGTTATTCAAGATGATGGCTTAACATTATCCGGTAACATTATTTTCGGCGATGTACCTGATAATACTCTTCACGTGAGAACGGCGTTAACATCAATAATAGACGTAACCGCACCATTCAGAGCAGGCGTTAACCCAATTAATCCATTATTAATTCTCTCAGGCGATCCAGGAATCTTCTTATTTTCAAATGATGGGTTGGCGCGCCTTATCTTTGATGATTTTGGTATCACGGTACAAAATGCAAATTCCAATGCTTTTGCTGTTGATGATAATTCGTATCTGACCTTCGATCACCTCGAAATTTTACAAAATCCGATCAAACAGAACTCAGCAGAATTTAGATTTGATGGGTTACAACTTGCCGGCTTACAAATCGATACGTCATTTATCAGAGCGCCTCACGCATTTATGCGCAATGCGTATATTCGTCCAACAGCTATTCACTTACAACGACAAAAAGAAAAAGAGATCTACTTGATCATGCAAGAGGCTCTGTTGGCAAAACAAAAAGCAAATGCGCCAAAACCAAAAGGTAAGCAGCATGCTCAGGTAAAACCATCAAAACCAAAACCAGCAAAAACTTCATCAAAAAATAAGAATCG
>Ga0207111_10231_pt1 | contig 13968 bp, 11 predicted proteins | sample Alteio_BWMinHeat_71_FD_153577 | JGI IMG/M metagenome (GOLD analysis project Ga0207111, IMG submission 153577) | Enriched cells from forest soil in Barre Woods Harvard Forest LTER site, Petersham, Massachusetts, United States -... | ecosystem: Environmental > Terrestrial > Soil > Temperate forest >... | reverse complement strand
AAGCTGCTAGACCTGCAAAAATTGCAAGACCTGGCACTGTTAGACGTGCAACCACAACAACCCTCAATACTGTTAGGGTTGGAGTTGCACCAAAACCGCAATCAGACTCTAAAGATAGTAAACCTAACATTACAAGCCCAACAAGCCCAAGCTCGAACTCCTCTGGTGATTCTGGTGATACGGCACAATCAGGAGTACCAACAACAGCTAAACCAAGATCAGGCTCTTCTGGTGATACGGAGCAAACAATGGCACAATCAGAAGTATCTGCTAAACCAAGACCAAGCTCTTCTGGTGATACGAGGCCACCCTCATCGCCAGCAACAATAACTGCTCCAGCGGATTCAAAAGCTGCTGCAAAACCAACTCAAGCTTCTAAACCAACAACACCGGTTGCACAAACAAGTGCACCAATCCTTGTCCCACCTGTAATTGAAGATCCAAGCGGATCTCCACGCTCAACACCACGTAGCAGCAAATCAGCAAGCGCAAATGGAACATTTATTGCAGCCATGAAGCAAGAATTACTTGCCCAACCAAAAGCAAAAGACAATCCTGAGGCAAAGGCACTTGAGTATGATTGCATCCATCTTTCAATGGATAAAGCACAGAATAAATTAATATTTGAGAGATCTGATAAACCTAAATTCAAAGACGAATTCATTAAAACCCTTCAAAGAAAAATGGAACTTGCGAAGAGTGAACTAGAAAAGCAACAGAGTGCACTCAACACTGATATAAAAAAAGCAACTACAATTATAGGGTACCTTGAGATATATCTTGAAACGAATTACCCAAGTGATAGCCCAAACACCAGCCCAACCGCCGCTGGAGCAGCATATAAGGTCGAAATAACACGCGATGAAAGCAATGATGCTGGTGATTACAAAAAAATCGATACGGGTGATGATAAAAATGATCATAAAAATAGCGAACAAGAACCATTGATTCCAAGTGATGAAAAATATCAAGAAGCAAGAGATCAGCTTGCAAAGTTCAAAGCTAAGCTTGAGAAAAGCATCCGAGATAATAAGAATGACTTTGATATCGTTGAAAAAGACATGGCAGAATTAATCATGGAACGTACAGATCTTCAAGAAGCTCTTTTAGCCCTCAATAGTCAACTTGAAATAGAGGAAGAAACTTGCCGCGGACTTTGTCATGACAGTTGTTTGACAGGATGTTGTATAATTTTAGGAGGATTGTTTATAGGAATAGTCTCGTGCATATTCAATGCAAATGCCGAAAAATGCTTTCAATGCTGTGAATACTGTGATAACAAGAATAAAGATACAAATAAAAGACTTACTAAAAAACAAATAAAGGAATTAGTTTCTAAGGCAAAACTGGCTCAACAGAACGCAAAAGCAGCCCGAGAGAAAGCAGAGAAAGAGCAAGTAGCTAAAGAGAAAATAGATAATAAAGAAAATGTAGTCGTAGTCGCCACTGTTTAAAATTTTTCATTTTTAGGAGGTTAAAAATCATGAAAAATACTTTTTTTAAATCAATATTTTTTCTCGTACTAAACATATGTTTCGTTGCGCAAACACAAGCAATGGATGAAGCGGAAAGAAGAAGAAGGGCAATACAGGAAAGGGTAATACTGGAAGCGGAAGTTAATCCACACCTTATTCGTGAAGTTGTTGTGCAGGGTGATACAAAATTCAATGCAAGATTCGATGGACCAGGCATCATAGTCAGCTCCCGACCAAGCCGGCCAAACTCACGAAACCAATCACCAAAATCACGAAACTCATCACCAACCAGAACCAGCTCACGAAACCAATCACCAGACCGCTCACCCCAAGCCAGAGGTAAATCAAGCCCAACAAAAAACTCCCCTGCATCACGTAGGCCAGTAGAACCTTTATCTCCACTAGTATTAAATGATGATCAACCGGGTATCGCGCCACGCGTATCATTCAGCGATGATACACTATCGGGATCACCAGCCACCTCACGAGCCCGAGCTAGCTCTGACCAACGAGATCGCGCACGATCAAACCGATCAAAATCAAAGCACTCCTCACGACCCGGTTCAACAAAGTCATCACCAGCAAGATCTCCAAACCAATCACGAGCAAACTCACGACCTGGCTCACCACCAACACGTCTGCCTGACCTATTTCCCAACAAATCTAACAATCCGGATACTGAAAGAGATCAAAAACAGAGCCAAGGTAAAGCTGGTGATCAAAAAAAACCACTCGTCGACAATTCATACAATTTACCGAATTTACCGAGCATTACCAAACCTTCTAAACGTGTAATAAAAAGACCCACACCCCTCGCTAGACAGATTTCAATTACAGTCACTTCTGCCCCAGGTCATGATGAAGATGTTTTTGAAAAACTTCGTAATATGAAGATCTCTCCAGATGCAACACCCAATGAAGATTATGATGCAACACCCAATGAAGATTATGTTGATGATTTTGAAGTTGAAGCAGTTCCCACAGTACATACAGACGACCAGAAAACTTTAGACGAAAGGTGCAGACAAGAGGCTTTAACTGAACTAGCTGATATACATAGAAAAGGAGTTCCTCGTACAGATACTTTAGAGGAAATAGCTCAAGCAATAGTGAAATCAATTCCCACAACAACAAAGACCTCTTCTTCAGGAAATGCAGTCGACCAGAAAGATGCGAAGCCCTTTCGGAAAACAAAGCTCTCTCCCTTGGCTGAAGAGCTATGTGAGGCTTGCTCGGCGGGAGACCTAAAAAAAGTCCAAGAAATATTAGAACGTAACGAGGCTAAATCACTTGAACGCACTGATATTGGAACAGCAATCCGTATGACTAAAAAATATCCAATCATTCAAGTAAAACTCCTGCTTTTTCTTCAAGAAAAGCTCAAGCTAGAAAGTAATACCGTCGATGATCGCATCACTAGGGCTCTTTACACGTTATTGCAGGGGAACTAAATAATCAGCAAACCGGTAAAAATAGGTTGTGCACTTGCTTGCAAAAAGACCTTGCCCTGCTGGTCAGCCCAACCAATTACCGACCCACCAAGCATAACTAACTCGATTTTTTGATTTATCTCAATTTTCTTCAGATGAAGTAACGTCCCAACAATGGCTGCAGCCCCTGAGCTGCATGCCTGCGTTGTGCCGCACCCGCGTTCGTAGACAAGAACGTGATATTTTGGCATACCCCTCGAGACGTCACTACGTGACCCTCGGGGCGACGGATTAAAGTCATGTTCTCGCCCATCTCCCAACTGTTCACATTCCCGTATTCCCGAGGAGGAGTCGTTAGACGACGTCTCGAGGGATAGGGATCCTGCATCTTCCCATACAAATTCTACGTTAGTTTTGTTCTCGAACGCTTCGTGCGATTCAAGCGATGCACCAAACTTTTCAAGCCAGGTACGCTCAATTTTTTGAAAGATAATAAAATGGGGATTACCGATACTGGCAACATGGCCTTGGAACGAACCCTCAAAAATGGTGACTGTTTTTGTGCCGTGATAATCAACCGAACCGACGTTATTGGTGATAAGAATATTATGGGAATACCCCTCGAGACATCCCCCTTCGCTCTTTGAGCTTCGGCGGACTCCTCGGGGCGACGGATTTAAGTTCTGTCCTCGTTCATCTCTCGACTGATTTAAGTTAAGTGCTCGTTCATCTCTCGACTGATCACATTCCCGTATTCCCGAGGAGGAGTCGTTAGACGACGTCTCGAGGGATAGGGGAAAAGAACCATTTTCATCAACCTCACACAACACTAATCGCTTGCCAAGCTTGATCGCAAAGCTTGCAGGAAAGCCGTGCTTCGTAACCAGATAATGGGTTACGCACCGCAAACCATTTAAACACGATTCGGCCTGCGTGCCGTCAGCATTAAAAATGAGCATCTCAGGCAACTGTTCTTGCTCGTTACGCTTCAGAATCAAAACGCCATCGGCACCAACGCCGGTGTTGCGGTTACAGATCTCTTTCACAAACGATGGCCATGAACCCTTCGAGACACCTTTAGTCCCGAGCACCGCCGTTCCCTCCATTCGCCCTTTGGGCTCCATCCCTCGAGACGCGATTACATCGCTCCTCGGGACGAGCGGGCGGACGAACGGTGTCGAGGGATCAGGGTGAACGCCCTGTAATGCTTGTTGAATGGTTTCTTCCAATTGATCGTACCAATCGTAAAGAACAAAATTATTGCCGAGTGATTGATATTTAATAAATTTTTTTATCATAATTTTATATTTTATAAAGCTCTCTTCTGCTCTTCACCAACGTTTTGTTCAGCGTCAATCCTTGCACCAATTCTGTTAATTCTTCAACATCCTGCCGGTTTTTGCAATAACATTCTTTGCTGCAATAATAATCACGTTCATCAAAACCTTTGCGCCATACCGGTTTATGATCTTTGGTACACCCAGCGCCGCACGTACAACAATAAGCAAACAAATCCTCAAGCATGGGTTCTGTCAGCCAGTACCGAACAAGCGAGGGAAAGTCTTCTCCAAAACAGTTTTCTAATGCCGTCGTGTTAAAATCTTTAATACAGGGCAAATCAAACAGATCCATGACAAAGCGTTGCATAAAAAGCGTATGTGCAGCTCCGTTCAGCATAACAATTCTCAGTCTTTTGCCACCATTATCCGGATTGTTATAATGTTGCGCAATCTCATCCCACAAAATCAATGCCAATCCACAATTTGCAACATCGCAATCAAGAGTGTGCATAAGCTTTAAAAAATTTTCATAGCCGTTTTCATCAATCAAAAGAGAATCGAGAAATTTTTGTACATCTTCAGGCGTCTCAAACTGTTTGGGAATCAGATCACAAAAAGTATTTCTTGCTGCATCTAAACGACCAAGCCATTCATCGAACATGGTTACCACATCGTTGGGCATATGTTGACGATGGCCTAACAACATCGTCTCTAATTTCTCATATTTTTCTTTAATATCGTCTTTCCATGCATCAGAACTTATAAACGCACATACATTCTTATTATCGTACATCCGGTTCCATAAATCATGATTTTCCGACGCCACCGTTTTCAATGTTAATAATGCAATAAAAAAATCGGTAAATATCTCTGAGTCTTCGCTTCTGATATCGGCCCACTCCAAACGAACATTGACAAGATCAAGCGGAATATTACCCTCATCTTTTTTCAACGACTTTAACGCCTGATTAATAAATGTTTCTTGATATAAATCGAGACGATCAACCTGTCCTTTTCTCACTTCACACAAAATAAGAACATCGTGATCCCCTTCTATTGGACCAATTAACCGCATGAATGTTTTGACCTGTTGCTCAACATGCTTGCTTTCGTAATGCATTTCACCAAGCCCAATAATTTCTATTCTTTTTCCAACGCATTTAAAACCATGAATAAGCGTTGCTTCTGTTTTGTTCCCCAATAACAATCCACCAACCGACAAAATCATTGAAATTGTTGGCTTGATCTTCATTACCCTTCTCCCCCCTCATACCCTTTTTAAATTTCAACCCCCACAGCCGTGCCCTGCTTCTGTTGGTTATGATAAATAATCGGCCCCAGTGTTGGCGAATTCATAAAAACTTTATTCAAATATGCACGGCCCGAATCGGCAAGTATAACGACAACCACATCGGTCTCTTTAAGCTTTTTTGCATATTCAAGCGCAACATGCATCACCGCACCACTGCTAATGCCAACCATAATGCCATGGTCTTTTGCCAGCGTACGGGTCATAACAAATGCATCTTCGTCGCTAATGGGTAAAATTTCATCAACAACTGATTGATTAAACGTCTCTGAAATGACATCAATACCAAGCCCCTCGACATTATATGCTTTTGGCTCTGGGCTTGAATAGAAAGATGTCTCAGCATCGATACCAATAATTTTAACGTTCGGGTTCTGTTCTTTTAAATACTTCCCAACACCCGAAATAGTCCCACAACTGCCCGCTCCGGTAATAAAATGGGTCACTTCACCACCTGTTTGTTCCCAAATTTCTGGGCCCGTCGTTGCATAGTGCGAGTCGGCATTAAGCTTGTTAAAATACTGGTTAGGCATAAATGCGCCCGGTATGGTATGCACAAATTTTTCAGCTAACGTGTGATAGTTGCGTGGATCATCATGAGAATCGGTATTGGGGCACACATGCACCTCGGCACCGTACGAACGCAAGATAGCAATCTTTTCAACAGCGGTACGATCAGGCACCGTGATGATCACACGATAGCCTTTGATTTTGCCAATCATGGCAAGTGCAATACCCTGGTTGCCAGACGACGCTTCAACAATAGTACCACCGGCTTTCAGCTTGCCGGTGCGCTCGGCATCTTCAACCATAAAAAGAGCGCTGCGATCTTTTACACTGCCCCCAGGGTTTAAAAACTCAAGCTTAGCCAACAGGGTTGGTTTGGTTCCAAATTCTAAACGGGCAATGGGGGTATTCCCAATCAATTGCAATAACGTTTTATATGAATTTCTTTTTGTCATGAAAGCACCTTTTTATGGTTTACTGACGAACAAATTCAAAAATTGAGCAGGCCTCATTGTAGAACTTTTTTTCTTTTCTTTCCACGATAATTTGTTGATTGTTTTGTTCCCCTTGTTATTACTGTAAAATATTGCAGCGCTATTAGTTAAGAGTTTGTGTGAAATATAGGAGTAAAGCTGTGAAGTTCAGATTTATAGTCCCATTATTGTTGTGCATAACTATTTCTCATGCATCGGGCATGAATTACGAATCAAAAAATCCCAAATTCATTGCAAAAACAATCGAAAACTTTTTTATAAGCTTTTTTAAAGTGAATCAGTTGGCCGCCGGAAATATCACCCAAAAGCTTGCTCCCCTGATTAACGATGTTACACACCATCCAATCCTGCTCGATTTCATGAAAAAATCAAACAACGTACAGCCTATATGGGATGCAATAGTACCCGATCTTGAATATCATGATGACGACCCCTTAATCGCGGCTCCCGAGTGTCACACGCTGTTATTCCAAAATTCTCATGTTAGAATTCTGTGGGAAGTTACAAAGCCGGGCGAAACGGTCCCTATGCATAGACATTACTGGAAAAGCATCATGCTTATCGTGCATGGCTCAAAATTTGAAACCCTGAATGCCGATGGATCTAAAGAATATGACAACTGGCCTGCAGGTACTTACGTATTATCAGCAGACACTCAAGCCAGTGCTTATAAAAATATTGGGTCCGATGAATTTAGAATGCTCAGAATTGAGATTATCGATTATAGCACTAATCTAGAGCTCAAAGATGCGCTCGAAAATTTAGCAAGAAATTTAAAGCTTACCCCACAAACATTTCAATATACTGGAGAAGAAGCGAAACAAAATACCCAAAGAGCTCAGTATGGTCTATTACCCAAACTATTTTGATAGCTATAAAGTATATTTGAAACATGATAAAAAAATTATAAACCAGTAAACAAATACATTAAAGGATCTTCTATGACAGTTCGTGTCCGCTTTGCCCCCTCCCCCACCGGCTTCATGCACCTTGGTAACGTCCGCGCCTCCGTTTTAAATTATCTCTTCGCACGCCAAAAAAAGGGAACGTTTATCCTGCGTATCGAAGATACCGATGCTGTGCGCAATGTTGAAGAAGCCGAGGCCCGTATCATCCAAGATTTGAAATGGCTAAATCTTTCGTATGACGAGGGTCCTTTTGTTGGCGGCAATTTTGGCCCCTACCTCCAATCAGAACGAACTGAACTTTATCAAAAGCAGCTCGACACGCTCGTTGAATACAAAAAAATTTATCGCTGCTTCTGTACTGCAGAAATCTTGGAAGAAAAGCGCAAAAAACAACTGGCTGCCGGCAAGCCGCCGCGTTATGATCGCACCTGTGCAATTATTTCAGACGATAAAATCAAAGCAAAAGTAGCGGCCAACCTCCCTTTTATTTGGCGTTTTAAATTAAATGAACTACAGCAGTTTGAAATTAACGATCTGGCAAAAGGCAAGGTCACGTTTGATATGAAGCATTTTTCAGATTTTGCCATCACCAGGCCCGATGGAACTTTTACTTTTATTTTCGTTAACTTTGTTGACGACTGGTTCATGAAAATCACCCACATCATTCGTGGTGAAGATCATCTTTCAAATACCGGCATGCAAGCGGCACTGTATGACGCTTTTGCCGTCAAGCTGCCAACTTTTTGGCATCTGCCGATCATTTGCAATCAAGCGGGTGAAAAACTTTCTAAACGCGATTTTGGTTTCAGCCTTGAAGATCTTAAAGCTGCAGGCTTCTTGCCCGAAGCAATCAGCAACTATCTGGTTATCATTGGCGGATCGTTTGAACAAGAAATTCAAAGCACGAACGAATTGGTTAAAAGCTTTAACTTCGACCATGTCCCTTCAACCAGCTCAATCAAATATGATGTCGACAAACTAACCTGGATCAATCACAAATGGATTGCGCAGCTATCGCCTGAAGAACTTTATCTTCGCGTTGAGCCCTTTTTGCAGGCAGCACACCCTGCAAGCAAACAGATGGCACGCGAAAAATTGGTGGTTCTGGTCAATCAGATCAAATCTGATCTGCGAACATTGGTCGATGTCGGCCCGCAGCTCGCATTCTTATTCAATGAGCCAGAAATCGTGACCGAAAAGCTTACAGAAATATTTGGCCCTGAGAAAACAAAAACAGCGCTTGAAATTATTGGCCAAAATGTCACAAAGCTTGACGAATCAACCGATTTTTTTCTTGAATCGATCAAGACTTCAGCACAACAAAACAGCTTGAAGACCAAAGAGATTTTTGGGCCACTTCGTTATCTTTTGACGGGAAAAACAGAGGGGATTGGTATGCATGATCTTTTTGGGATGTTGGAGCGAGAGGTTATTAAAAAGCGATTGGGAAAATTGTAAGGAAAATTATGTGGAATCCTGAAAAATGTCTTGATAAAGCATCGGGATTTTTAAAAGGGTCAAAATCCTGAAGATTATTTTCCGGCAACAAAAAAACATATTGATGATGCAATCGAACGAACGATTAAAATTTTAAATTTTGTTAAGAAGAACATTAATGAGCCGATCAATCCTACGAGTAAATTGTTTGAGACTTGACAGGGTAAACAAAAAAATATAATTATTGTCATCCTGAACTTGTTTCAGGATCCAAGCCTTAAAAAAATTTGGAGAAATTTATGAGAAAATATTTATCGGAATGGACCCTGAAACGAGTTCAGGGTGACAATGTTCGGTGTATTTCAAAACTTACAGTAACAATCTTTCTTCTCTTCACTATCACAACCTCACCCCTGCTTTGCATGACTGATGAAAAAACTCCAAATATAGAAAAACAAATCACACACGAAGATATGATCATGTTTCGGGGGTATTTCTACGATACTATACGACCGTATCAAGCCATTCCCAATCTGAGAGAATATCACAAATACACTGATCTCGTACAACTCAGCAATGCTTTTCACGATGCCATGCTTCAAGCGTTCGATGCTTGTTTTGCCTATGCTCGTAAACAAATGTTAAACGAAGAAAAAGTTATTGCCTGCTTAGCCGATGATGTCATAAAAAAATTCGGTTTCGATCTTGAAATTCACGCCTACGAAATGTCGCCGGGGAAAGAAAGAACCACAGAAACAAGAACACTCCTTCATCACGCTGCAGAAACGGGCAGATTAAATATCATACGAACGCTCTGCTTGGCTGGCGCAAAAATTGATGCTCAAAGCCACAGAAAAAGAACACCCTTGCATTTTGCCGCAGAAAATGGACATGTTGCAACATGCAAATTGCTGTTAGATCTCAAGGCACCGATAGATGGAAAAGATCGATATGAACAGACACCTTTACACTATGCTGCAAAAGCGGACCATCAACAGGTTTGCGAAACGCTTATAGCCGCTGGTGCAAATCGTAAAGCGCAAGATTGGTGTGGTGGTGGTATAGGTCAAAGAGGGTATCCTGAAGATTATGCTACAGGAGAAACTCTGGAGGCTTTTAAAGATTAAAAATAAAAACGGGAGAAAGATTATGAAACTGCGAACACTTTTCTTATTTTTTTCAGTTACAACTTCACCTTTGCTGGGCATGACAAACGATTCTGTTGAAGACCTCGGTGCAGATATTGCACATGTTAATTTTCACGAATCTGATCACACAACCGATCCCTCAGTTAATAATAAATCTGAGTCTGCTGGCTCTGCTGGCGACACAAAATCTGCAACCCCACCTGCTATCGATGAAAAAGAAATAACCGACCAGTTCGCGCAAATTTTACGAAAAGCAAAGAGTGCTCACGATGCAATACCACCTGCATCAGTGCATGGGTATACTAACGAATCGCTCGAACCTAGAATTAATTATATAAAAACACTCCTTGCATGTATTGATGAGTGTTTTGCCTGTGCTGTCCATGTTGATGACAAAAAAATTGCAACATGGGTTGCAAAAGTCATCAAAGAGTTACATCTTAATTTTGAACATAGTGTTGATTATGAAACACCGTTGTGCCAATCGGTTAAAGCTGGAAACTGTAACGCCGTAAGAACACTTTGCCTTGCTGGTGCAAAACTAGACGGACATAACAGCAATGAAACCCTTTTACATCTCGCTGCAGAAAGTGGGCACAATGATATCTGCAAATTTCTTTTGGAGCATAAAGTATCCGTTAATGCTGCGTGCTTGGGGCAAACCCCTTTACATTATGCTGCAAAAAAAGGGCATGCAAAGGTTTGCTCAACCTTGTTAGCTGCAAACGCAAATCCTAAGGCCAGTTATGAGGATTTTCGAGAATCATGGAAACCTATTACCCCTAAAGATTGTGCAACAGGAGAAGCGATTGTGGCTTTTGAAGAATAATAACGAAAGAAAATTATGAAGCTGCCCATACTTTTTTTATTTTTTTTAGTCACAACAAAACCCCTGCTCGGCATGGTAGAAATAGAACTTGGCGTGATAGAACCTGGCGCTCCTGCTGATACAACCCCCTCTGTTGTTGAAGCCCTCACTAAAGGTGTTGCGCATGTCACTTTGATCGAATCTGACAACACATCAAATTCCCCCGTTTGTGATCCTGGCGATACAAAAACTGCAACCCCTTTCTCTATCGATGAAAAAGAAATAACCGAAGAAATAACCAAACACTTCATGCAAATTTTACAAAAAGCAAAAAAAGCTCAGCGAGTACACAGAAAGAGGGGAACAGTTACGGGCGCTGCTCGTGAATTACTGACTTGTATTGATGAATGTTTTAAATATGCCAGTGAGGAACCATTCGATGTTGAAACAACGGTAAAACTGGTTGCACAATCTATCAAAGATTTAGAAATTGATCTTACACATCTTTCTAATAATATGACAGCGTTACACAAAGCCGCTTTTCATGATGGAAACATCATTGCAGTAAAAACGCTTTGTCTTGCAGGGGCAAAAGTAAATGATCGGGGAGATTGGGCAGAAGAAGTCAAAGATACCAACTATAATCCTTCTAACCAAACCCCTTTATGTTTGGCCGCTAGAGCAGGAAAAAATGAGGTGTGCAAAATTCTTTTGGAGTATGGAGCACGGGTTAATTACAGGGATCAGTCTTATTCTTCACCATTACATGAAGCCGCGGCATGTGGCAGGAGAGACGTCTGCGAAACGCTCATCAATGCTCGCGCAGATACTTCTGTAGTCGATGTACTTGGGCATCTTCCTGAATTCTACGCATGGGGAGAAGCTCGTGATTGTTTTTGTTTTAAATAATAACGAAAGAAAATTATGAAACTGCTCACACTTTTCTTATTTTTTTCAGTTACCATAACAACCTCGCCCCTGCTCGGCATGACAGCCGATGAAAAAGCAGGCGTTCCAGCTGGTGCAACTCTTTCTGTTGATGAACTCGCTGAACGTGTTGAACATGTCAATTTTCACGAATCTGATGACAGAACCGATCCCTCAATTAATAATAAATCTGAGCCTGCTGACGCTGCTGGCGACACAAAATCTACAACCCCACCTGCTATCGATGAAAAAGAAGTAATGAAGCATTTCAGTAAATGTTTTAGACAGGTATCATCTGGACAGCCACGAGATTGCAATAATGGCGACTTCGATGCCTACCGTAACAGGATTAGCGAATTCCTAAGGATATTTCTTACCTGTATGGATAATTGTTTCAAATATGCTCGTGAGAACAAATTAGAGGTTGAAGTAACGATAAAACTTGTTGCCCTATCTATCAAAGATCTAAAAAAACTTAAGCTTGAAGACCCGTCTGGTCGGGGCAAAACAGTTTTGCACCAAGCTGCTGCTGATGGAAACGTCAATGCAGTAAAAACGCTTTTGCTTGCGGGAGCAAAAGTAGATAGTCGCGACGACCATCCTTTTGACGCAACTCCTTTACATTTTGCCGCTCAATATGGCCATAATGAGGTATGCAAAATTCTTTTGGAGTATAAAGCAAATGTGAATGCTCAGGGCGAACAGAATCGTACACCGTTGCATGAAGCCGCGCAACGTCGCCACGAGAATGTCTGCAAAACGCTCATCAAGGCTGGAGCCAAGAGACATGCGCGAGATTTATTTGGACACATCCCTAACTGCTAGGTTCACCGTTTTTTGATAATCAGGAGTATTTTATGAAACATGTAATATTTTTTATAGTTTTGTTCACCATCACAACCCAACCCCTGCTCGGCATGAATAATAAATCTGAGCCTGCTGACTCTGCTGGCGACACAAAATCTGTAACCCCACCTGCTATCGATGAAAAAGAAGTAATCAAGCATTTCAGGCAATGTTTTAGACAAATATCATATGCACTACCAAGATACCCTGATGACCCGCAAGACCTTGATGACTACCTTGCAAAGGCTAACGCTTTTCCAAGTATATTACTGACCTGCATTGATAAATGTTTCAAATATGCTCTTGAGAAAAAATTAGAGGTTGAAGCAACGATAAAACTTGTTGAAAAAACTATCAAAGATCTAAAATTTAGTATTGAACATCCGTCTGGTAAGGGAAAAACAGCATTGCACCAAGCTGCAGCTGATGGAAACGTCAATGCAGTAAAAACGCTTTTGCTTGCGGGGGCAAAAGTAGATAGTCGTGACTCTGATCCTTATAATGCAACTCCTTTACATTTTGCCGCTCAACATGGCCATAATAAGATATGCAAAATTCTTTTGGAGCATAAAGCAGATGTTAATGCTCAGGGCGAACAGAATCGTACACCGTTGCATGAAGCCGCGCAACGTCGCCACGAGAATGTCTGCAAAATGCTCATCGAGCATGGAGCCAAGAGAACGTAAGATTTATTTTGACGCTGCCCTAACTGCTAGGTTCACCGTTTTTTGATAATCAGGAGTATGTATGAAATTTATAACACTTTTTATAGTTTTGTTTGCCGCCACCTCACCCCTGCTCGGCATGACAGCCGATGAAAAAGCAGGTGTTTCAGCAAACATCGCAGACCTGGTCAACGATCTTCGAGAAAACGGGAGTTGTGTCGATAAGCATGATGGTCAACTTCCTTCTTGCGAAAGACCTCTGGATATCTTGCTTCTTCTCGTTTTTTACACAAAGCCAGAAAATGAAAATGATGAAAATTTGATCGATTGCCTTCAAACACTTTTTAAATATGTTCGCTCAGTACATGAATTAGAAAAAACTATAACCCCCAAGCTTGTTGCTCAAGTTATCAAACATCTCAAAATCTCAGTAAATGAGATAAACAAATGTGGTTTCAGCCTTCTGCATGATGCTGCTTTTGTTGGCGATAACGCTGTTATAGAAACATTGTGCCTTGCAGGGGCTAACGTCACAGCAACCAACGATCACTGGACCCCGTTGCACATAGCTGCTAGCTCTAATCATGCCGACGCCTGCCGCATACTTTTAGAACACAAAGCTCCGATAAATGCGAAAAATCACTTGGGTGAAACCGCCCTTCACATTGCCGCAGAAGAAGGTTATGCACCAGCATGCCAAGTTCTTTTGCAAGCAAAAGCCGATGTAACCATTA
>Ga0207111_10230_pt1 | contig 13970 bp, 11 predicted proteins | sample Alteio_BWMinHeat_71_FD_153577 | JGI IMG/M metagenome (GOLD analysis project Ga0207111, IMG submission 153577) | Enriched cells from forest soil in Barre Woods Harvard Forest LTER site, Petersham, Massachusetts, United States -... | ecosystem: Environmental > Terrestrial > Soil > Temperate forest >... | reverse complement strand
TACCCACAGTATTTGGTATTGCTGTAATTTGTCCCGTAAGATGATTAATTGAAAGAGGTGTTCCGCTGCCGAAAACATTGCTTAATGAATAATAAGCGCTATCCCATGTAACGAATGAATAAGGTGGTGGACTTGGAGGAATTGGTTGTGGATTCACTTGGTCTCCACCAATATAAGGAGTATATAAACTATAAGCAAGAGAATCTCCATCAGGGTCTGTTGCGCTATGGTCAAACACAAACTGCATACCTGCACAAACAAAAAGAGGTTCACGATAGTTAAAATAAGGGCTGCTGTTGATTCCCACCACGTTAGAATCTGGAATTTGTGTAGTGTAAGTAGCCCCAACAGCATTTGGGGTTTGAATATTTCTTATAATAAAATTTCGACAGCAACGCTGATAAGTTAAATTATACCCCCCTGCTATAGAGGGAAGGTTTATAATACCTGTATAAGTGGTTACTTCCGTACAAATAGAATCAGGTGGAGTTATACAATGATTGTTAATATTGGTAGGTAAACTATTGATAACATGCAAAGGCAAAGCAACATCAGCAACAAGGTTGCCGTTATTATCAAAAACACCTATATATGCAGGGTTGTCATAAGGCGCCATTCCATTATGACAATCTCTGTAAACTGTCAGGTTGATACGATAGTTGCTGTTTCCCAAATAAGAGTATGTTATATCACCTCCTACAATGTGGGTGGCGAAACTTTCCCTGCTCTGGGAAAAAAATAAGGTTGTAAATGTTAGGAGAAGTATCGCTCTTTTCATAGTATTGTTTTTAAGGTTTTTGACTTAGGTTTTCGGGGTGTAAAGATACAATATTTACTTACATGTTGCTATTATTGACATACTAAAATCACCCATCCTTTCATCTTTCCAGTTTTATTTGAGCGTGTAAAACTACTAAAAACATTCGGGTAACTATTCCTTCCTACAATGGTTTTTTGAAAAAACAAAGTTCTGTTTAGCTACCATCATTGTTTGGTTTAGTTAAACCGAACGCTGATTGAACATCATTCTTTGTCCGAACACTTTTTTTAGTGTTTTTTAGCTGCTTTTCTTGCTTCTCAAATATTTAGAAATATATATTCTACTCATTTTCAATAAAAACTACATTTAATTCAATTTTTAAATCGCTTAAATCATCATTTGGCGAGTGTACATTCGTAGCAGATGTACACTCGCCAGAGATTGGTTGCGCCAAACCATTGCCTGGTTGAAGTAAATTAGTCGTTGGTTGGAGCAATTCATCCCTTAATACAGTCAAACCAATCCCTGGTTGATGCAAATTAATCACTGGTTGCCTCAAATCAGTGATTAATAAGTGTACATCTGTTGCAGATGTACATTCGCCAAGCAATGGTTTGCTGCACTCAAAGAATGGCTTGCTGCACCCGAAAGATGGCTGCCTTCGCTCAAAAGATGGCTTGCTGCAACCAAAAGATGGCTGCTTACAGCGAAGAAATGATTGAAGCACACCAGCGAATGAGCAACTCAAACCAACGTCCGGCTGGCTTAAACCAAATGAAGAAGGAGAATAGGTGGATGAATGTCTTATGCCTTTAGCTGATAAGTTCGCTCCTTATTGCTGCAATCTTGGCGGCAAGCAGGTTAAACTGTTCCTCGTTCATTTGAACGTCCTTGCTTTCCTTCGTAATTTCGGTTTTATTATGATACAATAACTCCAGTTCTTTCATTGTTTTCAACAGCGTGTTGATGTCTTTATCGGCTGAATATGCGCCCATTACTTTTATTAATTTGTGCAGGGTTTGTTGCTGCCCGGCAATGACGGAAACAATTTCTTTGTTCGGAAATTCATTGCTCAACTTAGTTGCAAGATACATACATTCAACCCATGCGCCTCCAACCATGAGCACGGAAATATTGACGCGGTCGTTGTTTTTCAGGTAGGCATTAGCCGTTTGGTATGCTTCTGAAATAATGGCTACCAACGAATCGCGGTGTTCAATGTTATCTTCCACCCTGTCGTAAACCGACGGAGCGAATGCGCCGCTCAAACCGATTTCGTTGCTCAACTTTTGTGTGCATTTCAGGTAAAACATGGTTTGCTGCGTTTGTTTGAAAAGGGTGGTATAGCCAACGTCTGCGCTGTAAATTCCAAGATTGAGCGCTTTTTTACCTGTGGTTTCGTATTTGTTAAGCTGCTGAACGGAGTTTGGTAAATCGCCATTAAACTTTGCGCCCGCTTCTTTAATAAGCACCGCCATTTCAATTGGCGAAGGCAACTGTCCTAACATTTCGTTCGCCTTTTCGACATTAACGGTTTCGGATTCCGTGAAGGTTTCATCCGACGGCTTGTTGCTTTGAGCAGGGTTACAGGAAAAAATGATGCATACCACGAGGCAAATAAGGGCAAAGATGATGACTTCGCGTAAGCTGAAAAGATTTCTCATAGAAGATGTTTAAGTTAAGTTTAAAGCCACCTTCTAACGTAAGTTTTTTGAAATGGTTATAGGGGATTGAAAATTGGAGATTGTACACACTACAAAAAGCCACAGATTCACAGATTTTAACTAATTATCAAAACGGGGCACTGTCATTGCGAGGGCGAAGCCCGAAGCAATCCTATAAAGCTAAATAATAATAGGATTGCTTCGCTACGCTCGCAATGACAACGCCCTGACTTGTTTATTCCTTGTCATTGCGAGGGCGAAGCCCGAAGCAATCCTAATACATAAAGTCAATTTTCTAAAACCTGATTTGGTTTTGTATAATCTGTGAATCTGTGGCTATTCCCTTTTTAGAGTGGAGCCGGTCTTCAATTTTCAGTCTTCGTTTTTATATATTCCGCAATTTTCTTAATCGCCTGCTTTGCTTCGGGCAACAAACCGCCATAAAAATGCCATACATGAATCATTTCTTTCCAAATCTCAAAATCAACTTCCACTCCTGCTTTTCTTGCATTTTCAACAAAGCGGACGGAATCGTCCAATAAAATTTCAGCATCGCCCACATGAACAAGCAACGGAGGAAGTCCCTTTAGTTCGGCATGGAGGGGGGAAACTAAATGATGTGCAAAGTTTTCTTCGTCAGTGTACATCTTCGCCCACTTTTCCAATGATTTTGGGTCAATCAGCGGGTCTTTCTTTACATGAGTTTTAACAGATTCGCCGCTTGCCGTAAGGTCAGTCCAGGGCGAAATGCAAATGCCAGCGGCGGGTAGCGGAATGCCTTCATCGCGAAGGGTGATGAGAGCGGTAATGGTTAAACCCGCGCCGGCAGAATCTCCGCAAATTACAATTTTTGAGGGCTTGCGTCCCTGTTTTAACAACCATTTATAAGAAGTTACGGCATCTTCAATGCCGCTTGGAAACGGATTTTCGGGTGCAAGGCGATAATTTATGGCAAGGACTTTAGAGCCGGTTTCAATGGCAAGATGCGTAATGAGATGCCTGTGCGAATCAATGGAACCCATTGCATATCCGCCCCCGTGAAAATAGAGGATGGTAACGTCGTTTTTCAGTTGAACGGGAGTTATCCATTCAGCAGGAATGCCATCGCAAACCACATGCCGGTAGCTCACTCCTTTCGGAACCCTCAATATCCTCGCCACCCGCTCCAACATGCGCCTGTGGTCATTAATGTGTCTTTCCCTGTCGAACAACATCGCTTTTGAAATCCGCAGAAAACCGATGATTAATTTATTTTGATAGCTTGCCATTCGTTATTAACTATTGATTATTTAAGCCACAGATTACACAGATTATCACAGATTAAAAAATTAGTGTTAATCTGTGGCAGCTGTGGCAGCTTTATTCAAAACTCAATTTCTCCATTAAAAACAAAGTTTACATCTCCTTCGAGCCATATATTGCTGAAATTTCCGATTTCTCTCGTAAATCTAACTTTTAAATCTCCTCCTTTCGTATGTATGTCGCACGATTCTTTTGTTATTATGCCCTTTATGGAAGCGGCAAGGGCGGCGGCAGTAACCCCAGTTCCGCACGACAATGTTTCATCCTCCACTCCGCGCTCATACGTTCTTACATGCAGTACATTATCTTTCATTTCGAGGAAATTCACATTCACTCCTTTTTCCTTAAAGCGTTTGCTGTTCCTTATTCTTCTGCCGATTTTCACCACGTCCGTTTTCTCTACATCCTTCACAAACATTAAATAATGCGGCGAGCCGGTATCAAGCAACATATAATCGTTGCCGGTTTCTATATTCTCTACATCTTTCATACACAAAGACACATAGGAATGTGCACCTTTATTCTTAATAATAACTCCTTCATGAACTCCGTCAATAGCCACGAATATAGCTTTTTTTTTAATAATACTCAAAGCATTAGCATAAGCCGCCATACACCTGCCACCATTGCCACACATGGAACTTTCTTTGCCGTCGGCATTATAATAAATCATCCTGAAATCATATCCTTGCTCATTGCGCAACAGCATCAAACCGTCAGCGCCGATGCCAAACCTGCGGCTGCATAACTTCGCTATTTGTTGCTCGCTAAGATTAACCTTTTGCATGCGGTCGTAAATAATGATGAAATCATTCCCAGTTGCTTCGTATTTATGAAAAGGTATTACCATTGATTCAGTTTAAGTAAAAGCAAATCGTCCGTAACTTTCATAAGCGGCAGGTATGTATCTGTGTTCAGCAGTTTGTAAAATGAAGAGCCATATTTCATATAAATGGCATTGTTGAGCCGGATGAGCTTAACGGAATCAAAATCATAAACTCCAAAAAGGATGAGCTTGTTTTTGCCCATTTTGTATCCTTTATAATTAATGGGCGATTTCCAATATTCCACTGAAACCTGGAACAGCACTTTATGCGGAATGCCTTCGCCGATGAGCATACTGTCTTGTTTTGTTTTAGGACTGAAATCAGCATCCAGTAGGTCAATCATTTTTGTTTGAAGCAACTCATCCTTTCTTACCACAATCTTTTCTTCATCTGATTTTGGTTTCTCTTCGGAGTCGGCACTGGTTGTGTTTTCGAGGGAATCAGCGGTTTCGGCAGAACGGTTTGCATTGTTTCTTGAAAACTGTCCGGATGACTGAATTGTTTCTTCGCCGGTGCTCTCTCCGTTAAGCGTGTCACGAACGGCTTCGTTGGCTGTAAGAGAATCGTTTTTGTTTTGCAGTTTCCGGCTTTCATTTGTTTTTGCGCCTCGTGCCTCGTCCTTTGTCCCTTTTGCAATATTCATCTTCTTTTCTGCAAAATCAATGAACTTGTTAATTAAACTCAACGATTTGTTTTCGTCATTACCTTTCAGGTTTTCCAACATCCGGTTGTTTTCATAGTAAAACATTACGCCGCCGCCCACAAGCAAGCCGAACGTCATTCCAAACAGGAAAATAAATAATTTATTGCCGAAGCCGTGCATCAGTGAAAGATGTTTTGAAAGCTGAGAAGGTTATAAAAGTCGGAAAAGTTATTAATAGTCAAAGGAAACATCCTGTAAGTGAAGGAATTATTATCAAGAATAAGCCGTTTAAAAAAGTTTTTAAAATTACACTTTTTTTTTAAACATGGGGCTCAATTAAATTTCGTTTCTTTGCATCCTCAATTTTTCGGGGTGTAGCGTAGCCTGGTATCGCGTCAGCATGGGGTGCTGGAGGTCGTGGGTTCAAATCCCGCCACCCCGACAATAGGAGTTTTACTCTTCCTGCACTAACAACTAATTAAAACCGCTCTATGTCGTACCCCTTTTTAAAAAGTAAAAATAAAGAAGCGCAAAACAAACTTTATTACGGCGACAACATAGAAGTTCTTAGAAAGTATATCAGGGACGAGTCAATAGACCTTTGCTACATTGACCCGCCTTTTAATTCCAAAAGAACCTATAACCAAATTTATAAAAATATTGGTAAAGAAGATAAGGCGCAGTCGCAGGCGTTTATTGATACCTGGACTTGGGATTGGAAGGCGGATGTAGGTTTTACCGAAATAATAGAAAACTATAATGGAGTATTTACCTTACAAAGCATTGAATTAATAATCGGGCTTTCAAAAGTTTTAAAGAAAGGCAGTTTATTAGCTTATTTAGTTAGCATGACTTTAAGAATAGCTGAAATATACAGGGTTTTAAAGCCCACCGGCAGTTTTTATTTGCATTGCGACCCGACAGCAAGCCATTATTTAAAATTAATTATTGATGCTATCTTTTGTGCAAAAGATGGAGAATTTCAGAATGAAATTATTTGGTGTTATACAAGCGGTGGAAAGAGTAATAATCGTTATGCTAAAAAACATGATGTAATCTTCTTTTATACAAAATCAGGTGAGTATATTTTTAATGACAAGGAAATTAGGGTTCCATACAGTGAAAAAACGCTTGCTAATTATAAGCCGGGATTAAAGGGGTCAACTTATACAGCAGATGTAACATTGAATAAAGATGGCAAAATACCCGAAGATTATTGGAATATAGCCATTGCTTCAAAAAGCACAAAAGAATACTTAGGTTATCCGACACAAAAACCATTAGCGCTTTTAGAGCGAATAATAAAAGCAAGCACAAACGAAGGCGACTTAGTTTTAGATGCTTATTGTGGTTGTGGAACTACTGTTGCCGTTGCTGAACAATTAAAAAGAAAATGGATAGGCATAGATATAACTTATGCAAGCATCTCACTTATACTAAAAAGAATTGAAGAACATTTTGGCGGCTCGGCTATAAAAAATATTAACCTTAATGGTGTGCCAAAAGATTTTGAAAGTGCAGTCGCCTTGGCAAACAAACAAGATGACAGGACACGCAAAGAATTTGAGAAATGGGCGGTGCTCACCTATTCAAATAACAAAGCGGCGATTAATGATAAGAAAGGTGGCGATGGCGGAATTGACGGAACTGCATACATGGTAGATTTCGATGATAAGAATAAGCAAATACAAAAGCAAATTTTGTTTAGTGTTAAATCAAATAAAACCATACCGCCATCTGTTATCAGGGATTTAAACGGGACAATGGAAAGGGAAGATGCTGCAATGGGAATTTTAATTACACTTTATCCTATGCCTAATTTAGTAAAAGAAAGTAAAAAATACGGGGTATATATCAATAAAGCATTTGGGCAAACATATCCTAAAATAGAAGTTATCAGCATTGCCGAAATGTTAGCAGGTAATTTAATGAAGATGCCGACTTCCGTCATAGATGTTCTAAAGAAAGCAGGAAGAAAAGCAAAAGGGGATGAACAAGGCAAAATGGATTTAGAATAAGGATGATTCCGAACTTTGATGCCTGCACGGAATATTTTTGTAATTTTGAAACTCAAAATTCAAAACTCAAATTATGAAAACAACCATTACATTTGTACTTGCACTGGTGCACTTTTCACTTTTCACTTTTCACTTTTCAATTACTTCAGCCCAAACCGTTCCTGTTCACGACCATGTGGTAATTGTAATTGAGGAAAATCATGGTTATGATTCGATTATCGGCTCTGCTCTGGCGCCTTATATTAATTCGCTGGCAACTGATTCGCATGGCGCTTTGTTCACTCAATCATTCGCACTTACACATCCGAGCCAGCCGAATTATTTGAACATTTTTTCAGGAGCAACCCAAAGTGTTTTAGGTGACATTACACCGTTTTCTTTCCTTTTGCCCTTTACAACCGCTAACCTTGGAGCCGAATTGTTAAGCGCAGGACGCACATTTGCAGGATATTCCGAAGGGATGCCTTCCGTTGGATACACAGCCGACACCTATAATTCGTGGGCGCGCAAACATTGCCCCTGGATTAACTGGCAGGGAACGGGAACCAATGGTATTCCGGCTGAATTGAACGTACCTTATACTGCTTTCCCTTCCAATTATGATTCGTTACCTACTGTTTCTTTTGTCATTCCCGACCTTGACAACGACATGCACAATGGCACTATTGCCGCCGGCGATTCATGGCTTAATACGAACCTTAGCAATTATATTACCTGGTCAAAGACGCATAACAGTTTGTTTATACTAACTTTTGATGAAGACGACGGTATATTGATTTCAAGCAACCAGATAACTACTATTTTTGTGGGACAAAATGTTAAGCAGGGGCAATACAGCGAACACATTGACCATTATACCCTGCTCCGTACCTTAGAAGATATGTACGGTCTTTCTTATGCAGGCGGCTCCGGTTCCGGCTATGCGCCCATTACAGATTGCTGGCTTAGCATCAGCACCGGTTCTTCCGCTTCCCCCATGAATCTTTCGGCAAAAGTGCAGGTAATTCCCAATCCTTTCAATGAATCGGCTGTGGTAAAAATCGGGACTGATTTGCTCAATGACGGAAAGGAGTTCAATTTTTCGTTATTCGATTTAACAGGAAGAAAAGTACTCGAGCATCTTTTCGCTAATGCTCCGGGCAATGCTAAAACTGATTTGCAGTTTAAAATCAACCGAAACGACCTGAAAAGCGGCTTTTATTTCTACCTGTTAAATAACGGAGAGGAAACGCTTGCAAAGGGGAAAATGGTGATTGAATAACACCTATATTTGCCCATGCAGGAAACCATACTCATCCTTGATTTCGGTTCACAATATACTCAACTGATTGCAAGGCGTATAAGAGAATTAAATGTATATTGTGAGATACATCCTTTTAATCTTTTTCCTCCCATAACCGACAACATCAAAGGTGTTATCCTTTCAGGAAGCCCTTTTTCCGTTCGTGATAACAATGCACCTTTTCCCGACCTTTCCAATATTAAAGGAAAGTTGCCCCTCCTTGGGATATGTTACGGAGCGCAATACCTTGCACAATCAGGAAACGGCGAAGTGCTGCCCTCAAAATCAAGAGAATACGGCAGGGCTCATTTGAGTTTTATTGAACAAACAAACGCACTGCTTGCCGGTGTTCACGAAGATACACAGGTTTGGATGTCGCACGCAGATACGGTTACTAAACTTCCCGAAGAAGCCGAGTTGATTGCAAGCACACATGATATAAAATTAGCCGGTTTCAAATTAAAGAATGAACAAACTTACGGTATCCAGTTTCACCCGGAAGTTACGCACAGCTCGGAAGGGAAAACGCTTTTAAAGAACTTTGTAATTGATATTTGCGGTTGCTCAAAACAATGGACGCCCGGCTCTTTTGTGGAAAGCACAGTTACTGCTTTGAAGGAAAAATTAGGCGATGACAAGGTTGTGCTTGGTTTATCCGGCGGTGTTGATTCAAGCGTTGCAGCAATGTTGCTCAACAAAGCATGTGGCGGTAACCTGTATTGCATTTTTGTTGACAATGGTTTGTTGCGCAAGCACGAATATGAAAACGTCCTTCATTCCTATCAAAAAATGGGATTGAATGTGAAGGGTGTGGATGCAAAAAGACGTTTCCTCGATGCGCTGGCAGGCATTGACGACCCGGAACAGAAGCGAAAAGCGATTGGTAATGCCTTCATTGAAGTATTTGATATGGAGGCGAACAGGATAGAGGATGTTAAATGGCTTGCACAGGGAACGATATACCCCGATGTCATCGAATCGAAATCTGTTAAAGGACCTTCCGCCACCATTAAATCTCATCATAATGTGGGTGGTTTGCCCGAAGTAATGAAGTTGAAAGTGGTGGAGCCGCTGAATATGTTGTTCAAGGATGAAGTGAGAAGAGTGGGGAGAACATTAGGGATGGATGAATCATTGCTCAACAGGCATCCATTTCCAGGTCCCGGTCTTGCCATCAGGATATTGGGGGATATAACTGAAGAAAAAATATCAATTTTGCAGGAAGTTGACAACATATTTATTGAAGGTTTGAAAAAGCACGGACATTACAATGATGTCTGGCAGGCGGGAGCAATCCTGTTGCCGGTTCGCTCCGTCGGAGTGATGGGTGATGAAAGGACTTATGAGAATGCCGTTTGTCTTCGCGCTGTTACTTCTATGGATGGAATGACTGCCGATTGGTGTCATTTGCCTTACGAGTTTCTGGGAAAAATGTCGAATGAAATCATCAATAAAGTGAAAGGGGTAAACAGGGTGGTTTATGATATTAGCTCCAAACCGCCTGCAACGATTGAGTGGGAGTAATTAATTAATAATTAACAATGAATAATTAATAATGAATAATTAATAATGCTAAGGTATTCAACCATATTATTGTTTCTCATATTCCTTGCTTCGCAAAATATCTTTGCGCAGGATCCTGTCATTACAAAATCGGAGAAAACAGAAATCATCAGTGGGAAGAAATATTATATCCATAAGATTGAGAAAGGACAGACACTCTTCTCATTGAGCAGGGCATATAATGTCCTCATCAGCGATATTGTTTTTGAAAATCCCGATGCTTTAAACGGGTTGAAAAAGGGAGAGGAACTCAAGATACCTTTCCAGGGTTCAGTGAAGGATACTACAGATAATTCCACAGCAAAGTTTGATGTTAAATACATTACCGTTACCGCAGCAAAAGGACAAACGCTCTATTCCATTTCCAGGGAATACGATGTTACAGTTGATGAAATCATTGCCGCCAATCCTGAACTTTCGCAGGGATTAAAGAAAGGACAAACCATTAAAATTCCCTTCAAAAAGAAGAAAAAAGAAGAAATAGTAGTCCCCCCCCCGGCTCCCGTTGTAATAAAACCACCAATTGATACAACGAAGAAAAGCGAATACAATGTTGCTTTGTTTCTTCCTTTTCATCTTGACGACAATGAAAAAATAGAGTTTAATCAAACGGAAAACGAAACGGAACGATTACCTGATGATGCCATTAACGGGTTGCAGTTTTACGAAGGTTTCCTGCTCGCCATTGATACCTTGCGCAAGCGGGGTGTTTCATTGAAAGTTAATGTTTTCGATTCGGGAAGCGACAGCACAACCATGAAAAAACTGCTTGAAAAACCCGGTTTGGAAAAGACAGACCTCATTATTGGACCATTTAGCAAAGATGGTTTTGAGCAAGTAGCCGCTTTTGCAAAAAAGCATGAAATACCTGCGGTTTCGCCCCTGCTTCAAAGCGAAAAGATTTTGACCGGGAATCCTTTTGTAAGTAAAGTAGTACCTACCACTACAGCGCAGGTGGAGCATACCGCCGCTTATATTGCAACAAAATACAGTACGCAAAATATAGTATTGCTCGAAACAGGCGCAAACAATGAAAAGGAACTGATGAGTTCCTTTTTAAAAGGGATAAAGGAAACTAAACCGGGATTGGAGAACCAGGTGAAGCAGTATAATTATAAAGACAAGGGCAGTAAAGGGATTGATTCGGTCATGTCGCTCACTTTAAACAATATTATGGTCGTTTTCTCCGGCAATCAAACTTTTGTCAGCACATTCTTTATCAAAATGAACAATAAAAGGGATGATTATACAATTACTTTGTTAGGAATGCCCTCCTGGAGATATTTTGAAAACCTCGACCTCGAATCAATGCTCGCGCTCCAACAGCATGTGTTTACTTCTTCTTACATTGATTATGACAATTGGCGGGTGAAATCGTTTATAAGTTTATTTCGTGATAAGTATAAAGGTGAGCCGGAGGTTTTTGCATTCCAGGGCTACGATGTCGGGTTTTATTACCTGCTTGCGCTGCATGATTACGGCAAAAGCTTTTATAAAAAGCTACCAATAAGGAAGTATTCCGGCTTGCAGACCGTATTTGATTTTTCCGAGCCGGTTCAGGAAGATGGTTATGAAAATAAACATTGCTTTGTATTGAAGTATGAGGATTATAAGTTGATAAGGGTAAATAAATAGATACTAAGAAGTATCAACTTTTCAATTATGACGACAAAGAAGAAAGTACAAAAAAACGAAAAGCCCGATGGAAATTACCAATGGAAAAAAGTAATGTCTGCTAATGAGGTAACGAATATGTTGAAGAAGAATGGTTGGGATATAATTAGTCAGCATGGAAGCCATATTAAGCTACGAAAAAACGGGTATATCTGTATTGTACCTAATCATAAAGAAATTAAAGAAGGCACACTTGGAAATATTAAAAGAATTGTTAATTTTGCAGAAACAAAATAATTATCATGTTCAGAAAAACCATCACTTTCACTTATGAAATGAAACCTGAAAAGACAGGGTTTTCATTTGTTTGCCTTGATTGGGATTGCGTATATTCGCAAGGGGAAACTGTGGAGGAATGTAAAAGAAATGCAATTGAAGTTACGGAGATGTTGCTGGAGGAGTTGCTCAAAGGTGAATTAAATAAAAAACAATACCCTAAAATAAAGGAGCATACCAATAATCCGTTTCTGTTTTCATTGACATTCGACCTTACAAAAGGTAAATACATTAATCTGTCACGCATTCAAAATGTAAAAACATACCGTCAGTTTATACCTGCTCAAAGTATAAGCTAAATCCGGTTCACCGTTTTAAGTGTTTCCACTTCTCAATGTCCATCATCGAACATACATCCTTAAGCATCACTGATTTCTTTAAGTCCCTTCAAAATGATATTTGCACATCGCTTGAACTCACCGACGGCAAATCGAAATTCAGGGAGGATGCATGGGAAAGACCCGGAGGCGGCGGAGGGCTTTCGAGAATCATTACCAATGGCAATATCTTTGAAAAAGGAGGCGTAAATTATTCGGCTGTATTCGGCAAAACTCCCGAAATAATTGCCAAATCGTTCGACCTTCCTGAAAAAAGCGAATTTTACGCCACCGGATTATCCATCGTCATTCATCCTTTCAATCCTCATATTCCCATCATCCATTCCAACATCCGTTATTTTGAGTTGGATAACGGCGTAAAATGGTTTGGCGGCGGCATTGATCTTACGCCAATATATATTATTGAAGATGACGCCCGCTTCTTCCATCAATCACTTAAGCATGTCTGCGATTCATTTTCACCTGACTATTATCCACGTTTCAGGAAATGGGCGGATGATTATTTCTACATAACTCACAGAAAGGAAACCCGTGGCATTGGAGGCATTTTCTTTGACCGGCTTCGCGAGGATGAAAATTGTACCTTTGCAAACCGTTTTGAATTTGTTAAGCAAGTCGGGAATTGTTTCGTACCGGTCTATACTGAAATAGTAAAAAGAAATCACTATAGAAACTATAACGACAAGGAAAAACAGTGGCAGTTGTTACGACGCGGCAGGTATGTGGAGTTTAACCTGATTTATGATAAAGGCACTCGTTTCGGATTAGATACCGATGGAAGAGTTGAATCAATACTGATGAGTTTGCCCGCCGTAGCAGGGTGGGAATACAATTATGTTCCAAAAAAAGGAAGCGCAGAAGAAAAGACATTAAAGTTGTTAAGAAAAGACGTTCAATGGAGTTATGAGTTATGAAAAAATGCCACAGATTCACAGATTAAAACAGATTTACATATTAAATTTACAGATTCTTATTTTAATCTGTGAATCTGTGGCATTTTCAATAATCAATTTAATCATTCAAACATGAAATTCGCAGCAATAGACATAGGTTCCAACGCAGTTCGGCTGCTGTTCTCCAACGTTTTTGAAGACGGGAAAGAGGTAATCTTTAAAAAGTCATCGTTAATCCGGTTACCAATCCGCCTTGGCGAAGATGTTTTTCTTAAACATGTTATTTCTGAACAAAAGATAACCATGTTGATTAAGGCGATGCAGAGCTTTAAACTGTTGATGGAAGTGCACGGAGTTATCTCTTACAGGGCTGTTGCCACTTCCGCCATGAGGGAAGCAGCCAACAGGAAAGAGGTGCTGGAAAGGGTGAAAAATGAGTCGGGGGTGGAAATTGAAGTAGTTGACGGGGAAACTGAAGCCGGAATTATTTATTCCAACCATGTCGCCGAGCAAATTGACGGGAAGAAATCGTACCTGTATATAGATGTGGGCGGCGGTAGCACCGAACTTGCATTGTTTGCCGACAAAAAGATTGTCGCTTCAGGAAGCGTGAACATAGGCACCATCCGCCTGCTGAACAACCAGGTGAATAAAGCCGATTGGAACTACCTGAAAAGTTATGTAAAAGAAATAACGCAGGGTCATCAGCCCGTTACGGGTATCGGTTCAG
>Ga0207111_10054_pt2 | contig 14078 bp, 8 predicted proteins | sample Alteio_BWMinHeat_71_FD_153577 | JGI IMG/M metagenome (GOLD analysis project Ga0207111, IMG submission 153577) | Enriched cells from forest soil in Barre Woods Harvard Forest LTER site, Petersham, Massachusetts, United States -... | ecosystem: Environmental > Terrestrial > Soil > Temperate forest >... | reverse complement strand
GATAGGAACCATCTGCAATCGATGAATATCTTCCGCCGCTGCTGCGTAGGGATGGCGGCCTTCACCCGCATTCGACTCGGAGTCTTCCATGTCGGAGTCCTCCATATTGATAAAACTCTTTCCCAAATTGTTCGTGGGATCGATGGCCATCGATATTTCTCCTCGCGTTTCCTCAGCAAAACTTACTTTTAGCGATCGAATCAAGATGGGGATTATTGCTGCGTTTCAAGCCCACGCGCCGGCTGGCCGCATATCCAAGCAATTTGAAATGAGTAAGAGCCTCTACGGAAGTACAGCGCGGAGAGATATTCATCGATTGCAGATGGTTCCTATCAGGTTTTCGACTGCATATAAGTGAAATAGTGACGCTAAATGGACCAATAAAGTTGCGATCACCGAGACGATAACCACTAAAAAGATAGTTACAAGCTTACTATCTGTCGGAAGTTGAAAAGTTACTATCTACCAGTAGCTGCAAAGTTACTATCTAATGAAAAAGTGCGGAGGATTCGAAGGATATCGCTGCGGCGGTACCGAGACTAAGATACCGGGACTAAGTGGCGTACAGCAGCATGCAGGTGATGTCGTCGTGTTGCGGAGCGTCTCCCACGAAGCGGTCGAGGTCAACCATGACGGTATTTAACAGCATGGATGGGGCCAGCATCACTCCGGAGTGCAGCATGGCTAGGAATCGCTGTTCGCCGTATTCCTGCTGAAAGTTGTTTTCGGCCTCGATGACGCCGTCGGTAAAAGCTGCCAGCCAATCGCCGGGTTGAATCGTCAGCTCTCCCGCCTGGTAATGGGCATCATCCATGATGCCGAGCGGCAATCCGCCGATTCCTAGCCGTTCGATGACGCCAGATTGACGGCGCAGGATGGGATCGTTGTGTCCCGCGTTGACGTAGGTCAATCGGCGCGATAGCGGGTCGAATTCAGCGATAAAGGCCGTGGTGAAGCGGCGGCCATTCTGGCTGTTGGTGCAGGCATAGCGATTCATGCGGCCGACCAGCTCGGTGAGCTCGCAGGGTGTGCTGCTCAGCGTCTTCAAGCTGGCCTGAAATGTTGCCATCAGCATGGCGGCGGGGATGCTTTTGCCGGCGACATCGGCAATTGCGATCAGAAAAGTGTCGCTGCCGGAAGCGTCGCGTGGGCGCACGAAGACGTCGTAGTAATCTCCCGCGACGGTGTTGGCCGGACGTGTGGTGAATGCGATGTCTAGCCCGGGCACTTGTGGAGGATTCGCGGGGAGCAGCCAGGTCTGGATCTCTTTCGCAATCTGAAGGTCGCGTTTCATGACCACGCGATCGGCGACTTCGAGGATCAGGAGGGCGAACAACAACAGGCCCCCGTAGAGGTGGAAATCGAGAGCGAATATTTTTATGGTTTGTGTTTTCGTAGTCCAGGTCCATTCGCCGCCCGGAACAAAGACGAGGATCAAAGCTGCGAGTAATAACACGCGACGGGCGGGCGAGAGCTTTTCGACAATCGCCCAGAAGAACTGGCTGGCAATGCCGAAGAAGTGCTTGCCGTGGGGCACGCCCTCAACCCGCGTGGAATCGACTTCGCGGGAATACAGACTGTAGCTGGAGTGAGCATCTGTCCGAAACTGCGACCACAGCTCGCTGAGTTGCATGCCCTCGGTTACGCGCAGCCAGAACTGGTTTGCGCGCTCCGAAAGATCATGATTCCCCATTTCTCATGCTCCTTCAGCCTGGTTTGTTCACGAAGTCAAAAGCTGCAGCCATTCTAATCTTTGGTCTTGTTCGAGCCGGCGGTGAAGTGACGGGCGATGGGAGCAGCTCGTGTGCTGCTCGGGGTTTTGCCGGGGAGATGATTTTCCGTAGTCTGGAGAGTGGACTCTGAACCAGAGACCGGGATAGACACGCCGCTGGCGGCGGCGAATCCCGCTGTGGAGATTGTCGAGGAGCTGCTGCCTCCTCCCGATCAGATGGGGCTGGGCTCGTTTCAGAGCGTGGCTGCGGTTTGCCTGTGCGGAGTCTTTGCGTTTCTGAATCTGTATGTGACGCAGCCGCTGCTGCCGCTCTTTGAGCGCGTCTTTCATGCCTCGAAAGGAATGGTGGGGCTGACGGTAAGCGCGTCCACGCTGGGCGTGGCGATCTCGGCGCCGGTGCTGGGCGCATTTGCTGAACGGATGAGCCGCAAGCGGGTGATCGTGACCGGGATCATCGCGTTGTCTGTACCGACGCTGCTGGCGGCGACTTCGCCGGGGCTGCATGCGCTGATCTTCTGGCGCTTTCTGCAGGGGCTGATTCTGCCGAGTGTTTTCGCAATCACGATTACCTATGTCGGCGAAGAGTGGGAGCACCACTCGGTGCCGCTGGTGATGAGCATTTATGTGAGCGGCACGGCACTGGGAGGCTTTGTGGGCCGGCTGACTGCCGGGCTGACGGCGGAGCGGCTCAACTGGCGGTGGTCGTTCGTGCTCCTGGGTGTGCTGACGCTGATCGGCGCGGCGGTGGTGGCGCGGTGGCTTCCGGCGGAGACGCGACCGCTGCCGGAGGCAAAGCAGACGGGGATAGGGGAAGAGCTGAAGGCAATGCTGGTGCACTTTCGCAACCCGCGCCTGGGGGCGACCTTTGCAGTGGGCTTCGGCATGCTGTTCACGCTGGTGGCGGTCTTCACTTACGTAGATTTCTATCTGGCCGATGCGCCGTTTTACCTGTCGACAGAGACGTTGAGCTATCTGTTCTCGATCTATCTGATCGGGCTGATTGTGACTCCGGTGGGCGGATACCTGGTGAGACATGTGGGTATGCGAACGGGAATTGCAGGCGCGATTGTGACATGTCTGATGGGAGCGCTCATCACATTGAGCCATTCGCTGTGGCTGGTGGTGCTGGCGGGATTAGGGCTGGTCTGCACGGGTGTCTTCATCGCGCAGGCGACGGCAACCAGCTTTCTGCGTGTGGCTGCGCCCGAGGGCGGCCGCGCTTCCGCGGCAGGGTTGTATATCTGCTGCTACTATCTGGGCGGCACGGTGGGTGGCGAGCTTCCGAGCTACGTGTGGGACCTGGGCAAATGGCCGGCCTGCGTGGCACTGGTGGCGGGCGTGCTGGTGGTGACGCTGGCGGTGGCGCTGGTGGGGTGGAAGATGCCGAAGAGCACGCAGGCGTAGCGCGTTGTTTGTTTACGCTCGCAGCGGGCTGCATAATGGGCTTCGCAAGGCGGAGGTGGCGATGGCGGAGCAGCGGGAAGAATGGCCGAGTTTACCGTGGGGCGAGTGGGAGCCGACGGCGACCACGCTGCACATGTGGACGCAGATCGTGGGCAAGACCCGGCTGGCGCTGAGTCCGATGCAGGCGCACTGGTGGAATGTTCCGTTGTATGTGACGGCGCGCGGACTGAGCACGGCGGCTATGCCGTTTCCTGACGGCGTGGTGGAGATCGAGTTCGATTTTCTCAACCATGAACTGCTCTTTCGCCTGAGCGATGGGACGAAGCTTGCGCTCCCGCTGCGGCCGCAGTCGGTCGCCGAGTTCTATCGCGAATATCAGCGCTGCCTGGCGCAGCTGGGAGTGCAGGTCAAAATTTATTCTGTTCCCGCGGAGTTGAAGGAGCCGATTCGTTTTGAGCAGGACACGGTGCATGCGGCGTACGACAAGGAGTATGTCGACCGCTTCTGGAGAATTTTGATTCGCACGACCGCGCTATTCCAGCGATTCTCTTCACGTTTTATCGGGAAGGTCAGCCCGGTTCACTTTTTCTGGGGGAGCTTCGATCTGGCGGTCACGCGCTTCTCGGGGCGCCGGGCTCCGGAGAGGCCGGGCGCGGACAGGATTACGCGCGAGGCCTATTCGCATGAAGTGGTCAGCGCGGGCTTCTGGCCGGGGAACGGCGGTTTTGGCGAAGCAGCCTTCTATTGCTATGCGGCGCCGTCTCCAGAGGGACTGGCAAAGCGGAAGATCAAGCCGGAGGCGGCCGCGTTCAACACGGAGCTGGGAGAGTTCATTCTGAAGTACGACGATCTGCGGCGCGAGAGCGATCCGGATGAGGCACTGATGGAATTTCTGGAGTCTGCCTACGACGCGGCTGCGGATGCCGCCCAATGGGATCGCGCTGCGCTCGAGAGGGATTTCGCCAGCCTGAGCAGGTGAGGACCGAAAAACGGAAGCGCCTGTTTATTTGCCGCCTTGCGGAACATTGGACTCGGTATTGATGTTGGGCAGCTTGCCGCCGGGCAGGTAGTTTTTGTATTGGGTGTCGATGATGCCGAGGTTGCGGGCGAGTCCCAGCTTGGCCTGATTGAACTGATAGAGGCTGCTCACGTATTGGTCCTGCGCCTGGGCGAGCGTGGATTGAGCCTGCACGACGGGCAGGTTGTCGTCGACTCCAGCCTGAAAGCGGTCGGTGCTCTGCTCGAGGGTCTTGGTCGCGAGCTCGACGTTGCTGCGCGCCACGCGCACCAGCTCATTCGCGGACTGGAGGTCGAGCAGGCTGTCGCGAAGCTGCTGGTCGATGTGGCTGGTGAGGTCGTTCATCTCTGAGCGGAGCTCGTTGAGCTGGGCTTCGGCGACATCGCGGTCGCCGCGCAATTTGCCTTCTTCAAAGATGGGGACGCTAAGAGTGCCGGTTGCAGTGAAGGTTCCGTGATAGATGCCGCCGCTGGTTCCGGTAACGCCATAGTTGCCGGTGAAGGTGAGGGTAGGGAAGCGCTCGTGTTTGGCCGCCTGGCGCTCTAGGTGGGCGGCGAGAATCTGCTGCTTCATGCCTTGGTAATCCTGGCGATTGTTGTAGGCTTCGCGGCGGGCGTCTTCGATGGTGATGGCGGCGAGGTCGGCGTAAGGCGTCGCATCCGTGAGCTGGATCTTCTGCTCGGGCGGCAGACCGATCTGGCGATTGATGACGATCTTGGCCTTCTCGAAATTATTTTCAGCGATGATGAGGGTCTGCTGCTGGGTCTGGTATTGAACGCGCGCGCGCAGCTCGTCGAGGTTGGCGGCAATGCCGGCCTTGTGCTCCTCCTGAGCCTGGTAGAGGAGCAGCTCGTCGGTTTTAAGGAGGGCCTGGGCGTAGTCCACCTCAGCGGAGGCGGCGATGGCCTGCAGATAGCTGGTGCCGACATTCAGCACCACCAGTCCGCGCGAGGATTGCGCGCTGTAATAGGCAGCCTGCTGGTTGGCCTTGGCGGCTCTCCAGACATCCCATCCCGACCAGGTGAAGAGAGCCTGAGAGAAATTGACCTGGCCGATGGTGGAATCGAATTTAGTGACGAGGTGAAAATTGGTGGCGCCCTGAATGACGCTGGGAGGAAAGGTAGCGAGAAGGTCAGGACGGAAGCCAAAGGCTTCAAGGTTGAGCTGGTGCACGCCGGTTTCGCCGTGGAGTGAAAGATTGGGCATGAGGGCGTTGAGAAGCTGCAATTTCTGGGCATCGGCGGTCTTCTGGTTGTCGCGCGCGAGGGTGAGCGCCAGATTGTTCTCGATGCCGAGGCGGATGGCGTCGTCGAGGGAAAGGGTCTTGACGTCTGGAGAATAGGCGACGGCCTGCACGCTGCCAACATAAGCGTTCTGTGCGGAGTTATTGGGATTGCTCTGGGCGAAAGCGAAGGGCGCAGCGGCAAAGGCCACGAAGGCGGCGGCGCACAGCAGGCGGATCGATACAGACAGCGGCGCTGCGATCTTACGACTCTTCATGCGCAGAAAATTCCCCGATTCTCTGTTTTGTCCGGCACTCCATTGTCTCCGATTGAAGGAGGCTTTTGAAGGGCGGGAGCGGACGGAACAAGTGTGATGCGGTTTTGATGCACGGATTCCCGAAAACAGGGTCCGCCGGGATGGGCAAAGTAATTGGATTTGGAAGGGAGACACCGGATTCCAAAAGATTCACGAGATGGAAGTTACGAAAGGGAAGGCTTCGTGATTTTGGACGGAATGTGGGTCTGGGCGCCCCGTCAAAGTCGTTGTTTCGAAAGCGGGCGCAAAGGCGATGCGGGGAATGAGGTGATCGGATGCGGAAATCAGTAACAATCTCGTTACTAATATGAAGCAACGGCAGGGGTAAGCCGTTCATCGTATGGGCAGGGACAAATGCCTCCAAGGGAGATGCAAATGCCCGGTGCTTCTCAAATGATTCATGGACTTTCCATCCCGACGGTGCTACTTCTGGGCACCGATTCCACGCTGACGCATTCGGTGCGCGAAGGCGTGCGGCGGGCGGGACTGACGATCGCTTTGCGTCCGGTGTGCGCGCGCGAGGAGTTTCTGTCGAGGCTGCGGGAGGGAACGGTCGATGTGGTACTGGCGGCGGCGAGTGGGCTGCCTGAGGCGCAGATCGCCGAGATTCTGGAATATGTGCGCGATTCTTCGCCGCGAACCAAGGTCGTGGTGATCGGAAGAGACGATGAGGAGACCGCGGTGCAGTCGCTCAGCAATCGCATCTCAGATTTCGTGCGCACTTCATATCTTTCGAAACTGCCGGCAATCATCGAGCGGGCGCTCAGGGAACAGCGGACCGCCGATGCGCATGAGGAAACGCAGGTTGAGCTGGAACGTATTGCGGAGACGCTGCGCGAGAATCAGAAGCTGATCACGATAGGGCGGCTGACCGGTACGATTGTTCATGAGATTAATAATCCGCTGGAATCGCTCAGCAACCTGCTTTACCTGATGGAACTGGAGCACCAGTCGCCGGAGAAGTGCCTGGAATACCTGAAGATGGCGCAACGCGAGCTGGCGCGGGTGATGCAGATCAGCAAGCAGACACTGAATTTCTATCGTGAGACCACGGAGCCGGTGCGGGTGCAACTGGCCGATCTGGTCGAAGAAGTGCTGGGGCTGTATGCGCGCAAGATTGCCGACAAGCACCTTCGCGTGGAGCGGGAGTTTGAGTCCTCGGAGTGGATGGCTCTCTATCCCGGCGAGGTGCGGCAGGTGCTGTCGAATCTGATTGCGAATGCGGTTGAAGCTTCAGCGCAGAATGGCAAGCTGATCCTGCGCATTCGCGATTCAAGAAAGTGGTCGGACGAAGGAGTGCAAGGGCTGAGGCTGTCGGTGGCGGACAGCGGCACGGGCATCTCGCGCGAAGTGCGTGAGCGGTTGGGCGAACCGTTCTTTACGACCAAGGGACAGCGCGGTACCGGCCTGGGATTATGGGTGACGCGGCGCATCCTGAGCCGATACGGGGGCGACCTGCAACTGCGCTCGTCAGTCTCGCCGGAGTGTCACGGCACGGTATTCAGCATGTTTCTGCCGACGAATTTGCGGCCGCAGGTGGTTGCGGGCGGCGGTGGGTCAGGTTCGTCGCCGGGCAAAGCTGGTGGCGGGGCTCCGCGCCTGCGGCTGCTCGATAACCGTGAAAATCCAACTGCGCTAAAGCGCGCGAACGGCAACTAGAAAAGCAGATCCTTCGACTTCGCTTCCCCACCCCATCGACGAAGACCTGTCGCTGGGGACCCAGGTCGCTCCGCTCAGGATGACAATTTTATGGGAGTAGGAGAAAAAGCAGATCCTTCGACTCCGCCCCCCACCCCCATCGACGAAGACCTGTCGCTGTGGCCCCAGGTCGCCCCGCTCAGGATGACAATTTGTAAGAGAAATCGCCGATTTCGTTATTCTTCGTCCTCGTCTCCCTTGGGCTTCTTGGCATTGGCGAGAATCTTCTCGGCAACGAGTTGAGGGACGATGTCGTAGTGATCCATCTCCATGTGGAAGCTGCCGCGGCCCTGGGTCATGGCGGTGAGGCTGAGGCCGTAGCTGAGCATCTCGGCCATGGGGACTTCGGCGCGGATAACGGTTGAAGCTCCGCGGCTCTCCATGCCTTGCACGCGCCCGCGACGCTGGTTGAGGTCGCCCATGAGCGCGCCGGCGAATTCGTCGGGAGCATCGATCTCAACACGCATGACGGGTTCGAGAAGCGCAGGCTTGGCCTGCTCCATGCATTTGCGGAAGGCGAGACGGCCGGCCATTTTGAAGGAAAGCTCGTTCGAATCGACGTCGTGATAGCTGCCGTCGTAGACGGTGACGCGGAAATCGACGACGGGGTAGCCGGCGAGATAACCGCGCGCGGCTGATTCCTGGATGCCTTTTTCGACAGCGGGAATGTAGTTGCGGGGGATGGCTCCGCCGAAGATGTCGTTGACGAATTCGAAGCCGGCACCGCGCTGCAAGGGCTCGATACGAATCTTGCAGTCGCCGTATTGGCCGTGGCCGCCGGTTTGTTTTTTGTGACGGCCCTGCGCTTCGGCGCGGCCGCGAATGGTTTCGCGGTAAGGCACCTTGGGAGCTTTGAGCGTGACCTCGGTGTGATAGCGGCGGCGCAGTTTCGCAACAATGGATTCGATGTGCGGCTGGCCAGAGCCGGCGATGAGGAATTCATTCGTCTGCGGGTCGCGGAAGAAGCGCACGAGGAGATCCTCTTCCATGAGCTTGTGGACGGCGGGCGCGAGTTTGTCTTCATCGGCGCGTGTTTTGGGCTCGATGGCGTAGGTCATTGCGGCCTCGGGCATGGCGACGGGCTCGAAAAAGATTTCGTGGTTTTTGTCGCCGAGCGTGTCGCCGGTGAAGGTTTCTTTGAGCTTGGCGACGGCTCCGAGATCGCCGGCATGGAGTTCAGAGACGGGCACGGCGGTATGGCCCTGCATGACGCAGAGATGGGCGAGCTTCTCGGCACCGCGCCGCGAGTAATTTGTAACCGTGGCGTCGTTCTTTACGACTCCGGAGAAAACTTTAAAGAAGGTGATGCGGCCGGCGAAGGGATCGGTCATGGTTTTGTAGACGTAGACCGACACGGGCTCCTTGTCGTCGACGCTGCGCATGACGATTTCCTGCTGGCCGTTGGCCGGGGCTTCAGCGGGAACGCTGCTGTGCGCTTCGCCATTCATGGCCTGGCCATTGGTGGATACCGCCTGCAGGGCGGCGCGGGCGGCGACGGGCGTGCGCTCGCTGGGCGCGGGCGCGTAGACCTTGAGGAAATCGAGAAGATGGTCTGTGGCGACATTGGTCGCACCGCTCGAGAAGAGCACGGGGAAGATGCGGTCTTCGCGGATGGCCTCATGCAGCGCGGTGATGAGGTGCTGCTCGGGAATGGTGCCCTCGGCGAAGAACTCTTCGAGCAGTTCGTCTTTGCCTTCGGCAACAAGCTCGACGAGGGTTTCGTGCGCGGCCTTCGCGGCGTCCTGGAGGTGCGCGGGGATCTCTCCGATTTTGCCCTGGCCGTCGCCGCCGGGCGAGTAATAGAAGGCTTCCATGGTGACGAGGTCGACGACGCCCTCAAAACCTTTGTCGTTGGCGATGGGAAGCTGCACAGGAATGAGCTGGCGGCCGAAGCGTGAGCGCAGTGCTTCGAGGGTGGTGTCAACGCTTGAGGCGGCGCGGGGATGGTCCATCTGGTTGAGGACGACGACGCGCGGCAGATTGAATTCCTCGGCGTATTTCCAGACGCGGTCGGTCATGGTCTCGACGCCGCAGGGAGTGTTGACGACGAGCAACGCGGCTTCAACCGGAAGCATGGCGGCTTTGGCGTCGTGCACGAACATGTGGAAGCCGGGAGTGTCGATGAGATTGACCTTGACGCCATTCCATTCGGCGAAGGCCACGGCGTTCTGCATGGTGGTGCGGCGGGCGATTTCTTCGTCGTCGTAGGCGGTGACGGCGGAGCCGTCTTCAACGCGGCCGAGTTTCGGAGTCATTTTGGCGGCATGCAGCAGAGCGGAAACCAGCGTGGTTTTACCGCTGTGAGCATGCCCGACTACAGCTACGTTGCGGATCTCACTTCCTTGATAGGACTTCATAGATTTGCTCCTGAAAATGAATTTGCCCCGGCAGGTGCCGGGGCAGCGGATGCGAAGAAGGTTGCGAACGATGGCCGGGGGCATTCAGGTTGAGCCCGTTCGGTCAGGAATGAAGCGGCGGGGCGAACACAGGGAGGTCGCGCAGGCGTCGCATGGGGCGTCTTGATTGTGCTGCTGCCGAATCTGCCGTCCCCATCCTTCATGCGAGGCGCGAGCACCGGAGGCCGGATTTTCGCAACGGCGAAGACCGGGGGTCTCCGAGAGCTATGGATGCTAGCACAGGCTTCGGATGGGCCTCAAATAAAGAAAACGGGTGATCGGGCTGATTGCGCTTTAAGGCGGGGTTATGGCGCGCCGGGCGGTGAGGGATGGGTTTTTGGGGGCCGGGGTGTGGAGTTGAAGACGGTGTGAAAGCGGCGTTGTGAAAATGACGGTTTTTGAAAACGGGGGCCATTGCGTAGGATCACGTCAAGACTTCCTGACTAAGGTTTCGTAAGGGATAACGATGAAGCTGCAAAACTGCACCTGTTTCGCGCTGGTGATTTTCCTGCTGACGGCGGCTTCGATGGCCAGCGGCCAAAGCCCTTCTGCTGCGCCGAAGCGTCCGGTAACGGATGAATACCAAGGCGTGAACGTCACGGACGATTATCGCTGGCTGGAGAATTGGGATGATGCCGAGGTCAAGCGATGGACGGCAGCGGAGAATGTTGCGACGCGCAAATATCTGGACCAGGTGCAGGTGCGCGGCGCCGTCAAGGAGCGGCTGCAGCAGCTGTTCTCCGCGCAGTCGACGACATACTCCGGCCTGCGCTTTCGGGGGGGAATGCTGTTTGCGATCAGACATCAGCCTTCGCAGCAGGAACCGGTGCTGGTAGCGATGCGCGCGGCCGATGATCCGGCAAGCGCCAGGGTGGTGTTCGACGCGAATGTGGGAAGTGGGCAGACCTCGCTGGCGATCGACTATTACACTCCGTCGCTCGATGGGAAATACGTGGCGGTCGCACTTTCAAAAGGCGGATCGGAGGACAGCAGCGCTCACATTTTTGAAGTGGCCACGGGGAAGGAGCTTCCCGATGTCGTTCCGCGGGTGAATTTTGCCACAGCTGGGGGCAGTATCGACTGGAAGGGCGACAGCTCGGGCTTTTATTACACGCGCTATCCCCAGGGAAACGAGAGGCCGGCGGCGGACGCCAACTTCTATCAGCAGATCTATTTTCACAAGCTGGGGACCGATCCCCGCGAGGACAGCTATGTGATGGGCAGGGATTTTCCGCGCATTGCGGAGATTCAGCTGCAGATGAGCGATGACGGCCGCTGGCTGCTGGCCGCGGTAGCAAATGGAGATGGCGGCGAGTTTGCGTTTTACCTGATGAATGCGGCGGGGCAGTGGACACAGGTGACCCGCTTGGAAGATGGAATCGAGGCTGCGAAGATAGGGCCGGATGAGGCGCTCTATATGCTGTCCCGCAAGGATGCTCCGCGCGGAAAGATTCTGCGCCTGCCGCTCGCTCATCTCGCGCTGGATCAGGCGAAGGTTATCGTGCCGCAGAGTCCAGGCAAGGGCGCGGAGGAAAGCGCGCGGGCCTCGATCGAAGATTTTCAGCCAACGCCAGGGCACCTGTATGTGGTTGACATCGTCGGCGGTCCCTCTCGACTGCGCGTGTTCAGTCTTCAAGGCGAACCGCTGCCCAGTCCGCCACTTCCGTCGGTTTCCGCTGTGGAGAGCGTGGTTGGCGGAGGCAAAGACGTTCTCCTCCACATTTCGACATGGCTCGAGCCGGGCGCGTGGTACCGCATTGACAATGCCAGCGGGAAGATGGTGCGGAGCGCATTTTACGAGACATCGACCTACAACTTCGACGATGCGGAAGTAGTGCGCGACTTCGCGACATCCAAAGATGGCACGCGCGTGCCCATGATGATTCTTCGCCGCAAGGGCACGAAGCTAAACGGCAGCAATCCGGTATTGCTGACGGGTTACGGCGGTTATGACATCAGCGAAAAGCCGCACTTCGCGGGGCCGTTTGTTCGCAGCTGGCTAGACCAAGGTGGAATTTACGTTGACGCGAATCTGCGCGGCGGCGGCGAATACGGCGAAGAGTGGCACAACGCGGGCAAGCTGACCCGCAAGCAGAATGTCTTTGATGATTTTATTGGCTGCGCCCAGTTCCTGATCGAACAGAAGTACACGTCACCGGCGCACCTGGCCATTCTGGGCGGCAGCAATGGCGGCCTGCTGATGGGCGCGGCTTTCACGCAGCATCCGGAGCTTTTCCGCGCGGTAGTGTCGGAGGTCGGGATCTACGATATGTTGCGCACGGAGCTCGATCCCAATGGCGCGTTCAATGTCACGGAGTTTGGGACGGTGAAGGATCCAGCAGAGTTCAAGGCGCTCTATGCGTACTCTCCTTATCATCACGTGAAGGACGGCACGGCCTATCCTGCGATTCTCTTTCTTACCGGGGATAACGATCATCGCGTGAATCCGATGCAGTCGCGCAAGATGACGGCGCGCCTGCAGGCGGCAAACAGCTCAGGGCATCCGATTCTGCTGCGCACCTCGGCGAAGGCAGGGCATGGAATCGGCACCGCGCTCGATGAGCGGATCGAGCAGGAGTCCGATATCCTCAGCTTTCTCTTCGACCAGTTGGGAATCAGCTACGTGGCGGTGAAGGAGTAAAGGCAACTGGCCTGGGGCGGAATGGCGATTGGCGAAGGAGATTCCGATCTACGTATTGTTGCGTGGCGAAAATTTATTCTCTTTTGGAAGTAATCAAAATACACAATCGACGTCTCATCGTTTCAGAGGTGGTGAACATGGCTGGCATCAACAATATTGGAAATCTCTCCCAGGTGAATGCGGCAGAGATTGAACATGAAGAGGAATCTGTAGGAAAAGAGGAATCGCCACCGCAGACGGATGCGGCATCGCAGGTCGGATCATCGGGACTAGTTAATCAAAATTTGAGCAATGTTCGGGGAGAAGAGGCAGAAGGACGATCTCAAGTAGCCACGCCGATCGCCAGGAACGCCGCGCGCGAAACTGGGCCGGTGATGCCCGATCCGAGCAGCGAGGGGCTGCGACGTGCTCTCAGCGAGAAGGCTAAACCCGTTACGCTCAAGGGGCCAACTGGTGCAAATGGCGGGCCTGCCCCTTCGGTCTTGAAAGATCAGGTCAAGGAGCTCCAGGATAATGCAGCCGCCATCAGTGCGCTGTCAAACGATTTGGTCAAATCGTTGGCCGATCCTAAAAGTGATCTGAGACGAAATGGCAATCGCACCGAAGATCAGGTCAAGGAGCTCCAGGGTCAGGCAGCCCGCGCCGATGTGTGGTCAAACCTTTTGGCCAAATCGTTGGCCGATCCTGAAAATATAAAGGCCCTGAGAATGGCCCAAACCGGCAAGAAAGATATAGGCCCGAAAGAGCCTTCGCAAAATCTGAAGACTTCTGTAGCCAATACAGCCAATACTCTTCGACGAAAACTGACGACTTTTGTAGGCAAAAAGCCTCCACAAAACTGAAGACTTATGTAGCCATTGGTGTGCCCGGTATTACCGATGCCGGAATTGGGAAGATCCCGAAAGGGGTAAAGTCGCTTGCGCTAATATCTGACAATTTCAGTAATGCCGTATTAGAGAATGCCCCGGAGAATCTGCAGAAGCTTTTTGTTTTAAGCAAGAATTTGAGCGATGGTGGAGTGAAAAGCCTGCCAAAAGATCTCAAGCAGGTTGAACTTACTCCATGAACGTTACCGGCAAAGCTATCAGGGATATTCCTGACAGCGTGCATACGCTCAGTTTGCCTAACAGTTATATGCATATAGATGAAGGATTTGAGCATTTAGCGCAGAAGAAGAATGTGCAGACGCTCATCATATCGTCACTAGCGTCAAGCAGTCTACGATCGAGAAGATTCCGAAATCCTTAAGAAAGCTGCATTTATTGAACGTAGGGGATAACCCGCAACGTCTCCAACAACTAGTGCAACAAATTCACGCCGCCAACCCAAGTTGACGGTTACATCGGAAACGATGGCGGAATATAACCACAAGCTGGGAGATGGACTAAAGCGCGGCGAGGGCAATCTGGCTTTCACGTAGGGCCGTCGCGCGGTGACGATCCAGCAGGCGGCAAACAGCTCGGGGGATCCGATGGTCGAATCAGCTGATATGCCGGTGGACGGAGGAGATTCCGATCTACGTATTGTTGCGTGGCGATAATTTATTCTCTTTTGGAAGTAATCAAAATACACAATCGACGTCTCATCGTTTCAGAGGTGGTGAACATGGCTGGCATCAACAATATTGGAAATCTCTCCCAGGTGAATGCG
>Ga0207111_10228_pt1 | contig 14138 bp, 17 predicted proteins | sample Alteio_BWMinHeat_71_FD_153577 | JGI IMG/M metagenome (GOLD analysis project Ga0207111, IMG submission 153577) | Enriched cells from forest soil in Barre Woods Harvard Forest LTER site, Petersham, Massachusetts, United States -... | ecosystem: Environmental > Terrestrial > Soil > Temperate forest >... | reverse complement strand
AACACTTAAAAATGGCGGTTTAACACCGCTGACAAGCGTTAATGTTACGTTGCAGGTTGATGGCAATACAATTGTAACCAATACGCATCATTTCAATCCCCCGCTTGCTACTGACGACCTGGACTATCATACGTTTTCCGTGGCATGGAGCGGCTCTCCCGGAACTCATAATTTTGTTGTCTGGACGTCGCAACCCAATGGAGTGAATGACCCTTTTACTTCGGACGATACAACCACAAGGGCAGTACATATCTTAGATTCCACAAGTGTTTTTCCTTATTGTAATAACTTCGATTCAACGCGTATTCCCTGGGTTACGCTCAATGCCATTACTTTTCAGGATTCAGGCAGCACCTGGCAGATAGGCACGCCTGCGCAAACCTTTATCAAAGCGGGGCTAATTGCTGGATGACGGGCTTATCTTCCAATTATGTTCCATTTGATTCGTCGGGATTGTTTACTCCCGAATTTTTCGTTAACGGTGGAAACTGCTATAACATCAGTTTCTGGCATAAATTTAAAACCGAACAAGGGCATGACGGAGGAAGGTTGGAATACAGCACCGATGGCGGTATCAACTGGTCAGGAGTCGGTTCAACGAGCGATAGTAACTGGTATAATACCCCTGTCATTCCTGTGTTGGGCTCTTTATCGGGATGGTCGGGTAATTCGGGAAATTGGATTCATGCTGAACATAAGATTAGTTTTGGATGGTCGGGAAGTGTCGTTTTCAGGTTCAGGTTTGGTGCTGACGCATTTACACAGGATGAAGGTTGGGCAATTGATGATTTCTGCTTTGAGCAACTTGCAACGCCCTGCGTAACCGGTATGGAGGAAGTGTTATTACAGCCCTTTGAATTGAGTCAGAATATCCCTAATCCTGGTCATGATTTCACCACAATCAATTATTTCATTCCTCAAAACGGAAATACCACCTTTACTGTCAAAAATCTGTTGGGACAAGTGATTTATAATAGTGTTGCAGAGCAACAGCAAGGCGCACATCAAATTATCATGCCGCTGAATAATATTGCGGATGGAGTTTATTATTACTCACTTCGGTTCAATGATAGCCGGATAACAAAGAAGATGGTGGTGATAAAGTAATTGACAATTGGCAATTGACAATTGACAATTGCAGTTTCATAACTCATAACTCATAACTCATAACTCATATACTTTACATCCCCGGCTGGTATCCTAACCGCAATAACCCCAATCTCGGCAATTTCACCCAGCGACATGCCGAGGCGGTGAATCCTTTCTGTCGGCTCACGGTACTTTACATTGCGGCGGATAATAATCTTGCAGCTAATCAAAAAGAAATTACGGATGAAACTATTAATGGCGTTAAAACCATTACGGTTTATTATGGAAAAGTAACTACGGGCTTCCGGTTCTTTCAATCGTTAATCAATTTCTTTCATTCATTTAAAGCGTTTTTAAAAGGATGGAAGTATGTCATCAGCCAATCGGACAAGCCGCAAATTACTCATGTAAGCATTGCTTATCCGGCAGGAATATTTGCTTTATGGCTGAAAATATTTTTCAAAATTCCTTACATCATTTCAGAACATTGGACAGTTTACATGCCGGAGAATAGCCATAAGCTGTCATGGATTGAAAAGTTTAATTCTAAACTCATTTTTAGCAATGCTGCATTAGTGATGCCTGTTTCTAAAAATTTGCAGGAAGCCATTCAACAAGGTTATGCGCCAAATGCAAAGTTCAGCATTGTTCCAAATACAGTTGATATATCGGTTTTTTATCCTCAAACCTCAAACCAAAAACCTCAAATCTCAAACCCTAAAAAACAAATCCTTCACGTTTCAACCCTGCATGAAGAAGCGAAAAATGTTTTTGGATTATTCAGGGTGCTCAAGAACCTGGCTTTAATGAGAAATGATTTTGAATTGCACATCATCCATGAATATTATTCAAAATCACATGAAGATTATGCCCGCGAATTGGGTTTATTGAATACTGTTGTTTTTTTTCACGGGCAAAAAACGCCGGGAGAAATTGCAGCGGTAATGCGCCGTTCAGATTTCTTTGTTTTGTTCAGCAATTACGAAAACCTGCCGGTGGTGCTGCTCGAATCTCTTACAAGCGGACTTCCCGTCATTTCAACAGATGTTGGAGGAATTGCCGACCACATCACCAATGAATTCGGAATATTGGTTAAGCCGAAAGATGAAACCGGATTATTGAATGCAATGAACCAAATGCTTGACCATTGTAAAGAATATGATGTTAACAAATTAAGAGCTTATGCCATAAAGAACTTTAGCAATGAAGTGGTGGGACAATCATTCAGCAGAATATACTCATCACTAATCACTCATAACTCATAACATGAATAAAGTAACCAAACTATTTAAAGCATTGTTGTTGATTATTAAGAAGCCGTCATTGCTGAATAAAATTCTGGATGATGCGGATGTAAATAAAACTGAAGTAATAAATAAATACAATTTACCCTTGGGATTAAAAACCGTTGAGCTTACCGACCTTATTCCCAACCTTAATATTACCATTGAACCTTTTTCTGCGCTTGACGGCGGTTCCCACCCTTTGGATATTGCTTTATTAAAGGGATTAGCTGCCGCAAAAACAGCTTACAACTATTTTGAAATAGGAACCTGGCGTGGCGAAAGCGTCGCTAATATTGCGAAAGTTGCCAAACAATGCGTAACGCTTAATTTACCTGACCAGGAAATGTTGCAAATGGGTTTGGACAGAAATTATGTTGAATCACATCGTTTCTTCTCAAAAGAACTCAATAATGTCAGGCATATTCAGGCAAACTCCCAAACCTTTGATTACAGTTCCTTAAATCAAAAATTCGACCTTTTATTTATTGATGGCGACCATCATTATGAAAGCGTAAAAAACGATACGACAAATGCGTTCAAACTTTTAAAAGACGAGAATTCCATAATTGTTTGGCACGATTACGGAAACAACACCAATGATATAAGGTGGGATGTTTTGCGCGGCATCTTAGACGGAACACCTCCCGAAAAGCAAAAATACCTGTACCGTGTTTCCAATACCTTATGCGCTATTTATTGCACAAAAAATATAGCTTCAAAATATATTAAACCTTATGCTAATCCTTCCGGCTATTTTTCAGTAACCGTAAAAAAAGTTGTTAAATAAAATCATTCAAACTTTCTTTTCTAAGGCGCTCCTGGGGGTTTTCAGTCTTTTGACGGTAATCCTTACGTCAAACTTTCTTGGTGCGGAAGGTCGCGGAACCACAAGTTTAATTCTCACCAGCATAACCATTATCCTGGTGGTATGCAATATGGTAGGCGGTCCCGTGTTGGTATATCTTGCACCCAGGGTTCCCGTGGGCGACTTGTTGCTGCCATCAACGCTTTGGGCTGTTGCATTGAGCATCGCCGGAACATTTGTCCTTTCACTTTTACACCTGCTCGACGCTGCATATATTCCCCATATTTTCATCCTTACCTTGCTCAATGCGCTTTATTACAACAACATGATGCTCTTGCTTGGCAAAGAAAATGTCCGCGCATTTAACATGCTCAACATGTTGCAGTCATTTATAATTGTTGCAACCGTTGCATTTTGCTTTTATATCAGAAATTATTACGAAGTATGGGCTTATGTTATCGCTCTTTACGTTTCCTTTATTACCATAACCCTGTTAAGCACTGCATTGGTTTATAAGCACATTCAAACCCCAAACCTCCAAACCTTTTCAGCCACTTTCAAAAAGATGCTGAACTATGGCATGCTTGTGCAGCTTGCCGCAGCATTCACTTTGATTACTTACCGTTTGGGCTATTACATGATTGAAAACTACAGAGGAAGGGCAGAAGTAGGCGTATTCTCCGTAGGCGTTTCCCTGTCCGAAGCTATTTGGCTGGTGGCAGGCAGCTTCGGATTGATTCTTTTCTCAAAAGTTGCAAACCTTGACGACAGGCGGGCTTCGCAATTAATGACGCTTCATCTTGTTCGGGTGGTGGGAGTGATTACCTTTATAGTGTTGCTTCCGCTAATATTATGTCCCGCATCATTTTTTCCGTTCATCTTCGGAACCGGATTTGAACAGGTGCATACCATAGTGCTTTGGCTTGCGCCCGGAATACTTCTTTACAGCGTAAACATTGTGCTCACGCCTTATTTTTCGGGCACTGCGCAATATCATATTACAACGCTTGGCGCTGCCGTGGGGTTTGTGGTTATCATCGTTTTCAACCTGCTGCTCATTCCCCGTTTCGGAATAGAAGGAGCAGCCGTTGCATCGTCGCTGGCTTATGGCTCCATGGCTTTATACCAGGTTATTATGTTTAAAAAACAATCCGGCTGCCGGTTCATTGATTTTATTGTCAGGAAAGAAGATTTTTTGCAGGCGATTGGTGAAATGAAGAATCTTTTCAGTTCTTCATAGTTCTGACAGGTTTAAAAACCTGTCAGAACTAAATTCATTAAGGCACATAAATTCTACCCAAAAATAAATACCAGACGAACAACATCATTTAGACCCCAAAAATATAACTTCCTATAGGAAATTATAAGATTCCTATAGGAAATTAATAACTTCCTATATAAATCCAATAAGTTACTATTTCAAGTCCTTCATCCCCTCAATGCTTTATTCAATGAAACAACTTCAATCACGGTATAAATCATATAAAGCATAAAAAAAGAAAGTACGAACCGGAAAGCATCGGTTTTGTCATAAAGCAAATAACCGATGATGCAAAGCAGGTAAAAAAACATACGGATAAAGGTGGTTGCCAGGTAGCTGCCAACAAACTGCTGCGGTCGTCCTTTGGATGCGGAAACGGAAAAATAATGAAACAGGGAGGTGAAAACAAAGAAGAATAAAAAGAGGAACGGAACGAAGCCGGGCAGGATGTGTATATAATAAAGGAACGAACTTAGCGCTGCTGCAACGATTGAAAACGCGAAAAGCCGGATGGTAAATTTCAATAGTTATTTATTATTCAGCGTACTGCGAACCACCATATAAATGGCGAAAAACACGGAAAGAATACTCAAAACGATGGTGAAAATATGCACCCGGTTAGGAAACAGTTTGTCTAATTCTATTCCGCCCCAGGTTCCTAACAGGATGGTAACGAGCATCTGGATGGCGATACCTGAATAGCGTGCGTAATCGTTAAGCGGTTTTTTCGGCGGCTTGTACGGGCTCGGATTTTCCGCCATATTTCATGTCTTTAATAACGCCGCCCATGCTGCATGCTCCCGAAAAGTTGGCTCCCGGTTCAATGGCTAACCTGTTGGTAACAATATCGCCCATTAATTTGGCGGTGGACTTGAGCGACAACAATTCGCTGACGGTAATTTTGGCATTCAGCGTGCCCGAAATATCGGCGTTCTGACAATGAACCTCGCCTTCCACTTTGCCGGTTGTACCGATAACCACTTTGCCTTTGGAGTTGATTCTTCCAATCAGGGTTCCGTCAATGCGGATGTCGCCATTCGATTTAATGTCGCCTTCTATGGTGGTGCCTGTACCGATAAGGTTAATAGAAGGAGATTCGGGTTCGCCGGTTTTAGAAAGAGAATTGTTTTTATTGCTTCCGAACATGTTATTTAGTATTAGATTTGAAGCCGCAAAGATAAGTAATAATTAATAATTGATAATTAATACGAAAAACTGATGAATCATACTGCTGAAATCTACTATCATTCTCCTATTGGCATCATAGAAATCAAAGCAAATGAAAAAGGGATTTGCGGGCTTAATTTTGTTGAAAAAGAAGGAAACAATGGAAGCATTTATCAGCTGATGGATACTTGCATGTTTCAGTTGGATGAATATTTCAAAGGAACAAGGACAACATTCGACCTTGCTTTAAGCCCCGAAGGAACGGATTTTCAAAACAGGGTTTGGCAGGAATTGTTAAAGATTCCTTACGGGAAAACTGTTTCTTACCTTGATATTGCACATTCACTGGGAGACAGGAATAAAATAAGAGCGGTTGGTAATGCAAACGGCAAGAACAAAATCTCCATCATCATTCCCTGCCACCGTGTGATTGGAAGCAACAATGCTCTTACCGGCTATGCAGGCGGCTTATGGAGAAAACGCTGGTTGCTCGATTTTGAAAGTAGGACGAAACAGGGGGAGTTGTTTTAAGATGAGTTGTCTATATACTCCAATAATTCTTTTGTGTCTATTATGTTTTTAAAGCCCTTTTTCCGTAGCCCTTTAATCAGTATTTTATCTCCTGTCCATATTTTTAAGTTTGTTTGTAAGGAAAGAGCGACATAGTAAGTGTCTTTATCATCTATCTGATGAGTTAATTGATATGCCTCAATTAATATATTTTCGGAAATTAACGATTCATCAATAAAGTCTATTTTTTTAGTCAGGATGTGAAGAAGGTCAAGGAATTCGTTGTCTGTATAACCTGTTATTGCTATTATTTTATCCTGCTTATTCAGTACTTCATGAAACAGGTAATTTGGAGCAAAAAGAACTGCCCCTTTTAATTTCTGAAAAATAATATTTGCAATAACTCCATTCGGACTTATAAGCGCAGAAATTACTATGTTGGAATCAAGGATGAGTTGCACCGCCAAACTTTTGTTTATTCTTTTCCCACCATGATTTATCTATTTCATCGGCGAGCTTATCAATATCTTTTTGCGATGCCTTGCTTTTTGATGTGATGGAACGAAATTTAAGATAATCCATCAGTTCCTGAACTTCTTTAATGCTTAACAGGTTATCGGGGATGGATATTATCAATTCATTATTTTGTCTTGTTACTTTCATCGCTTTAGTTTTTTGCAAAGATAGTTTATTATTGCAAATTTTGTTTTCCCTACTTTTGCCGCATGGACATTTCAGAAGAAATCAGCAAACGCAGAACATTTGCAATCATCTCTCACCCCGATGCGGGAAAGACAACACTTACAGAGAAGTTCCTGTTGTATGGTGGAGCTATTCAAACAGCAGGCGCTGTAAAATCAAACAAAATAAAGAAAACCGCTACTTCCGACTTCATGGAAATTGAGCGGCAAAGAGGTATTTCGGTAGCAACTTCCGTGATGGGTTTTCAATATGGTGGTGTAAACATCAACCTGTTGGATACTCCCGGTCACAAGGATTTCGCGGAAGATACTTACAGGACATTGACTGCTGTGGACAGTGTTATTCTTGTCATTGATTGTGTGAAAGGCGTGGAACCGCAAACGGAAAGGTTGATGGAAGTATGCCGAATGCGAAACACACCCGTTATTGTTTTCATCAATAAGATGGACAGGGAAGGAAGGTCGCCGTTTGATTTGCTGGATGAAATTGAAGATAAGCTGGATATTAAAGTCCGACCTTTGAGTTGGCCCATCAGCATGGGCGCTACTTTTAAGGGGGTTTATAACCTGTATGACAAATCGCTCTATCTTTTCAGTCCGAATAAAAGAACTGTGGAGAAAGATGTGGTTGAAATTAGTGATTTGAATGATGATGAATTGGACAAACAGATAGGGAAATATGCAGGGATATTGCGTGAGGAAGTGGAATTAATTGAGGGGGTTTATAATCCTTTTTCGGTAGCAAAGTACCTGGATGGAACGGTTGCACCTGTATTTTTCGGCAGCGCCATCAATAACTTCGGGGTTCGGGAGTTGCTGAATACTTTTATTGAGATTGCTCCTACTCCACGCGCAAGAGAAGCGGAAACGAGGATGATTAAACCCGATGAAGAGCAGTTTAGCGGGTTTGTTTTTAAGATACATGCCAACCTCGACCCGCGACACCGCGACAGGATTGCTTTCCTTCGCGTTTGTTCCGGTAAATTTGAGCGAAGCAAAAACTATCATCACGTTCGGCTGAATAAATCATTGAAGTTTTACAACCCCACCAGCTTCATGGCTCAAGAGAAATCAGTGATAGATGAAGCATTTCCGGGAGATATTGTGGGGTTGTATGACACAGGTAATTTTAAGATTGGAGATACGCTCACCGAAGGAGAGAAACTGATGTTCAAAGGTATTCCCAGCTTCTCGCCCGAAATATTCAAGGAACTCATCAACCTCGACCCGATGAAGTCAAAACAATTGGAAAAAGGCATCAGCCAGTTAACGGATGAGGGCGTGGCGCAATTGTTCACCCAGCAACAGGGAAGCCGGAAGATTGTAGGCACAGTAGGTGAATTGCAGTTTGAAGTCATCCAGTTCCGTTTAAAGAATGAATATGCCGCTTCCTGCCGTTTCGAGCACCTTAATTATTACAAGGCATGTTGGATTACTTCCGCCAACAAAGCGAAGCTGGATGATTTCTGCGACTTCAAGCAACGCAGCATTGTGTATGACAAAGAAGGCAACCTTGTTTTCTTAGCCGATAACGAATGGGCTTTGAACATGGCGATGGAAAACTACCCGGAGATTGTGTTTCATTTTACTTCGGAGAGGGGGGAATGAAAGAAACCTGTCAATTATTCTATTGCTTTTCTTTTTTCCAACCAGATTTTAGGGTTTCTGCTTGTATGAATAACTGCAAACACCTCTATTAAAAACTTTATTTCATCAATAGTAAAATGGACAAGAAAAGGAAACTTTTTAATGAGCATGCAATGAACATCAACATACCTGGTGCTGTAACCATGAGGATTAAGTTTCAAAGAATTGATTTGGCTTTTTACCTGTTTTTGAAATCGTGTACCCAAGCCCGGCAATTGTTCATTATACCAGTTAGTTATTTCCTGAATATCAGATAGCGCATCCGTATCAATTTTCAGTTTGTACTTATCCATCAATTATGGTTTCAGAGTTTTAGATGCCTCGTCCCAATCCAACATTCTTGAGGGATTTCTCTTCGCTTTCTTTATTCTGTCCAATACTAACGTTTGATGTTCCTTTGGAATCATCATATTTTCGTCCCAAATTGCCTCATTGAGTTTTATTTTTTCATCAGGTGATAATTGCTTTACCGCCTCCACAAGTTGCTGAAAGTTCACATTAACATTGAAATGTATATGGTTCATGTTTGTTCTGATTTTATGAATAAATTGTTTTCTGAAAATATAAGCGCAAATTTAAGAATAATATTCTTTCTAATGTTCTTTAACAATAACTACCCGGAGGTAAAAAGCCTTTCTTTTAAAAATTCATCAAATCATACAGCATCCTTACTATTCGTTTGAAGTTGAAACTCAACTTTTATTCTCATAGTCCTGTCGTTTACGAAAACTAATGTAGTCTGAAACTTTGTTCCACTTATTGTAAGTGCCGAATGTTTTATTTTTTATCTCGTCAAGCCAAAGTTTAGAAACTTTATCACCGTATTCAGCAAAAGCTTCAAGTTGATAAACTTCAAATGATCTTCCGTTATAGCCAGTAATTGTATCTTGAGGAAATACGCCTTTGAATTCGTTAAACCCACCATCATTAAGTTCATGTTTATACTCTTTATAGGATTCTATTATTGAATTTAAGTTTTTCATTTTATCACGTTTGAAAAACTGTAAATCACTTAATTTAAAAACAAGGTCATTTGGTTTAATGTATTTTTTGTAAGGCAAAGTATTTGAACCGCCACCGAAAAGTTTATTTGTATTTGCTGCTTTCACTTGTTCGTCATTATAAGTAATTATAAAGTTGTCGCTGTCAAATGAAATATCAAGAGGATAAGGATTGAATATTTTTATAAAAGCAAACTCCAAAGAAGGTAAATGAATGAAAAGATAGCCGTAATTTTCTTCAACTCTAACTGCCAAAGAAAAGCAAGCAGAATTTTCAGCCCAGCAACAATCATTGCTACTAATTGCTGTTAAGGGTTCGAAACGGTCAATGATTTTTTCATTGTTGTCAAGTAAATTGAAAAGACATTCATAAACACCCATCCTAATTTCATGAAAATGCGAGAACACCACTTGATATTTTTGGTCAGGTGAAAACACTTGCATAACATTTTCATTATCCACCCAATTTAGGTCTTTCATTGGCTGTCTAAATAGCTTTGTAGTATCCACTATTTTGTTTGTTTCTTGCAATCAGTTTGAAATTTAGATATCGCCCAAAGGTTTCCGCTACCCTCCCACTATCCGCTACAAAACTATAAAAAAGTATCATAAGCCCGTCCATAAAACAAAATAAGACATAAGTTGCATGGGTAACGGCTAACCAAACTCTAATAATAAAACAGGTAATCTATACTATTCCTGCTTTAAGAAAAATCACGCTTATGAAAAACAAACCGGCGGTTACTGAAAAGAAAATAAGTCCTGCTGTAAACAATAAGGTCTGTTTTGTATTCAGAAGGAGTTCTGCTGAATACAAAATGAGTGCTGCTGAAAACAAAATGGAGCATACTGTAATCAAAAGATGGCATAATGTAAACAAAATGACCCGGACTGTAAAGAAAATGGCTTAGATGGAGAACAAAATGGCTAAAACTCCTTTCTTATACACTAAGATATACATCTTATACACTAAGATACATATCTTTTACACTAAGATACACATCTTATACACTAAGATATACTTCTTATACACTAAGATATATATCTTATACACTAAGATATACTTCTTATACACTAAGATATACATCTTATACACTAAGATACATATCTTATACACTAAGATATGCATCTTATACACTAAGATATGCATCTTATACACTAAGATATGCATCTTATACACTAAGATATACTTCTTATACACTAAGATATACTTCTTATACACTAAGATATACTTCTTAGGAACTCTTCTCTTTTCATTTTCCCATTACCATAATCAATGATAACTTTGCGGGCTGAAAACAAAGTCACAATCCATGTCAACAAAGTTTATATCAAAACACGAATTACTCTTTTTTGCCATCTTTCTTCCCGCTTTATTCCTTGTTTACAGCAATCATTTCCACAACGGCTTTCATTTTGACGATTCGCATACCATTGAAAGCAATGTTTTTATCCAAAATATTAAGAATATTCCGAAGTTCTTTACTGACGCCACCACCACCAGCTCGCTCCCGCTAAACCAGGCGTATCGCCCGGTAGTTACTTCCATGAATGCGATTGATTATTGGCTGGGAGGCAAGCTTGACCCTTTTTATTTCCACATTCATATCTTTTTAGAATATATGCTGCTTTGTGTGTTGATTTATTTTATGATGAAGAAGATGAAGCCCCCCTACCCCCCAAGGGGGGGTGCTGGCGGGGAACCCCCTTTTGGGGGGCAGGGGGGCTTTGCCATGTTCGCCACCGCTCTCTTCGCCTTTCATACTTCCAATGCAGAAACCATCAATTACATCATTGCCCGCTCCGATGAATTTTCAACGCTTTGCATTATCGCCGCTTTTGTCATTTACCTTTATAATGATGGCTGGAAAAAGCATCTTGCGCTTATACCTTATATTATAGGTATATTCACCAAACATTCCGCTTTAATGTTTGCCCCGATACTGTTTGTGTATGTTTTATTGTTTGAAAATACACCCTCGTCCGTCGTCCTTCGTCCCCCATCCCTTTTCATAGCGTTAAAAAGAACCTGGCTCTATTTCATCACCGGCATCATCCTTTTCATCTTTACAAAATCAATGTTCGCAAAAACCTGGCAACCCAGCGATGTTTCGAGGTATGAATACCTCATCACTCAACCCTACATCTTCCTTGTTTATTTGAAAACCTTTTTCCTGCCAACCGGACTAACGGCTGATACTGATATTTTTGCCTTTTCCACGTTGAAAGATTTCAGGATATGGGCAGGAATTGCGGCAATAATATTACTGCTTTGGCTTGCTTATAAGTTTTCTAAAAAGAAAGAACATGCGCCCATATCTTTTGGAATACTGTGGTTTTTCATTGCTTTGATTCCAAGCTCCAGCATCATTCCGCTTGCGGAAGTAATGAACCATCACCGCACTTTCTTTCCTTATATCGGATTGGTGATAAGCGTTAGTTGGGGGCTTTACCTAATCCTTGAAACTTTCCGGGTTTCTAAAACCTGGAAAGTTTATAGTGTTTACCTGCTTTGCATAATTCCCCTTCTTGCCAATGCTATATGTACTTATGAACGTAATAAGGTTTGGTTTGATGAAGTAACTTTATGGGCTGATGTAACTGAAAAAAGTCCGAATAACGGGCGGGGACTGATGAATTACGGATTGGCGCTTGCCGGAAAAGGCGAGCATCAAAGAGCGCTGTCTTATTATGAGAAAGCCCTGAAAACCCGCTATGTTTATCATCCTTACCTTTATATCAATATTGCTATTGAAAAAGAAGAGCTGAAACAAAATGAAGCAGCGGAACAAAACTATTTGCTTGCGCTTAAATATGGAGCGCTTTATCCCGCCTGCTATTATTATTATGGAACATGGCTTTACAGAAACAACAGGCAGCCGGAAGCAATTTCAAATCTTAAAAAAGCGTTGGGGCTAAGTCCGGGATACAAACCGGCGGCAGATTATCTTGATTTGATTAACAATTACGCCACAAACATCCTTACCAATGCAGAACAAGCGACGAAATTGCATCCCTCGCCCGAAAACTATTTGCAGTTGAGTTTGATTTATTACAATGCAGGACGATATGAGGATTGCATCACTGCCTGCAACAGTGCCCTGTCGTTAAGAAAAGATTATGCAGAAGCATACAACAATATTTGCAGCGCATACAATATGCTCAAGCAATGGGACAAAGCGATTGATGCCTGCAATAAAGCAATCAAGTTAAAACCTGATTATCCTTTGGCAAAGGGGAATTTGAATTGGGCAAAGGGGCAGAAGAGGATTAAAACCCAATAAAATAAGCTACATTAATACCCGCACTCCATAAATGTTCTGTTATTGGAGTTGTGTTATCAAGTGTATTTGAAAAACCATACCATCGAAGCGTTGGCTCAATTCTCAAATTCATTCCATCATTAATTTTATAATCAACACCTGCACTAAAAATCGGAGTGAAGTTAATCTTTCTAAGTCCATTTGTGTAAGTATCTCTATCATTTGATGTTTTTCCCGTGCTATCTGTAGTAACCAAATTTGTAATTTTGTTTATAAAAACATTCATACTTATTCCGATTCCCGCAAGAAATCTAAGTTTGCTATTACCAACAATAACTTTAGGAATCAAAGGAATATCAAAGTAATTATAATTGTAAATAAACTTTGCTTTAGCAATATTAGTTTTTGAAGGATAAATAAAACCATACCTTGGGTCAATCATAGTACCAAAATTCAACTCATTAGTTTTTGTTTGAAAACCCTTATTGGAATATTGAAAACCCGTTTCCAATACAAAGTTATTGGTGAAATTATAGCTAAAGTTAAGTCCTGTAGTAAATCCAAACTTCATTATTTCAGTTTGATTATATGAATCAATAATTTGACTTGATTGGTTACCATAGGTACTCATTAATAACCGATAGCATAAATCAGGAGAAAAGTTAATGCCTATATGAAAGCGTTTGGAATCTTGAGTTATTTTTTGTTCTGTTTGCCCTTTTGCTGTTAGAACAATTGTCAGCAAGAATAAAAATAGGAGGGTCTGTTTCATGTCATTTTTTTGCAAAGATATATTCTTTTACAATAATGATGGCTCAAATGATAAAATCCCCTCATAAACCTCCTCCAAATCCTCATCCGTAATACAATAAGGCGGCATCACATAAACCACATTTCCGAGAGGGCGCAGCAATATTCCTTTGCCAATAAAGTAATCATATAATTTATCCCTAAGCGGACTGAAATAACCTTCTTTTTCCTCACTTTTATATTCAACAGCTAAAATAGTTCCTAAACACCTTACATCCACAAACTTTTTATCACCACTATATTTCTCCACAAACTTTTTATGCTTTCGCGAAATTCTTTCAATAGCCGCTTTGCAGGAATCTTTTTCCAATAAATCCAAACTTGCAAGGGCTGCTGAACAGGCAACAGGATTGGCAGTGTAGGAATGACCGTGAAAGAAGGTTTTATTGGATTTATGGTTTGAAGTTTGAGATTTAAGGTTTTGGGAAGATGTATTAAGAAACGCATCATAAATTTCATTGGTGCAGGTAGTCATCCCTAAGCCATTGTTCCGCCTGTGATTCCTTTGGAAAGGCAGATAATATCGGGCTTATGCTGCAAATAATCAGTTGCAAGAAACTTCCCTGTTCGCCCGAAACCCGTCATTACTTCATCTGCA
>Ga0207111_10226_pt1 | contig 14219 bp, 10 predicted proteins | sample Alteio_BWMinHeat_71_FD_153577 | JGI IMG/M metagenome (GOLD analysis project Ga0207111, IMG submission 153577) | Enriched cells from forest soil in Barre Woods Harvard Forest LTER site, Petersham, Massachusetts, United States -... | ecosystem: Environmental > Terrestrial > Soil > Temperate forest >... | reverse complement strand
GTTCCAACCGTGCCCGGGTGCTGGTCGACTTCAAAGGGAGCCCACTCGCGCAGGTGTGCCGGGTCGGTAAGCGCCTGCCAGACTTTTTCCGCCGAGTGGCGCAGTTCTCTGACGAGAATAAGCGTCCACTTCTCTCCGTCCTTTCGTACCTCCGCCGCGCTGGCCGGACCCGGTGTGTACTGATCGCGATTCGTCATCGTCTTCTCCTTGGCTTCCTTTTCGCTGGAGTACCCGACAGAGCATATGCATGTCAAGGCATGTAATGACTGTGCTGTTTGAGACAGACCGGCGAATCCGGAAGGGCCAAACTGTTGAGGAACCGAGTACAGTCGAATCAGAGGAGGCGCAATGCGAGTACCCTTTATTCATTCCTTAAGATTGGCAGTGGGAATCCTATTTCTATCGACGGCGGCCTTCGCGCAAGTCCGCCTATCCGTAACAATCGCGCCACCCGAGCTGCAGATCGAGGAGCAGTCCATCTGTCCCGGAGACGGCTATATCTGGACGCCAGGATATTGGGCCTGGAGTGATGACGACTACTACTGGGTGCCTGGCGCATGGGTCTTGCCTCCGGAGATCGGTTTCCTCTGGACTCCAGGTTACTGGGGTTGGGGCGGCGGAGGATTTCTCTTCAATGAAGGATATTGGGGCACTTCGGTAGGATTCTATGGCGGCGTCGATTATGGCTACGGCTACTTCGGTCATGGCTATGAAGGCGGCCGCTGGAACAACAGGCAGTTCTATTACAACACGACCCTGAATCGGGTGAACTTCAGCGTCAACCACAATGTTTACAATACGAGGGTCAGCGAGACCAGGAATCGCGTCAGCTACAACGGCGGGGCCGGCGGAATCAACTCCCGCGCCACCGCGCAGGAAGACGTTGCGGCTCGCGACAGACATGTTTCTCCCGTTGCCGCTCAGACTCAACACGCGCAGGCCGCCCGAAGTGCGCCCCAACAACGGTTTTCTGCACCTCGCGGTGCATTGCCCGCGACTGCGTCTGCCCCGGCCAGAACGGCTGTGGCTCCCGGCAACCCTGGGTCGCGCCCGGGAAACATCGCTCGTGCCAGCGCGCCCGTTCATCCAAACGACATGCATTCCCTTGCCTATGCCGCTCCCCCCAATACGGGAAACCCGAAGCTCGACCAGAAATATCAGCAGCAGCAGCAACAGCTGATCACGACGCAAACCCAGGACCGGCAAAGGCTCCAGCAGCGGCAGGACAACCAACATCAGCAACTGGCCAGACAGCCTGCTGCTGCCGCCGGGAAAGGGGCACAGATGGAGCAACAACACCAACAGCAGACTCAGCAATTGGAGCAAAGACACAGCCAGCAAACGCAGCAGTTGCAACAGAGGCAACAGCCGACTGCAGCACAGCGTGGCCGAAGCTCACCCCGCGATGGCGGACGTCCGTAGCCGGGATGAAGGGGCTTTGCCTCAAAAGTCCCGCGTGATCGACCCCCTCTGCCGCCTACGGCGGCTGTCCCCCTCAGGAGGGGGACATTAGCCGTAGGCGGCAAGGGGTCGATCACAAGTCCTGTTTACCGCTTTTTGAGGCAAAGCCGGATGAAGGCGAAACAGGAGAAGTATCGGGAATCCCGTTGGCCGATCTGCGTAATCCAAATAGCCACCTGCCGCCGACAGTTCCCTCAGTTGCAAGGCGGCAACTCATCGGCAAATATTTAGCATCGCGACGCCTTTCCGCCTGCCTGGTCCCGGAGGCGTGCCGTCATTACCTCGTCCAGAATCACTTTTCCTATCCACAGTGTCGCCGGAGCTGACGCGCGTTGATATCTGACCATCAGCTTGTGTCCGGCGTTTTCGACGAGTAAGCTCGTCTTTTATTAGACACCTCCGTTCTGCAGCGAACGCAAAATGAAGCACCAGCCACCGACCGATCACGGCCATGCCATTTCTCCTAAGGTACGCCTGCGTGACTATCAGACGGAAGCGCTTGCCCGCGTAAAAGCAGCGTACAAATCCGGGAAGCGCCGGGTGCTTGTTTCATTACCGACGGGAACTGGAAAAACGGTGGTATTTGCAAGTTTTCCTAACGAACTCAACATGAGAAAGCGGTTGCTGGTTCTGGCCCACCGTGAGGAGCTTTTGCTTCAAGCTGAAGAGAAGTTTCGTTCGATTGATCCTGGCTTGAAGGTTGGATTTGAACGAGCCGATGCGTATGCAACAAATGACTCCAGGGTTGTCATAGCCTCGGTCCCGACACTTGCACGCAGTGATGGCGCCCGGCTTTCCCGATTCAATCCGGATGAATTCTCAATTGTTGTGGTCGACGAGGCGCACCATGCAGTTGCGGACTCCTACCGTCGAATCTTCCGCCACTTCGGTTTGTTCACTCCAGGAACCTCGAGGTTCCTGGTGGGTTTCACGGCCACGCCCCGGCGCGGCGACAACCAGGGACTGGGCGGAGTTTTTGAAGAAGTGTGCTACGCGCGGGACCTTCGAGAAATGATCGATGTCGGCTATCTCTGTCCCATTCGCGGCTGGCGAATCGATACGGATTTGTCTCTTGATGGCGTCAAGATTCGTCACGGTGATTTCGTCGAGAGCCAACTGGCGAAAGTTGTTAATACGCCTCATCGCAACAGCCTGTTGCCGGCCGTCTACAGGCGTTTAGCTAATTTCAGGCGGGCGATAGTCTTTTGTGTTGATGTACAGCATGCAAAGGATATGAGTGAGGTTTTTACCGACGCTGGAGTTCGCGCGGCTGCAGTCTGGGGTGAAATGCCGAAAGAGGAGCGCCGGCAGACACTCTCTCGATTTTCACGAGGCGAAATCAGCGTGCTTACAAATTGCAATCTATTGACGGAAGGATTTGACGAGCCTCGCATCAATTGCGTTTTTATGGCGCGGCCGACGAAATCAAAGCTCCTGTACGCTCAAATGGTTGGACGTGGCACCCGTCTCCATCCCGAGAAGACGGACCTTATGGTCGTTGATGTCGCTGACAACTCGAAGGCGCATAAACTTCCCGGTCTGGATACCTTGTTTAATCTGCCGGCGAATATGAATCTTGAAGGTGGAAGAGCGTTGGATGTTGAGCGGGAAATTGAGCGCATGAACAGGGTATCGCCGTGGATCGATACCTCCCGCCTGTGCAAAGTTGAAGATATTCAGCTCGCCGCAAAGCGCATCGAATTTTTTAACTTTGATCCTCCGCCTGAACTTGCCGGACACACGGCGAACACCTGGTACGGCGCGACAGGCGGCTATCGCTTGAATTTGCCGCAAGGTGAGTCGCTGACGATTGAATCGAACCTGCTGGACACCTGGGATGTCCGCCTGTGCAGTCATGGGCGTTCCAGAATCCTTGCGCAGGCCGGCAGTTTGTCTCGTGCAGCGGCGATTGCCGATACTTTCGTTAGTGTTGAGCGCCCGGATGCCGTCAAATTTGTCGAACGATTCGCTGATTGGCGATCGGGGCTTCCTACCGCAAAACAGATAGAAGCGCTGACGCGGCGGCGAATACCGGTTCCCGAAGGCCTGACAAAAGGGCAAGCCTCTCAAATGATCTCGCAGCTATTTGCGTCATCCGGATAAGGCAAGTAGCACCCGTCTTGTATAATCACCGGACCATGCCCGTCGCTATCAAGTGCGAGAACCTCGTCAAGCGCTACGAAGGGAAGACGCCCGTGGATGCCGTCCGCAGGCTCGATTTGGCTGTTGAGACGGGCGAATGCTTTGGCCTGCTCGGACCAAACGGGGCCGGCAAGACCACAACCATCGAGATCATCGAAGGACTGCTCGAGCCGACATCAGGTGAAGTCGAAGTGCTTGCGATGAAGTGGGGCCGGCGGGACGACGAAATCCGCCAGCGCATCGGCATTTCTTTACAGGAAACCAAGCTTTCCGAAAAACTATCCGTACTGGAAACCTTGACGTTATTCCGAAGTTTCTATAGTCGGGGGCTCGAACCGGACGAAGCCATGCGCCGCGTGTCTCTGGAAGAGAAGGCTGCAGCCTGGGTCGGGAAGCTTTCGGGCGGCCAAAAGCAACGGCTTGCTGTGGCCTGCGCCCTCGTCGGTGATCCGGATCTGCTTTTCCTCGATGAGCCGACAACCGGACTCGACCCGCAGGCTCGCCGGCAACTTTGGGATATCATCCGCGAGTTCGGCAGACAAGGGCGTACTGTTTTGCTGACGACTCACTACATGGACGAGGCAGAGCGGCTGTGCGATCGCGTGGCGATCGTGGATCAGGGCAAGGTCATCGCGCTCGGTTCACCTCGCGAATTGATCGCGTCACTTGGAGGCGAGCATATCATCGACTTCAGTATCGCGAATGCGGCCGGCCTGCGGGAATTGCAGGCCTCCGATCTTTCAGATTTGCCCGGCACTCAGTCCGTTCGCTGTGAGGACGGACAGATCAGCCTTGCCGTTGCCGAACCCCATGTCACGCTGCCTGCGCTTCTTGTCCGGCTGAAGGATTTGCGGCGCGAGCTGGCGAGCCTGACGACCCGGCACGCCAGCCTCGAAGATGTTTTCGTAACCTTAACCGGCCGTCATCTCCGTGATGGCGGCTCCCACGAATCATGAGCACCAGGCAATATTCTCCACTGGGTCAACTTGTTCTCGCACGGTTGCGCGAGTTCTTTCGTCAACCGGAGGTCGTGTTTTGGGTCTACGGCTTCCCGATTCTGCTGGTCGTTGCGCTCGGCATGGCGTTCCGCAACAAACCGGTTGAACACATTGCAGTCAGTGTGCAGAACGGACAATACACTCAACCCGTCGCGGAGGCGCTGTCTGCGAACGCCAGGTTTCAGGTGCAGCGCTGTGATGCCGATGCCTGCCGCCTCACGCTGCGCACAGGCAAGACTGATCTTGTTGTGATCGCCGAAGCCGGACCTCATTACCAATACTCGTATGATCCGACGCGCGCCGAGAGCGTCATGGCGCGAAGCGCCGTGGATGACGCGCTCCAGAGAGCCGCCGGCCGAAAGGACATTGCGAGCACCAATGATAAAGAATCGGCCGAACCTGGAGCCCGGTACATCGACTTTCTTGTACCCGGCCTGCTCGGAATGGGTTTGATGGGCGGCGGATTGTGGGGAGTCGGATTCGTCATTGTCGATATGCGTATTCGGAAGCTGCTCAAGCGCTTCATCGCCACGCCGATGAAAAAGTATCAATTTCTGGCGGGAATCATGTTCAGCCGCTTCCTGTTCATGATTCCGGAAATCGTCATCCTTCTCTTGTTCGCGTGGCTGGCTTTCGGCGTCCGCGTTCAAGGCAGCGTATTCGCCGTCATGTTCTTCGTTTTCTTGGGGGCGTTTACCTTTGCGGGAATAGGGCTGCTTGTTGCCAGCCGTGCAAACACAGTGGAGACCGTTTCCGGTCTGATGAATCTGGTGATGCTGCCGATGTGGATTGCGTCCGGGATCTTCTTTTCCTCAGATCGCTTTCCGGCTGGCGTGCAGCCCCTCATCAAGATACTTCCCTTGACTCCACTCATCACCGCTCTCCGGGCGGTTATCCTGGAAGGCACCTCTCTTGTACAGCTGTGGCCTCAGATTGTGGTTCTCTCGATCTGGGGCGTCGTGACCTTCGTTCTTGCCCTGCGCTGGTTTCGTTGGCTGTAACCTGTGGCTCGCCGAGGGAAATCGGGGCCGTATGGTTAAACACAAAGACACCAAGGCACAAAGGCACAAAGAAAGCCGGCGAACACAGCATTTGATGCCGGCTTTCTTTGTGCCTTTGTGCCTTGGTGTCTTTGTGTTTAACCATACGTTTCGTGTTTCCTTCGCGGCGCCGGAACGTGCTAGCGTGATACCAACATTTCTTGATCCGCGTTCAAAGGAGGCTGAATGAAAGCCCTGAGTGCTCTACTTCTGGTAGTCATCGCGGCGGGTTCCATCGTGTCGCAAAACGCTTCGTTAACCTTTGAGGTCGCGTCGATCAAGCTGAATGCGTCCAGGCCCGGTAGTCCCGGAGATCGCGCGCTGGGCTGCCGCGGGACGGACAGTCACAAACCCGACATCACGATTCCTCTTGGACGCTGCGTTGCAAGGTACGAGCCGTTGAGACTCGTTGTCGCGCTTGCCTACGGCATTCCACCGGCTTCGCTGGCTCCCTACGAAGGTGCAGTCCTTTCGGGGCCGGGCTGGATCAACACCGAGATGTACAACATCGATGCGAAAGCGGATGCCCCCACCACTCAGGCGCAGCTCAAGCTGATGCTTCAGGGGTTGCTGGCCGATCGATTCAAACTGAAGCTGCACAAAGAAACCAAGGAAATGCCCGTGTATGCGCTCGTCCTGGGGAAGAACGGCCCGAAGCTCACTCCGGCGCCGAAAGATCGGGATTGCGCCGGTCAGGTCCGGCGCGACCATCAGTATGAACTCGCTGAGAGTTCCCTGACCGGCCAGTGCCACATCTTTGTGCCCGGCGGCCGGGAGGCGATGATTACGGGCCAAAGTGTCGAAATGAGCGACCTCGCGGAAATGATCGCCAACTGGGCCGGACGCGTGGTGGTGGACAAGACCGGCATCACGGGGCTTTATGACATCAAGCTGCCTCGCTTCTCGTCCGGGCAGTTATCCCTGGGGTTGCAAAATGACGACAAGAATCCGGCAGGCGGCGGCCGTGAGGGCCTGCCCGGGAGAATCCCCCAGGTCGCCCAGGACCTTCCCACCTTATTTAATGTCCTCGACCAATTCGGATTGAAGTTGGAAGCGGCGAAAGGGCCGGTCGAAGTCCTGGTCATCGACAACATCCAGAAGCCCTCGGAGAACTGATGAGAAGAATTACGATACGAATGAGCTTCGGAAGAGCGGCGCCGCTGCTCTTGCCTTTCGAGGAGGCGATGTGGGATATCGATTCCTGGTTGCTGCCACCGCGGCGGTAGCCTTAACGCTTCTGTTCTCCGGGTCTGTAGCTGCCGAGAATCGTCGGTCCACCGGCCTTGGAATAGACATCGATTTCTACACAGGCCCCATACCGGACGATTCATGGCAGCAAATGAGAGAAGCCGGTCAACAATTCGCAATTGTGCAAGCGTGGGGCGGGCGAAGCAGAAATGAATTCGCTGTTTCTCAACTTTCCGGGGCGCGGTCCATTGGCATGAAGACAGCCGCCTATGTCCTGTTGAATTACGACGACAAGGTCTGCTCGACCTTTGCCCATCCCGTGCGAGATAACAATGGAAAGTGTGAGGGGGATCCAATCCCGCAACCGAAGTCCGGCGGCCGCTGGCAAGTGCAACAGGGACTCGCCGCTCTCGGTTCGCAGCGGGCGCAGGTTGCATTTGTGGCGATTGACGTGGAATGGTTCCTCGCCGCCCCTCCTTCCACCGATGCCTCCGCACGAGGCCGCCATCGTCAGTACATTCTGGACGCGATCGATGAGGTCCGAAAGTCCGGGAAGAGGCCCGTCATCTACACAAGGAACGGCCAGGGGCATTGGCTGGACATCACAGGCTGCGCTGCGACTTCCTCCGAAGGGGGTTGCGTCGCCCTGTACAAAAATATCAATGATCCTTCGAAGCCGGTTCCACTGTGGGATGTGCAGGATGGCGCGCCGGACCTGGGGAACTTTCAGCCGCACAGTGGATGGACGGAACGGGCGGGCCGGCAGTACAAGCTTGACCAGAATTTCTTTGGATTGCCTTCGGATAGGACTATCGACCTGAATGTTTTCGATCTCTCCCTCTTCTCGCAGGAAACCCGCGACGCTGTCAGGACACTCCATTCCTCCGGCAGGCCGCGCCACAGGGCCCCAAAGTCGAAGCGCCTCTCTTGACTTCGGTGAGACCTTCGTAGAAGCTCTTCCTCAATATGAAACGGATTGCCATTGCTGGAGCATGTTTGGCTGCGGTTCTGATCGCACTTCTGCTTTGGACGATTCGAACGAAGAAGAGTCCCGTCGCGGAAACGCTCGCACCCGCGGCTTCGCCGCAAGGAGTCCTGCCGGCCGATCCTCTGTCTCAAAGGCTTGAAGACATCGTCGCGCGCTACCGAAAAACGATTGTATTGCTGGAAGAGGATGAGTCTCTTCCGGAAGCCGACCGTGAACGAGCTTCGCTTGTCGGCAAGATTATCTTTCAGGAGAACCATCAAGCTATCTCGAGCTTGTCCGATGACCTCACGTCTGAAATTGAGAAGACGAAAAATTTCTCTCAACCGCTTCCTCGTCTGACGCGGTTTCTCGACTTGATCGAAACACAGCAGGACCTGCACGATGCCGACAAACTCGGGTTTCGGGAAGTCTTCACGGATATCGCTGACTCCCTGTCCGGAATCAAATCAAGCGATGCAGCGAAGATCGAGATCGAAAACCGCGTGGACACGGATCGAAAGGCGCTCGCCGAAATCCAGTCGTTGTACGAAAAAGAACTCGACAAAATATTCGGCCGTTTCGAAACGCGTGGAATGAATGTGCGGCGCGAGGCATGGGAGCGATACGTAGCCTATCTTCATACGAAGTACAAACGCGAGGACATCTTGAAGTCTTATGAGGCGACGGTTGGCCGCATCAATGGCAGCGCCAAACAGGGCCACCAGGACAACGACCTCGAGACGTACGGAAGCAAGCTTCCGCCAAAAACATTTCTACTCACGTTTGATGACGGTCCGCATCCTCGTTACACCGATCGTATTCTGGACGTCCTGAAGAAATATCAGGTCAAATCGGTGTTCTTCGAACTGGGAACAAATCTGGGCACGCTCAAACACAACAAGGTCGAGCCAACCCGCGCCGCCTCCGCAGCCCGTCATATCGTGGAAGCCGGGTTCACCATCGGCAGCCATGGCCTTTCGCATTCAGTGCTGCCCAGGATGAGCGACCGCGAAGTCGCCACAGAGATCGATGAGACGAACCGGCTGTTGGAATCGGTCGCCAACGTTCGTACGACTCTCTTTCGTCCGCCATACGGCGATCGGGACCTGAAGGTGTTGGCCGCAGTCGAAGCGCACAAAATGAAGTCGATCTTATGGAATGTGGATTCAAAAGACTGGGCCGACCCCGTTGCCAAATCCATCGCGAATCGCGTTATCGGCGATGCGCGCCGTTACGGCCACGGCATTATTCTGATGCATGACATTCATGAACGAACGATTGAGGCGCTGCCGCTGATCATCGAAACACTGAAGGGTGAAGGGTACCGGTTCCTTTCCTGGAATGGCGAGGGCTTTGTTGAGGACGTCCAACAAACCACCCTGGCAAACCCCCCGGCGGCGGATCCGGCGCCGGCGCTTTACCACGAAAGTTGGGCGGTCATCATCGGCATCGATAACTATCCGAAGTGGCCGAAACTTCACTATGCCGTCAATGATGCAAACGGCATCAAAGAGATTCTTCTGCGGAAGTTTCGATTCAGTCCCGAACATGTAATCACGCTGTTGAACGAGGAAGCAACACGAGAGAAAATCCTGTCGGTACTCGGTGACACACTCTCGAATCCCAAAAACGTACAGCACGACGATCGGGTCTTCGTTTTCTTTGCCGGGCACGGCACAACGCGAAAGCTTCCGAGCGGCCGTGATCTCGGATACATCGTTCCGTTCGACGCCGATACTCAGAACTTCCAGGGACAGTCCATATCGATGACGAACTTTCAGGACATCTCCGAATCCATTCCGGCAAAGCACGTCTTCTTCCTCATGGATTCCTGTTATAGCGGCCTGGCCATCACGCGCGGCCAGGGTGAAAGTAACTATCTGCGTGAAATGTCGCGCAGGACAGCGCGGCAAATGCTCACGGCCGGCGGCGCCAATGAAGAGGTTGCGGACAATGGTCCAAACGGCCATTCCGTTTTTACCTGGACGGTGCTGCAAGGCCTCGAAGGACGAGCGGATCTCAATTCCGACGGGTTCATCAGCGCCGCAGAACTCGCAGCCTATGTCGGGCCTGGCGTTTCAGCGCTCTCTCATCAGACTCCGGCTTTTGGGAATCTTCCGGGAAGCGAAGGTGGGGAATTCATCTTCGAACTGCATCCCGAAACAGAATTTTTGACTGAACGATCGACGCAACTCGATCAGGAAGCAATCCAGCTCAATGCAGAACTCGATCGTATCCGCAAAGAAGTCGCTGCAAAGGCGGCCCGCAATGAGCAACTCCGGCAGCAGTTGGCAGCGGCGAAATCCCGGCAGACCAAAGCCATAGCCGCGCCGCCGTCTGAGGTGAAAGACTCGCTTGCGCGGCATCTCGCTCAGGGTCAAATACTGTACCAGGAGAGGCGTTATCAGGAATCGCTGGACGAGTTTCTGGCTGCCGCCAAATTGAATCCTTCCAGCGCCCTGGCAGCGAATAACGTGGGTTTCCTGTACTACAAGATGGATAAGTTCGATGAAGCCTTGCGCTGGTACGAGAAAACAATCGTCATCGATCCTCGCCGTTATCAGGCCTATGCCAACCTTGGTGACCTCTACTATCAATTGAATCGAACCGCGGATGCCCAACGCATCTACGAAAAGTATCTGGAACTGGCGCCGAAGAGTCCCTACGCGCCCACCGTCCGGGCACGATTGGGGAAATAGCTGGCGGCCGAACCCGGAAAAACCGATAAAATCAACGTAACTATTCAGCTCAATTCAGCGTTGATGATTAAACACAAAGACACAGAGGCACAAAGGCACAAAGAAAACCGGCAAACGAAGGTCATTTGAAGCCGGTTTTCTTTGTGCCTTTGTGCCTCTGTGTCTTTGTGTTTAATGACGACATCTCAAAGATGCTGAAGAGTTACAAAATCAACACCATTACGGCGCTCGTACGGTTGCGGGAATCGTTGTAAAGACTGGTCCACTAAACCGCAGGCCGATCACATAGACCGACTGGCCCGATGACGATCCGACCAGCACCTGCCCGATATAGTCACTCGGAATCGACACCAGTTCATCGACGAAATTGAGACGCGTGGAGCGTGGTCCGACACTGATGGAGGTCGATCCTAACAATTGTCCATTGGTGTCCAGCGCGTTCACCGAGTAGGTGACGGAAAAATCATTATCGTTCGTGATCGCCAGGCCCAGACGCGCACCGCTGCGTTGATCGTCAAGCAACTGGACGAGCGAGCCTCGCAGCGCCGAGAAGACCGTGCCTTCGCCGACCTTATTTCCATACCTGTCATAGAAGGAATACAACGCGTGGGCTGCCACCGGAGCCGAGCAGAATAGTGAGGCGTAACCTGAAGCGAATCCCTGAGTGCCGCTGGTTTCCGCAAGATACCAGGCACTGGGGGCCAGATTGAGAGTGAACTGGGTGTTTCGCGGGACTCGACTATTGAACTCGTCAGTCAAATCCACCGCGAGGCCATTCATACGGAGACTACAACTGGGAGCAACTGTGGCGCTCGAATTGGAAATCATGAAGGTCGATACGTAAAACGTGCCATCGGAAAACTGACCGTCCGCAACGACTGGAAAAACATGATAGGTGCTTTCAGTCTGGGCCATTACCTGTACAGATAGACCGAGCACGAGCAGGAGCAGCAAACTAATTCTTGTCATAGAGGCAACCTAGCAGGACGCAGATTGTATTGATGTACCATATTGCACTGCATTCTACTTGGCGAACGGCATAGCAGCCCGTGGTCTGTAGCGGCGGTCTATGACCGCCGACTATCTCGAATCAACGATATCCGGCGGTCATAGACCGCCGCTACAGACCACGGGCTGATAGTGATCCGACGTGTCGTAATACCGGGGGATCAAAGCGATGAGAATTGTCGATCTGGACCATATCGTTATCCGATGCCGTGATGTTGAGGCGATGATCCATTTCTATTGCGATGTGCTGGGATGCACCATCGCGAAGCGTGCGGAGAAGTTCGGCCTCGTGCATCTTCGTGCAGGAGCGGCTCTAATCGATCTCGTAGACGTGCACGGGGAACTTGGAAGAGCCGGTGGCGCGCCGCCAGCCGCCGAGGGACACAACATGGATCACTTCTGTCTTCGAATCGAATCCCTTGATATCGACGCCCTACGGCAACACTTTGGGAGATTTGGAATCGATCTCGGAAAAGTGCACGATAACTTTGGGAGCGAAGGTAACGGTCCTTCCGTATACCTTAGCGACCCGGAGAAAAACACCGTCGAACTCAAGGGTCCCCCAACGGCATTGCCGGCACGCTGAATGGACTTTAATTGTGGCTGATCCGCGCGTCCGGAACAAAGGAGAAGAATGCAAAGAACTCTTGGTTTATCGACCATTTCGCTGATACTGCTGGTTTCCGGTTGTGGAATGAACTCCATAAACTCCACGCCGGGGTCCGGAAAGACGGCCACCGAGCCCAGAAACGTCAGCGGATTTACCGGTGTTAAGCTGGAAGGCAGTGCGCAACTCACTCTCGAGCAGACCGGGACGGAATCGTTAACCATAACCGCAGATGACAATCTCTTGCCCTCTCTCACATCGGATGTGAGCGGCGGCGTCCTGACGCTTGGAACGAAGGGGAGCATGAGTCCCTCCACGCCCATTCTCTACAAACTCACAGTCAAGAATCTCAACGAACTTACATTGGGCGGAAGCGGCACGGTGAGCGGGAAAGGGCTGAGCGCGGACTCTCTGAAGCTTGTGATCGGCGGTTCCGGCGACATGACTGTGGATGGCGCCACGCAACGACTGGAGATTCTTCTCGCCGGTTCGGGGAGCTATCGCGGCGATGGCCTTAAGGCTAAGGATGTGAATATTCAAATTCTGGGCAGCGGTGACGCAATCGTGGCTGCGAGCGACAAGCTGGACGTGATCATCGCGGGTTCTGGCTCGGTTGAGTACATTGGAAACCCGACGGTTACGACAAAGAGCGTGGGTTCGGGGACGGTCAAGAAACGCTAATCGCTCCGTGTAAGGCAGACAAGGCGATACAAAAGTGGGTTTATGAATCGATTTTTTGTGCCACTTGTGTCTGCTACTCGGCTCGGAGGGCGGTGGTCGGATCGACACGGCACGCCCAGCGCGCAGGAAGGTAGCTGGCGATGCATGCCACGGCGAGCATGGAGCCGGAAACAACGATCCACGTTGGCAGATCGAACGGTCCGACGGCGAACAGCATCGCCGAAAAAAACCGTGCAATCGCAATTGCGCACGACCAACCGATGGCCATTCCGCAGATCGCGGGCGCCAGGCCGTATCGAAGCATCAGGCCGGTGATGCTGGCAGGTGAAGCGCCCATCGCGATGCGAATGCCGATCTCGACCGTGCGTTGTGCAACCGAGTGGGCGATCACAGCGTAAATGCCCGCCAGCGAAAGAATGAGGGCGACGACTGCGAATGTCGACAACAGTATGGTCGAAAACCGGCGCGGCGCGAGCGACTCGGCAATGAGCTGCGTCATCGGTTTCACATCGAAGACAAAAGCGTCCTTGTCGATCTCCACAATTCTTCTGTGCATGTCGGGATACAGCGGCAGGGGATCACGAGTGGCGCGCACAAGCAGCGTGATCGCGGATTGCGGCCACAAGCCTTCAGGAAAGTAGAATTCGTTTCCGGCTTGGGCAGCGAGTCCTGTGTACCGCACGTCGCCAACGACGCCGATGATCACGGATGGCTTGCTATTCCATGACATCCGTACTCTTTTGCCAACGGCATCCTGCCCCGGCCAAAAGCGCTCCGCCAATGTGCGGTTAACGATTACGGATGGGAGGCTTCCCACCTGACCCACTTCATCGTGTTCGTCATAATCGCGGCCGGACAGGATGGGGATTTTCATGACTCGGAAGTATCCGGGACTGACGATTCGGATTGGCGCTAAAGGCCGGTCCACCGGGTTGTCCGGTCTTCCTTCGATGCTAAAGGAGCTATGATAACTTCCGGCGTGCATCGGCACGCCTTCGACGACTGCGGCATCACGCACTTCCGGCATCTCTTCGATCGAACGGATCACCTGGCGCGAGAACACGACGTTGTGTCTCCATTCGAACTTGTTATTCGGAAGCGAGATCGTCATCGTCAACACATTTTGATTATCGAAGCCAGGATCGATTTGCCACAGCCGATTCGCGCTCTTGACCATAAGACCCGTGGCGATCAAAAGCACGAGCGTCATTGCCACTTCCGAAGCGACGAGAATGGCGACAAGGCGCTGCCGGCCGCGGCCGGCTGTGGAACTTCGTCCTTCCTTGAGGCTGCGCGCTACCGCGCTTGCGCTCCGCGCCTGAAGGCTGCGCGCTACCGCGCTTGCGCTCCGCCCCGGTTTCATGACATCGCCGGGATTTGCGGACGAAACTCGAAATGCGGGGATGATGCCCGTAATCACTGCAGTCA
>Ga0207111_10225_pt1 | contig 14257 bp, 20 predicted proteins | sample Alteio_BWMinHeat_71_FD_153577 | JGI IMG/M metagenome (GOLD analysis project Ga0207111, IMG submission 153577) | Enriched cells from forest soil in Barre Woods Harvard Forest LTER site, Petersham, Massachusetts, United States -... | ecosystem: Environmental > Terrestrial > Soil > Temperate forest >... | reverse complement strand
AAAGAATAGTGAGATTAGTTATGAAAAGTTGTGTAATGAAATTTCCAATGAAGCCATGAAAAATGGACTTACAATGGAAAAACTTGCTGAAATTATGAAGTGGGATAATAAGACCGTGAAAAATCTTTTTGGGGAAAACCTTTCTGAAAATGTCAGTTAAAAAATATGTAGCAGATGTAAATGTCCTTGTGAGTGCTGCTATTTTTCCAATGTCAATTCCCGGAATTGCTATAAAAAAAGTGTTTTCTGATGGAATATTTTCTTTCTCAGACGAAATAGTTACGGAATATACGAAAGTCTTATCAGATAAGAAATTTGATAAGTATATTTCCTTAGATAAACGCCTTTTATTTCTTGAAAAAATAATTGCATTGGGAGTTTTATTTGAACCTGGTATAGTTATTAAACATTGTCGCGACCCCAAAGATGATAAATATTTATCTCTTGCTGTAAGTATAGAAGCATCCTGCATCATTACCGGCGACGATGACCTTCTTGTTCTGAATCCATTCCAAAATATTCCTATTCTTTCTCCTGCGGATTTTCTAAAATCTTATCAATAGCTCAAGCATCTATCTTTTCCTTCACATTCTTCTCAAAATACTTGCAATATTCCTTTATCCCGCATTCCATACATTTAGGATTTCGGGCAACGCAAACATATCTCCCATGCAATATCAGCCAATGATGCGCAATGGGAATTTTGTCTTTCGGGATGTATTTTACCAATTGCTTCTCGGTTTCGAGGGGAGTTTTTGAGTTCTCGGAAAGCCCGATTCTTGCAGCAACACGGAATACATGCGTATCAACTGCAAGGGTTGGCAGATTATAAATAACAGAAGCAATAACATTGGCGGTTTTACGACCCACGCCAGGCAGTTTTTGCAGTTCGTCAACATCGGAAGGCATCACTCCTTTGAAATCTTCTACTAACATTTTCGCCATTCCAACTAAGTGTTTCGCTTTATTATTAGGGTAGCTGATGCTTTTGATGTATTGAAAAACTTCATCGGAAGAAGCTGCCGCCATTGATTCCGGTTCGGGAAAGCGTTGGAGTAGGGCAGGGGTTACCATGTTTACACGCTTATCAGTGCATTGTGCAGAAAGTATCACTGCCACTATCAACTCATAAGCATTGCCATAGACTAATTCCGTTTCAGCCACAGGGCGATGCTCGCTGAAATATTCAATTACTTTTTGGAAGCGTTCTTTTTTGGTCATTGTTGGAAGGGTTGAGATGGTTGTGATAGTTGAGATGGTTGCGATAGTTATAATTCATAATTCTTTTGAAATACATTTCCATAATAAGTCAGCGGTTCTATCCCAATTGTAATCCTGGCTTTTCTTACTTCCTTTATTAATTAAATCATTCCTTAACCCTTCATCAAAACTTATCTTGAGCATTGCCTCGCTGATGGATTCAACTGAAAAAGGATTGACTAACAAAGCAGCATCTCCGGCAATTTCCGGCATGGAAGTAATGTCAGAAGTAATTACCGGAACACTGCATCTCATCGCCTCAATAATCGGTATCCCAAAACCCTCAAAATAAGAAACATAAACCATTGCCAATGCAGCAGCCATTACCATTATTAACTCTTCCTCGCTTAGTCTTCCGGTAAATATCACCTCGTTTTTATACTCCATGCTTTCAAACGCCTCTCTTATTTCATCCGTCCACCATTTCTTTTGTCCTACAATCAATAGCTTCACATTGCTGTCTTTTGTCTTTCTAAAAGCATCGAAAGCGCGGAAGAGGTTGGCGATATTCTTACGGGGATGCAACGCTCCTACAAAAATAAAATAAGGAGCGCCTCCTGAATATTTTAACCGTGTTTCATGTTGCAGGGTAGGGGAGAGGGGAGCAAAGTTTTCATTTGCACCATTATAAACCACATCAATTTTATGCTCATCTATTCCAAATTGAGTAACAATATCGTTCTTTGAATATTCAGAAACCGTGGCAATGCGTTTTGCTTTGCGGGCATATTTCGGGAAGAAATGGCGGTAATACTGACTGTATAAGTAAGGAAGGTCTTTGGGATAATGCATAAAATTAAGGTCGTGGATGACAGGAATGGAAGGAACATTAGAAGCTAAGGAAAGATACCCGTCAGGCGAAAGAAACAAATCGGCTTTATATTTGGAAAGGGTGGGAGGGACCGACATTTCAAACCAAATATACCACAAGAAAGGATGTCTTGAAGGTGGCGGAATAACTACCGGCGTAATATTATCCGAAAAAATAAACTCATCGGAATACTTCCTGTCAAAGAGGAAAATAAAATGATGTTCGGGATGTTGTTTTGTGATGCGTCTTAATGTTTCATAACTGAACCAGCCAATGCCTTCCAGCTTATCTTTTAAAAGAAGACGGGTGTTTATGGCGATGTTCATATATAAGGTATAGTATAGGGTATAAGGCAGCAAAGCTAATTAATATATTGTTATTAGTTTTGCACTCAAACTTTTTATATGCCTTATACCTTTATATCCTCATACCCTTATACCTTTCTTTAATGCAAAAGAAGTTTATTACCAATCTTTCCATTCTTCTTTTTCTTAACCTGCTCATCAAGCCGTTTTGGATATTGGGCATTGACCGCGCCGTTCAGAATACCATTGGAGCGGAGGACTACGGAACCTATTTCGCACTCTTCAATTTTTCCTTAATTCTTAACATCCTGCTCGACTTGGGCATTACCAATTTCAACAACCGCAATATTTCCCAAAATCATCATCTCTTAGAGAAGCATCTTTCAGGCATTGTGATGCTCAAATTCATACTGGCGGTGTTTTACTTAGTAATTGTATTGATTGCCGGATGGGCAATCGGTTATGACCTTCATCACATGGGAATATTATTGGTTCTTTCTTTCAACCAGTTCCTGCTTTCTTTTATACTTTACCTTCGTTCCAACATTGCCGGTTTGCAAATGTTCAAAACCGACAGTTGTTTTTCAGTCCTCGACCGGGTGCTGATGATTGGCATTTGCGGATTCCTGCTGCTTAACAAAACGACCAAAGCGCAATTCAAACTGGAGTGGTTCATTTATGCTCAAACTATAGCTTATCTTCTAACCGCATTAACTATTTTTTTAATTGTACTTTACAAAGCCAAATTCAAACGGCTCCGGTGGAATATTCCTTTTTTCAGAGTAGTACTTAAAAACAGTTTTCCTTATGCAGTCCTCGTGCTGCTAATGGCTTTCTATAACAGAATTGATACCATTATGATTGAAAGAATGTTGCCTAACGGGGCTGAACAATCGGGTATCTATGCCCAGGCATATCGCCTGCTTGATTCCACCAATATGATAGCGTATCTTTTCTCCGTATTGTTACTGCCATTGTTCTCCCGAATGTTAAAAGCGAATGAATCGGTAAAACAAATTTCCATGCTCTCCTTCAAATTGCTTATCACACCCGCCATCATCATTGCCGCAGGTTCATTCTTTTACCGCTATGACCTGATGAAACTGCTTTACAGAGAACATATTGAAGATTCCGCAGTTGTTTTCGGGATATTGATGGCTTGCTTCATGCCTATCTGCACAACTTATGTTTTCGGTACATTATTAACCGCCAATGGAAACCTGAAAGAATTGAACATGATTGCCGCTTTAAGCATGGTTGTAAATGTTACGCTGAACCTTTTTCTTATACCTCATTTTTTTGCTGCCGGTTCTGCCATTTCATCCCTCATTACACAATCACTCAATGCCGGGTTGCAACTTTTCCTCATCAAAAAAGTATTCGGAATGAAAGTCAATTTTCGGCTTATTTATACCCTGCTAACCTTCCTTGTCGGTGTTGTCGCTATAAATTACATCTCCATGAAATTACCTTTCCAATGGATGCTCCAATTTCTCATTATGGGAATTATTAGCGTATTATTCGCCTTTGCAATTCGCTTAATCAGCGTAAAGGGAATGTACAGGATATTGAAGTACGGATGATGAGAAATTAATGCAATTTAAGTTCAGACCTTCTGTTATTCGCCCTTCCTTTTTCAGTTTTATTATCATCAATCGGTTCCAAATCGCCAAAACCCTTTGTAGTTAGTCTGTCGCTACTTACGCCCTTGCTTAAAAGATATTTTTTTACCGCATCGGCTCTTGTTTCTGAAAGAATAAAGTTATTGACAGGGTCGCCTACATTATCCGTATGCCCTTCAATGGTTAATTTGTAAGAGGGATTTGCATTCATAAGAGTTGCGACTTCATCAAGCACCGGGAAGGAAGCAGAAGTTAAGGTGGTTTCGCCGGACATAAAATTAACGCTCCTTGATATTGTGTTGAGCCGCTTTATATCTTCTTTTTTAACTTCAGGGGGCAAACTCGCAACCGTAGGGCTCGCAACCGTAGGGGAGGAATCCTTAGAATCAATACTATCGACATGTGTATCAAGTGGGGGCGATGGTTTGACATTTTTATCACTAACCACAACCACTTCTTTTTCCGTCTTTTTCGATTGAACAAAGGTAAAGAAAACACCGATGTTATAAGTTAAAAAATTATCAAAGAATTTTCCTGCAACCCAGCCGTCAAGCCGGTCAGTAGAAGTGGCGTCCTGCCTTATGTTCGCATCAAAACTGAACCTTTCGGTAGCAACCCAGCGGAAACCGATGGAAGCGGGCAAAGTAAACGCAATGTTGTTTCTCGCAAGAAAATTATCCGCATATAATAATCCAACTCCTATGGAAATGTAAGGACGATATTTTGTTTTGATTAGAAACTTGTAATCATACATAAAATAGGCGATGCCTAATTTATTCACTACGGTACGTTCTACTTCAGGTCTTGAGTTGTAATCGCTCAAATGCCCTAAGGCGGTTCCGAAACTTAAATTGGAGTGCGCATTAATATAACGATTCAGCGAAAGAAACCCGATGGTTTCAAAATTCCTTCCTTTAAAATAAGCATTTCGGAAATCATCATTAGGGCGGGTTACACCTAATTGCAAACCGACAGCCCAGGGACTATCAGCCATTTGTGCACGAGCACTATGTTCGCCGCTGAAAATTAAAAACAATGCGACAAGGCAGGTAATTGAAATTTTCATAAGCGTGCGTGATGGGTTAGAAAATGAAAATTACAGCAAAGATATTCTTTTTAAATCAAATCTTCTTTTTAATCTGCTATGGTATCTATTTAACATAATATGAATTATGATTATTTTTAAAATATAACTGATTGATTAAGAGGACGCTCTAAAAAAATATCAATTTTGAAAGTATATCCGGTAACACCGGACAGGGACTCTGACCCCCTAATATTTTGCAAAGATAGGTTTTTTACGCGAGTACAGTACCAATCATAGGACTATGTAATGAACACAACACAGAAATACTGAACAAAATACCTTTTTGGGGTTCAAAGTTGATTAGATACTGAACCGCGCGAGGGCTTTGATTGACGACGAATAACATTTTTTCGATGAAAAACATTTTAATAAATATTAAATATGAATAATAACCTGGTAACTTTAAGCGACGCAATCACGCAAATCATTACTCCTATGTCGCCGCGTGAAAGAATGAATAACAAGAACCTTCCGAGGCATATAACCGATGCGGAGAGAGAGTATTACAGGAAGATGGACAATATAAAGCCGCCTGTTAATAATACTTCAAAACCTGAAATAATTATACCTCACGTTCCTATAATCCGGTCGGTGAGGACAGTTTTTGATTATGCCGTAAAGACGGCTTATAATTATAAAGATTGGGAGCCGGAAAAGAGTATGCCTCCAATAGCCAGGACGAAATTAAAAATATATATTGATGAGAAATTTCCTCAAAAGAAAGGAATCCCATCGTGGGATAGGAAAAGGGAACCGAAAGATATTTGCGTCGGTGATGGCGGGTTTATTACCGTTAATCACATGGTATGGGGTAATGAATTGTGGGGTTTTATCAATCTTATCGGTTATTATATACGAAACCGAAATAAGATACCTGGCATAACAGGAGCGACCATCTTTTTAAATACGGACGAAATACCATATACCAAACATGAAGATACTTTTAAATATAACATCACTTTCTTTGGTTTATACATCAATAAATACACAAAAGCAATAGATACGAAAGAGTATTTTCCGAATGCCAGGTTTATTGACAATAAATTAGATATGGATAGTTTAAACTTAAAAAAATGAAACAATGACGAAAAAACAGAAGTTAGTTGCTGATTTTAATTCTAAATATGAAATTGGAGATAAAGTCAAAATCAAATTAGACGATGGCACTTTAAAAGAAGTAACCATAGAATATGAAGCTCAATTATTAGGCGGTCATACGCCTATTGGTTGGTTTAAAGAAATAGGAGGTTGTTATTTATTAAACAGAGTTCAAAGTTAAAAACCGAATAAAATGAAAATGAAAACGAACATAAACGATTTATGGAAAGAATACCTTGTAAGAGGTGAATTAAAAGAAGAAGAAATGCACCAGGTACAATTTCAGGAAATAAAACGGGCATTCTATGGAGGTTTTGTTTCATATCTTTATCTTCTCAACGACATCAGTGATAGATATAGTGAAGACGAAGCTGTAAAAATACTGGATACGATATTTCCTCAAATTAATGAATTTTGGGAGAATGAAGTTAAAAATAATATTTCGCACACATGAACCAACAACCTATCACCACCTATAACGGCGGTAAAAACGGTAACGGAACCTACCAAACCATTATCAACAACATTCCGCCACATAAGAAGTATGCGGAATTATTTGTCGGTTCCGGTGCAATATACAGGCGGCTGCTTCCGGCAGTCATCACCATTTTAAACGATATTGATGCTGCGGTCATCAATACTTATGCTGATACCGGTGTTATCCTTAATAATACGGATGCAGCGGAGCTCATCCGCACTTTGTCGGATGACGGACCGGAAACCTTCTTATATCTCGACCCTCCTTATTTAACTGAAACGCTTAGCTGCAAAAGGAAATATTACAAATATACTATGGACAAATCAGAACATGAAAAGATGCTGATAGAGTCTGCGTACAATTCATGTTTAATAATGATTTCTCATTATGAAAATGATATGTATGATTACTATTTGAAGGGATGGAGAAAGCTGAAATTTATGACTACGACCCGCAACCCGAAGCTAATGCGGGAAGAATGTCTTTACATGAATTACCCGAAACCTACCTACCTGCATGATTACAGGTATTTGGGTAATGACTTCCGGGAACGGGAACAAATAAAACTGAAAACGGAAAGATTCGTTAATAAATTCAAAGGGATGGATGCCACCACCCGAACTGCCATCCTTTCAGCTATATTAAATTCTGTAAATGATTTTCACATACCTAATTTTATATGATGAGGAAAGAATTAATCCGGTTATTTTGGTGGTGTGTCTTTATAACTGTAACCATAACAATTACACTGATTCTATGCGAACGATATGTTAATCATTTTGAAATAATTGATATTGACAGCTATAATCATCCATGAATATAATTGAATTATTTTCCGGCACTGGTACTATTTCTAATATTGCCGCTCAAAAAGGACATGGTACTTTTTCCGTTGATTTAAGAAAGCGGAAAGGCGTATGTGAACCCGATTTGCAGGCGGATATTCTGAAATTAAACCATAGCGATTTAATGAGCGCCATAAGAGCTCGATATAGTACCTGGGACAAAACACATATCGTTTGGGCTTCCGTTCCCTGCACGACGTTCAGCTATGCAGCCGGCGATTACCATTTCTCCGGGACAGAACCGACCAGCCCGGAAGCCCTGGAGGGTATCCGGCTTTTAAAAAAAACCCTCAAATTGATTCGGGAACTTAGACCGGCTTATTATTTCATTGAAAACCCGCAAGGGCGGTTACGCCATCTTCCAGTAATGCTGGACTGGCTGTGCACCAATTTGGGGATGACTAAAAAAGTAACCTGGGGAAGCTACGGCTTCCCGACCACCAAACCGACTAACATCTTCACCAACGCTTACGGCTTTCAGCCGCGCCCGCTCATGGCTTACGGGCGAGGGGCTAAATGCAAAGGCAATTTCAATAATTTAACGGTATGCCAAAGGCAAAAGATACCTGAACTGTTCGCCGTGGAGTTTGTTGAATATTGTGAAAGTTTATTCAATTAATTATGGAGTTAAATTAATTTTATATCTTCGGGGTTCATTTTATTACATGAACATCTCGAATACTTACGGAAGCAAATTAGTAATAAAAACACTTACTATTATTACGAAAAACCATAAATTCGGAATAACCATTACAGATTTAATGGTCGAAATACTGAAAACTGAAATAGGAAATATTGACGTTTCGCCTTTAATTAAAAAAAAATTGAGGTATAGAATAAGACGGGCGGTCAATACATTACGGGCGGTTAATTTAATCATTATTAAAGAAGGGAAATCAAATATTAAGACTAAATATTTATTAATATATCCTATATTATGAGTTTAACTATCTCCGAAAAACTAAATAATTATACAAAAAGAGCAAAAGTTCGTTTATTGCTTCAATTATATCCTGCAAAAAAAATACTCAAAAAGTTATACCATGGTTTATACAATATTGTCAGTAATATTGATAATACCTTAAAAACGCTGGAACCTTTAACAATAGAAAAGGATGAAAAAGGGAATCTGTTGCCAACCTCTGACTGGAATCATGGAATAGTAATGTGCATGCACGAAGGCGAAATGATAATCCGTAGTGTTATCCTTGACCAGAAAGGAGACATTAAAAGAGATGTGAAAGGTACGGATATGTTTAATTTAAGAACATTTTTGAGCTCCATTCCTCCTGAATATATACAGGAACAATTAATCAATATGATTGGTGATGACGAAGACGAAGACGAAGAGGATGACGATGATGAAACTATAAATAATCCTAAACAATTATTATTAACAGATGGAAAATAAATCCGAAAGCCGTGACGAAGCTACTGCTGAAACCATTAATCCTGAAAATATGAATGGTGGTTCAGAACATCCCTCTGGTATGTCTGAAGATGATATTCTAAGAGAGAAAGCCGATAAATGGCAAGAAAGATTAAATAAATTAAACGAAGAGAAAGAAAAGTTTCCAGCGAATGACACCCAACCAAAAAATAAGGAAAAGATAGAAGAACCTAAGCCGGATGATAGTAATGAACCTGCCGGAAAGAAAAGCAAAGCCGGATTCTACCAGGCAAGAAGTATTGATATAGGAATAAGGTTCTTTTCAAAGATATTTTTTGAACTTGACCCAAAAATTGTGGGACTTGATAAAAGTGAACTGCAAGAAATCGGGGAGTTCTGGCAATTATTTAAAGACGAATACGGTTACTATTTGCCGGTATGGATGCAATTAGTAATTTGTTATTTCGGGGCTTATGGAGATTCAATAGACAAGGCAAAAAAAGATAAAAAAGCAAGAGACAGGTATGCGCCTGCTGCGCCTGCTGCACCTGCTGCACCTGCTGCACCTGCAGCATATGCTGCACATGCTGCACCTGCTAAACCTGCTGAACCTACTAAACCTATTGTTTCCATTAATAAAAAAGATAATGGTTTGACAAAAAATACCATAGATATTGACCATATCGTGATGAATGGATATGAAGAAATGAGGAAATGTAATAATCCTCTTTGCGATAAAGGTAAAAATGGTAAACCTGCCTTTTTATGGGATGGCGGTAAGTTTGAAGGTAAATTCAAAGCACGACAAAAATTTTATTGCGGAAATTCATGCAGACAGATATGGGAAAAGAAAAAGGAACATGTCGAGAATAGCCACGTTTGACCTGATGCTCGGAACCAATGGTTCTGGCAAATCCCACATCCTTAAACAACTTTTAAAAATAAATAAACGGAATTTAATCATACCGCCACGGCTTGATAATACCTGGGATAATATCCCGGAAATAAATACGGAAAATATTCTCAATAAGGTTGGATATTCCGATTGGGATGTTTTCTTCCGTAACAGCAATAATGTTGAATTACTGAAAGCGAGACAAAGATTCGGTTATTTGCTATCACAGGAATTGTTTAATTTTTCGGGAAGCAGGAAAATATATATTGACGACGAAGGATTATTTAAAATAATAGTGCATCCTGATTATGGTTTTAAAAGAGGCGGTTTATTCCTGGACGACTTCAAAGACTATATTCCATCGAATAAACTTCCGAAATTCGTTCACCGGATGCTATCCAACAGGCGCTTCCGTGAGTTGGATATTTTTGCCGCAACTCACTCGCCGCTTTTCGTTCCCGTCCGCATGTTTGCCTTCAATCCGACGCTTTACCTGTTTAAAATCACAGATTCCTTTGAACGGGCGAAGGATAATTTTCTGAAATATGACGAACTGGTCGCCCTTCAAAAAATAGTTAATGAAAGGGCGAAATCAGACCCGCATTACTTTAAAATACTCGAATAAGTCAATAGGGCTATGAATATTCGTAAAACGGATATACCTGTGCATTTTTCGCATAGGTATATCCGTTTTACGCATAGATATATCCGTTTTTCGGCTATTATTGTTTTCGGGGAAAATTGTCCTCAATATTGCATCGTCATTTCTAATCCAAACTTCAATCAAATAAAATGAAAAAGTCAATTATTAATTTATCAAAGAAAAACATTGCGGAAAACACAAATCGTATTTTCATCATGGTAGGAGAATTTCAGCGGGTACAATTAGCGCCTAATAGATTCGCAAGAGTTGTAGGCACTGACCAGGGAAATAATGGGACCAATCTATTAGATTCATTGCACCCTGAAATAATAGTTAATCCTGCTGCTCCCCAACCAAACAATGGTGGGATTACTAATGTATCAATTCAACAGATTGGAAGCAGGATGCCGTCAGGATTCACGGTTGGTTATGATAATTCTGGAAGCTTGGTAGGCATTTGGCTATTGATTGGCGACCCAACCGGATTGATTGCTATAACTAACCCTCAAGCCACCGCTTATCAGCTCCCTAATTATCTGAATACACTGGACCCTGCAACCTTATTTAAGACATTTGCAGCTACGCCTATTATCTTCAAAACGCTCAAATATAAAGTTGATAACGATGACCAGTTTTCCGCCAATTTTTTCCTGCTTAGGGGCGATATTGACGGGGGGAATGGAAATGCCCCGGCTACCAGTGTAATATCATTGGCGGAGACAAATACACAATATGATAAAAACATTTTAACTTTATCGTTTATCAAGAATATTATGAAACTGGATACATTTAATGCTTTGGCAGTATTTATCCAGGCAAGAAGAATAGTATCATTTACATTTGATATTGGAGCGGCGGCAGGCAGATAACTTTGTAAAATGACTGGGATTGAATATGTATCTTCGTTGCGTGATAACATTGCTGAATTGTTCGGGTATATTGTAAATAATAATCCGCAGGCGATTCAGAAAAATATTTATGCGCTTTATTTTACAAGCCCTAAAAATACGGATGAAATGATTAATATTTTGGTGCAGTCATATAATCAAAACAAGACGGATGATATTATCAGTTTGTTAAATGTTCCTTATATCAAGAATGTATTTACTTCACCGGAAATGGACCAGGCGTATGAGTATATGAGGGCGCAGGCGCTTGCATCAGGAGGAGGACAAATAGGAGTCTTGCTAAATATGGACCCTGATGCAGTCATTAATTACGTCGTTCCTGCCCTGGGTAATTCTTTACAAGAAATTTTTACAGGAAAAATGAAACCAATACCAGCAGATTTAAACCTTCCCGCCATCAAAGTACAAGCGCCCCAACCGGGACAATTCAATGAGGCAAGTCATTTGGTTAAAATATTCGGAAGCATGTCAATCGGATTGTTGATATTATTGCTTGTTATATCTTCCATTAAGAAATAATGAAATGGCTGCTAATGGAATATTTAAAGGTAAAATATTATATGTCGTTATTTTTCTCATCCTTGTTGCAGGAGCCGGGACAACCGGCTTATATTTTTGGGGCAAATCGAAAGGTTCGGTTAGTAATGTGCCTTTACCATCCGACCAGCCGAATTCACTATTAACGCCTGACCAGGGAAGAGCAGTAAGAGATATGAGCATGAAATTACATAATGATATGGTTAGATGGATAGGGAGAGATTTACAAATTTACCAGAATTATGTAATCTGGGGAAATGATTTATTTACAGCCGTATATAACGATTTCAATTCTTTATTTTATGCAGATTCAAAAAAAACCCTGGCTCAATGGATAGACGGGCAGAATTTCTTTATAACCGACCCCTTAGCCGGAGATACCGTGAAACAACAATTAATGGACAAATTCGCCGCAAACAATCTTTTATAATTATTAACCTTTAACAACTAAAATAATGACTAATTTCAAAATCCCGTTCTTCGTCGTTCTCGCGCTTTTACTCCTTTCCAATATCGGTTGGATTTGGGAGAGAACCACCTGCAAAAGTGATTCCGGCGCTATTTGTGCCGATTCGGTTTGCGTTGCAGCAATCGGCGCTCATCCTATATCTCCATTCTTTCCGTTTCCGACCGGAAGAAAACAACAGGTTTCTAAGCGTAACCGGGCTTTCGGTCAATCAAGTCCTGTTTTCCACAAAAGTAATCTTCCGGTAATTGCAGCCGGCGGTTTTTTTGCAATCTTTATATTGTTGTTAATAATGGGTGAGTTATGAGTTATGAAATAAAGCAATATAATGGTAGCGAATTTGCAGGTAAATCTGTATTTGCGGATGTTGATTTTTTCCCTGCATTAGACCGGATTAATCAATATGCGAAGGATTCGGGCGTTACCATATTCGTTACCTCCAGTTACAGGGATTATGTAATAGAGGTTAAAAAAGATAACCACGAAATCGGTCATGCGATTGATATGAACCTTATCATTAACGCAACCGGGCATCTGTGTAATTCCGAATGTCTTCCGAATGACCCGGATGCGAAAGTATTCTTTGATTTAATCAGGAACGACGGCGAGCTAAGAACAGGGTTGGACTTCCATCAACCCGACCCTGTTCATATAGACGACGGTTATAATCAAAATATAATTGCATGGACTATTAAGCATGACGGCGGCAATACAGGCGTTTCATCAACAGATGAAATCGCCGGCAATACAAACTCTTCCGAAGGACCGGATGTTTCTGATTTAACCCGTAAAAACAAAAAGGATTTTTTTTTGGTTCAAGTGTTTTAGCAGTCTTATTCTTTTTAATTTTTTTCAGTTTTAAAAAATGATAAATTTTAATGACATAGGCGTAAGGAATCCAAGCCCGATTAATTCGTTAGCGCCAATTTTAGTAACTTATGCTGAAATCTTAGCATTAAAACAAACTAACACCTTATTCGCTCAAAGGAATTATATCATTACTGACAGGAACATTGAAGTATTTGCAATGTCTAAAAACCTGCTTTCTCCTGAAGGCATTCATTACCGAAACGTCGGCTCAAGGGGAAGCATTGGTTTAACGGGGGGAACACAGGGAAGCGTTGAAACGATTTTGATGGGAACATTCAATGTTTTAGGTCCCTTTCCTGTTCCTTTCAATGTTTCATTAACACAGACGGCGGCTGATGTCGCTGCACGGATAACTGCTTTCGGTTTTATTCCTCCAGCAAGCACTCAACCTGTTTCAGCGTTTTCTCACGGTACACAAATATATATCGTCGGTTCACCTGATTTAGCTGAAACTTTAAACAGCTTGGCAGTAACCGGAACCGTCAGCGCTAATCCGGGAGATAACCTGGTGCTCGGCAATATTGCCGATATGGGAAATTCCGGTGCGGGAGTTCCCGGTATCATCCCGGGAGTTACGATGATAAACAATATCATATATGATTTACCGGCTGATGAAATTGTAATTGAAAAAGACCATTTCAGTAATACCATTATTGGAGGATTGGATTCCTTTTGCTGGAATGCTTTCAATCCGAGCATAAGTGTTATCGGAAATACGGTATTAGACGAAAGCCAGTTATTTTGTTCTAAAAATATCGGTAACATCGTTGACAACTTTTTAGCCAATGATTCAATCCTGAATTGCGATACCAACGCAGGAACCTTACAGCGAAACAGCTTATTCAATCACTCGAATATCACGGCTAACCTTGCTGCTATTGATTCGTTGGTTGATACGATGTATAGCAATTCAGGTCAAATAGGAACCGGGCAAATCATTAATGTAAACATTCATTTAATGGCGGCTCAAATAAAAAGTTTAGGAGCTGCTTTTACATTAATACCGGCTCCTGGCGCGGGTAAATTCATTGCAGTTTCTAAT
>Ga0207111_10224_pt1 | contig 14335 bp, 21 predicted proteins | sample Alteio_BWMinHeat_71_FD_153577 | JGI IMG/M metagenome (GOLD analysis project Ga0207111, IMG submission 153577) | Enriched cells from forest soil in Barre Woods Harvard Forest LTER site, Petersham, Massachusetts, United States -... | ecosystem: Environmental > Terrestrial > Soil > Temperate forest >... | reverse complement strand
GGCCAATAGCAAAAAGGAAAAAACCGATTTGAGCTTTTAGCCTTTAACAAGGTATAATAGGTCATATGAAAAAATTACTATTATCAATTTTCTGCTTAAGTATGCTGGCCGTCGGCTGCGGGGCTAAAACGCAAAACACCCAAAACACCCCCAGCAATCCCTCGCCCTCGCCTGCGGCGCAAAGCCCGACTCCCGCTCCGCCTTCCACCGAACAGGTCGGCGTTCCGGCTTCAGCCGGAAAACTTAGCGAGCCCATTTCGGGAGCGCTGCAGCGCGTGACCAAAAAACCTTTTGGCATTTACATTACCCCGGCGACTTCGCCGGTCCAGCCGGAAAAATTCATGGGCTACCACACAGGCGTTGATTTTGAAACCTTTAGCGCCGAGCAGGCTGCCGATGTGCCGGTCTTTGCCGCCTGCGACGGCAAGCTGTTGCAAAAAAGGAGCGCCACCGGCTACGGCGGGGTTATGGTGCAGGCCTGCAAGCTTGACGGGCAGGACGTAACAATAATTTACGGTCATATAAGACTTGCAAGTGTAACGGTTAAAGTCGGTGACAATCTTAAGTCCGGGCAGACCATTGCCGTGCTCGGCACAGGCTATTCCGCGGAAACCGACGGCGAGCGTAAACATTTGCATTTTGGCATCCATAAAGGCACGGCTATAAGCATTTTGGGCTACGTGCAAAAACAAGCCGACTTAAGCCAATGGCTGGACGCCATGCAATATCTAAAATAATTTTTATCACGCGCACCCAAATTGCCTAAGCTCGCGTATTACAATCAAAGGCCGATTTTCACCCCAGGCCTTCAAATTATTAGGTAAGAATTAACCTAAAAACGGGAAAAGAATGCGCCAAAAAGCATTCTTTTTTCGTATAAGTTTTAAGAATAACTAAGCTTTTAGCACTAAACTACCTGAGCATGCTTAAAGTTTATTCCGGCTTAAATAAGGCAAAACAAAAATGGGGCGCGACAAACCCCAATGACAAAATTATTATAGGCGCGACTTTCGCCTATTTGGCAATAATTACGGCTTTTATGGTCTGGCACCAGGAATTTTTTTCGCCGGACCGTTTTTTTATTTTTGTTTTTTTAGCCATGATACTGGCCGGCAAAGCCTGGGCGTTTCTTTGGGACTGGACGCCGCCGGTATTCCTGATTTTGGGCTATGACTATTTGCGCGGGCTTGTTCCGCAGGTTACAAACAAAGTCCACATCCATGCCATGATTTATTTTGACAAGCTGGTTTTTTTTGGCCAAGTCCCCACTTTGTGGCTGCAGCGGCATTTTTTTACCCCGGGCACAATTCGCTGGTACGACAACGCGGCAGTAGTTTTTTATTTTTTACATTTTATTATTCCCCTTCTTGTGGCCCTGTGGTTTTGGTTTACGGACAAGAGCTTGTTCAAACTTTATACCGCGGCCATTGTGGTACTTTCTTACCTCGGCTGGATAACTTATTACATTTTCCCGGCCATGCCGCCGTGGATGGCCAGCCAGCAGGGTTTTTTGCCCCCTGTGGCGCACATTATGGACCAGACGCTGATTCACTTTGCCCATCCCATTTCCCTGCCCACGGTTTATAACTATGTAGGCGCCAACCTGGTCGCCGCGGTGCCTTCTTTGCACGCGGCCTATCCGCTAATGGCAGCTTTGTTCTTTTACAAAAAATACCCCAAATGGGGGGCGTGGTTTTTTCTTTATCCATTGGGCATGTTTTTAACCATTATGTATTTGGGCGAGCATTATTTTTTTGATATCGTTGTGGCAATTGTCTACACTCTCGCGGTTTACGGGATTATTACCGATTGGCGCGGAATGCGAACTCGTATTTGGGTGAAACTAAAAGGATTGTTTAGCGATAAGCATAGGGACGCGGCTTCTACGATGCCGCTTGCGCGCTAACAATTAACCTAATATACTTAGTTTAGTTAAAATTAACTAAGTAACAAAGAAAATATGAAAAAAGTTACGAAACTACTGGCTCCCCTGGCCTTTGGGCTTTTAGCCGCGGGATGCTTTGGCTCCGGGACCACCACAACAGTAAGCCCTTCGCCCCAGCCCATGACGGCATCGCCCGCTCCCACGCCATCGCCGACTCCGGCTGACGCAACGGTTAAAAGCTTTACGGTAGAAGGTAAGAATTTTTCCTTCTCGCCTTCCACGCTCACGGTTAACAAGGGCGACACCGTAAAGATTACCTTTAACAACACCGGCAGCTACCCCCACAATTGGGGCGTTGACGAATTTACCGGCGCCAGGACCCAAATAGTCCAGCCCGGGCAGTCCGACACCATCCAATTTGTGGCTGACAAAGCCGGCAGCTTTGAGTTCTACTGCTCCGTGGCCAACCACAAAGCCATGGGTATGGTCGGGAATTTGACGGTAAAATAATTGGATAAACTAATAACAAGTAATTAATAACTAGTAACACAGGAGATCACAGAAGTTACTTGTTATCAATTACTAGTTACTTGTATACAAAAAGCCTCTCATTATGAGAGGCTTTTTAATGCGCAATAATTATTGTAATGTAACATACTGTCCGCTTACCCAGCCGCTTTGGCCGTTAGGCAAAACTATCTGGTACCAGCCGCTTTTGGAGTTGGTATAAGTATAAACTTCGCCCGGATGGACCTGGGCAACTATCTTGCCGCCCGAGGATGGCTGGCTGCGAACGTTTAAATAACCCGTGGGCGTAGATTTTATTTGTAGCTGCTTAACTTGAGGCGGCGGGGTCGGGACAATAGACGCGGGCGTGGAGCTGGGCGTGGTGGTTGCGGTTTGCGGGGCCGATGTTGCCGGGTTCACCTGTAAGGTTTGGCGGTTCGGGCTGGGAGCCGGAGACGTGCTGGTGTTTTGCGCAGGCTGGCTGTGCCTTTGCGCGTACCAACCATAAACCTCGTAAATCCCAAAGCCTAAGACTAAAAAGAACAACAGCCACAACAAAAAGCTTATAATTCCGCTGTCCTTTTTACTCGCCCGCTCCACCGCCTTTTGGGAAAGCAGTCTGGGCGGCGGCTTTACGCTACCCCCGCTCTCGCTAATCACCCTTTTTTCCTGCTCGGTTAAGGTAGGCTTAACAAAAATAACGTCGCTAGTATTATGGGGACTGTTAATGCCCTCTACCAAAGGCTTGGGCTTGGCAGCCGCCCGCGGCCTTATAGTCTTGGGTTTTGCCCCTTCGTTGTTGTTTGATAATGGATTTTCCTCAGCCATATAAAATTATTTTAGCAGGTTTTTCTATAACTGCAAAACCCCTCTATTACACTATCAGCTTGACGAATCCCAAGGTTTTGCTATGATTTTTAGTCTAATACATTTCCGATTTTTGAGTGTGGATGAGAAGGGGTTTCCACACTTGAAGGAGGTGGTCATGAAACAACCAATGACTTTTGAGGAGACTTCTTACGAACTCCTCAAACAACGCTCCGCCAGACTGGTTGGTCTGGTTAAGAGCCGTAACCGCGTGCTCATCCCAAGCGAAGTCTGGCTGGTTTTGGAAGCCGCAGCCGGATATTGCGGCCAGAACTTTGGCTCGAATTTCTTTGAGCCTCTGCTGGGCCGCCTACGGGTCGAGCAGGGCTTCTGCGCCGGGTGCTCCGTGCAGAAGGCAAAGAAGGGGAGCAACTTGTGCAACGGCTGCGCGAAGGACTTCCAACCTTTAGAACGGAAAGAGCAAGAGGAAGCACTCGTTCGAAGGATCTTCGGCCCGCAGCCGCCCAAGCCCAAGCCGCGCAAGAAACGCAAATAGTCCGCTCAGTCGGCTGTCAAATACCGGCGACGTCACCCTCGTGGGACTTCGCCGGCTTTCCTTTTTGGTCAATTTATTTTAAACTGCCTGTTTAGTACAAAACGCGCGCGCGGCCTGCGCGCTCACCGGGCCGCCGTGGCCTAAATACAAAATTTGCGGTTTAATCCGATCCAAAATTGCCGCCAGGTTTTTAACGTCGCGCGCGCTGTCATCGCTATAATAGTGCTTAAGCGGTAGGCCCTGAAAAATTAGGCTCAAAAACCCGCCGCGGATTATATCGCCCACAAAAACTTGGCCGTTGTCCAAACTAACTATTACCGAGCCCGGCGTGTGGCCGGGCCAGGGCAAAATTTTACCTTCCACGCCATAGGGCCGCAAGTCAAACTCCTGTTCTATTTCTATGTCCGCCGAATATGGCGGAAAAGTCCTGTTAAGCAAGGGCTTGTAAAGTTTGGCCAAAAGCGAAGTCGGGGTAAGATGCCCGTTGTTGCCGCCTCTAAGTATTTGCTGGTCAGCCTTGCCCACGGCAATTTGCGCGCCAAAGCGCTCACGGATAACCTGGGCACAGCCGGCGTGGTCGGCGTGGCCGTGGGTTAAAACTATGAGCGCTAATTTTTTAACACCCGCGCGGTGCAAAGCCCTGGTAAGCCGTCTGGCATCGCCAAAATAGCCCGTGTCTATAAGCACGGGATTTTCGGGCCTGCCGACCAAATAAACATTGGTCACGCTAAGTTTGATTTTTTTGAACATTAGGAACTAATTAATTTTTTTGCTTTTAAGTCGTCAAAAATCAACTGGTCAACGGGAGAGACCTCTCCTTTTTTGGAATAACCAAACCAGTCCATTTTTTCCACTTCGCTGCTGGAAGTTAATGTGCCGCTATATTTGGCCGTGTAGCAGGCCATTCTGACTATGGTGCCTTGCGGTTTTCCATGGGCCTGGGCTTCAAACACGCCGTAGGGCTTTATGGTTTCAGGAATTAGGTGGATGTTTAGCTCTTCATAAATTTCCCGGCATAAAGCCTCCTGGTCAGTTTCCCATTGGTCGGTCTGCTTGCCGTCAATTACCCGCTTTTCCCTTTTGCCGCCGGGAATATACCATTTGTCCTTGCCCAAAGTTTTGGTTTCCAAAACTTTTTGGTTTTGGATTTCAATAAAAGCAACTTTGTCTATGTAGGTTTTGCCGTTCGCTAAAGGCAGGGTAAAACCCAAAGCCCCGGCAGCCTCCTGGCTAAGCGTGCCCAGCAGGCAGGAATTGTAAGCGGCCTCCAAAGTTTTTACTTCCCCACTAAGCTGTTTTTGCTTGGCCTTAAGCGCCTCTAAAAGCTCTTTGGCCTTTTCCCATTTATCCTGTAGTTCATCGTAAGCTTCCTTAACTCCCAAAACCGCGCCGCCTAATTCATTTACTGTGCCGCCTAAGTCTTCGCCCAAAATTTTACTCACGACTTTTTCCCCGTGCTTTTCTATGAGTTCGGTTTTTTTGTCTTCCAGTTTTTCGCCCAAATGGTCCACCAAAGCCTGCTTTACGGAAAATCCCCCGTTTACGCCTTCTAGTTCCTGCTGTTTTGCGGTAAGCGCTTCTTTAATTTTTGCGCAGCGGTCCTGGTTGCTTTTTTTCTTGTCTTTTTTCTTGGCCTTTAAAACAACTGCCCAGGCCCCGGCTAAAGCCGCGACACCCCCGGCTACCAATGCCAAAGTTTTGTCTAAAGGGTTCCCTGACGGAGTAGGCGCTCCTGCCGCCTGTGGCAATAGCAAACCCCCGGCCGGGCTTGTTGGCTGGGCCGTCGTACTCGATGCCGGGGTTGAGGTTGGCACCAGCTGAAGCGCAGCCGGTTTTGGCTTGGGCGCTACCACGGGCTTTAACTGGGCAGAAGAAGCCGGAGCAGAGGTGGCCGACCCTGTCGCGGCTGTGGGCGTGGAAGTTGCCACCGGCGGAACAGGCGCCGGAGCCGGAGGCGCAGTGCCCGATTGGGCCAAAACAAAAAAAGCGGGCATGGCCGTAAAAACTATGGCACCAAAAAACCCGATTACAGAAACTAAAATTTTATTATACGGTTTTTGATTCATCCTTATTCAATTGAAGGTTGGGCTTATTTTATCAATTCCTAAGACAAATGGCAAAGACTTTTAAGCTTTCCTTTTTGCCTGATTTATTTTATAATATCTTCTAGCTGCATAAGCAAACCATTAATTGTTAAAGGTTAATTGTCAATTGTTTTTTCCACATTGGGGCGTAGCCAAGCGGTAAGGCACGGGCCTTTGAAGCCTGCATTCCCAGGTTCGATCCCTGGCGCCCCAGCCAAAGTATAATACAAATAGCTTTATTTAACTTATGAAAGATTTAATTGTTATTGCTGGTGCACCCGGTACCGGCAAAACTACGATTAGCAAACTTTTAGCAAAAGACTTAAATTCTTTTGTATTTGATTTTGGCATTTTACGAGAAGTCCATTTGGATGAAAAATGGTCTAATGCAACTAAGGAAGAAGAACAGATGTCCTTTGAAAATTTAATTTTTATACTGAAAAATTATAAGAAGCATGGCTACAAAAATCTTATATTAAATGACTTTCAGGATTTTAGGGTACAGCGACTTCCGACCGATCTGGCAGAACTGGATTTTATTATTTTTTCTTTATTTGTCGACAACGATGAAGAGCTGAAAAAAAGAGTCAAAGGACCGCGAGACAGCGGATACAAAGATGTGCCGTCAGCAATAGCCTGGAACCGCTCTTTGATGGAACGGCCTGCTGTAAAAAATGAATTTAAGATTGATAATTCTGAAAATGACCCGAACAAGGCTCTTTTAGAAATTATTAAACTGTTAGATAAGTAGCCTCCCTGGTTATATAAATCAGGTCTTAATCTCGACTAATTTTGTTCTAAACATCCGCCCACAAGGCCAGCCAGCAACTAATGCAGTAACGTGACTTTATCGAAAAAATCAATTTTGATTACTGGAATTTCAGGAGCCGGTAAGTCCACTCTTAGCAAAAAGCTAAACGAATTGGGCTACAAAGCCTATGATATGGACAAGGAGCCGGGGCTTTTTACAATGATAGACAAACAGACTAAAAAACCGGTGGTTGGCCACGATAACGATAATCTGGAAAAAGTAATGGCAATGGAATGGATTTGTGATAAAAACAAACTTGCCTACATTATTAGAAGCGAACCCAGCTCGCTGGCTTTTTACTGCGGAGACGCGTCTAATATAAAAGATCTTTTGCCTCTTTTTAACATGGTTATTCTGCTTAAGCCCGGAGAAGCGGCGGCTAGAGAAAGGTTAACCTCTCGTACCAATAATAGCTTTGGTAAAACTAAAAAAGTCCAGGACTAGATTATGGGATTTAAAAACTCATATGAAAGCAAGATGGAAAAACTAGGCGTTCTTGTCGTTGACGCCGATAAAAGCATAAATGAAGTTGCCAAAGAAGTAATAGAAAAAACCTAAAAAATAAATTTATGAAAATACACTTCTTAATGCATGAAAGTTTTGAAGCTCCTGCGGCCATAGAAATATGGGCTCAAAAAAAGGATTGCGATATAACTTACACCAGATTGTACGAAGGTGATCCCTTTCCTAATGAGTGCAATTTTGATTTTTTAGTTATTATGGGCGGGCCGCAATCCCCTGCCACCACGCTTAAAGAATGTTCATATTTTGATGCTCAAAAGGAAATTACTTTTATAAAAAAGGCCATTGAACAGGGGAAAATTTTACTAGGCGTTTGCCTTGGCGCGCAAATGATTGGAGAGGCTTTAGGTGCCCACTTTGACCATAGCCCAAACCGGGAAATTGGTGTTTTTCCTGTTACGCTTACGGAAGACGGGAAACAAGACCCGATAATTGGAACATTCCCAAAAAAATTCATGGTCGGCCATTGGCATGGCGATATGCCGGGGCTGACGGCCAACAGCAAAATCCTGGCCACAAGCCAAGGCTGCCCTCGGCAAATAGTCCGCTACGCTCCAAAAATTTACGGTTTCCAGTGCCATATGGAATTTACGCCCGAAGCGGTTGAGGGAATGATAAAAAACAGCACGCAGGAATTAGAAAGTAACAAAGACTTGCCTTACATTGAAACCGCCGAGCAATTGAGAAGCCATGATTATACCGAGATGAATAATCTCCTATTTAGTTTTCTGGATAAAATATCTAGCTAAGCCATTTTTTGCCAAGGCCATGAAAGTCAGAAAGGCTAAAAAGTCGGACTATAAAGAACTTATGTCGCTTTACGACGTCTTTCTTGGACCGCGCCGATTTTTAAAAAAAGGCAATGATTCTTTCTTAAGGTTCATTAAAAATCCTAAATGCTTTTTATTTGTGGCCGAAGACAAAGGTAAAATTGTCGGCTTTATTAGTTTCCAGGCGAGATATGTAATCCGCCACCGACTGCCTATTGGACAAATTGAGGAGTTATTTGTGGCTAAAAATTTTAGGCACGCCGGAGTTGGAAAAAAACTGATTCAACAAGCTGAAAAGACCGCTAAAATTTTTAAATGCGACGGCATCTACGTCGAGTCCGGAAACCAACACCGGCCGGCGCATGGCTTTTACCAAAACTTAGGTTATAAAAAATCCGGCTACTATTTTAAAAAGTAGAGAAAAAACCACGGGGCCAAGTGGAAAAGCATCGTCAACAAACTCAAAAAAACGTTCTAAGCATCAACCGCCTCAAAGGCGGTTTTTTTAGCGCGATAAATAGGTAAATAAGCCAAAAAGGTATATAATAGCTATATAAATAAACCGATAGAAACAAAAGGCTAAAATTGATACTTAATACGCCTCATGCAGGAATATAAAATTGTTTTGGGGGTTCTCACGATTGCCATTGCTTTGGTGAGTTATAGTTTTTATTTTAGGGATATTTTTTCAGGCAAAACCAAGCCGCACGCGTTTTCCTGGTTTGTCTGGTCCGTGCTTGCCGGCATAGTCTTTGCGGCGCAGCTGGTGGAGAACGCCGGACCCGGCGCCTGGATAACCGGCTTTACCGCGGTGGTCTGCTTGGCCATTTCCATACTGGCTTCCTTTAAGGCAACCGAACAATTTAAGGCCTTTGACTGGATATCCCTGGCTGCCGCGTTAGCCGCGCTGGTATTATGGCATTTAACCAAAAATCCGAATTTAGCCGTGGTTTTGGTTTCCGCGGCAAACGTTTTTGGTTTTTTGCCCACTTTCCGCAAAGGCTACTACAAACCGCAAGAAGAAACCCTGACCACCTTTATACTTAATGGCACAAAATTTGGCATCTCAATTCTCGCCCTCAGCTCCTTTTCTTTGGCAACCTGGCTCTATCCGGCAACAGTTGCCGTAGCCAACGGAATATTCGCGGCATTGTTGATTGTCCGCAGGCGGCAGATAAAATAACTTTTTCATTCGCTTTTAAAAATTAACATTAAAAAATATGCAAACCACAATCAATCATGCGGAAATCCAGGAGCCCGCGCTATCCAAATTTTTATTCGCGGACACGCGCTTTGCCTGGTTTTGGCTAATTGTCAGGCTTTACGTGGGCTGGCAGTGGCTGGAAGCGGGCTGGGCAAAATTGCACAACCCCGTCTGGGTCGGGGCAAAAGCCGGCACGGCCATTACCGGCTTTCTAAATGGCGCTTTGCAAAAAACCACAGGCCCGCATCCGGACGTTTCGGGCTGGTACGGGGTTTTTGTGCAGAATTTCGCGCTCCACCACACGGTTGTCTTTTCGTATTTGGTAACTTACGGGGAAGTCTTAGTCGGCGTCGCCTTAATTTTGGGCGTGCTTACGGGCATTGCCGCTTTTTTCGGCGCCTTTATGAATTTGAATTATTTGTTTGCCGGAACCGTGAGCGTAAACCCCCTCTTGGCCCTGCTTGGCTTATTCTTAATTCTGGCCTGGCGCACCGCCGGCTGGTACGGGCTTGACCGTTATTTGCTGCCGGCCTTAGGCACACCCTGGCAGGCAGGCAAGATTTTTAAAAGTTAATTTTGATTTAACCCCGCCCCTTTGCTTCAAAGGGCGGGGTTTTGTTATACTTAATTTATATGAAAACTAGCTTAATTGCCTCGGCAGGCAAACTGGAATTAATTTCCCTATTGGTAGGCATTATTGGCGCGGTATTGGCAGGCGTTTTTATCTCGTGGAAGTACGCCCCCTTGGTAGGCTGGGATATAGCGGGGCTTATGTATTTAGTCTGCTTGTGGACAGCCCTTTTTGGCCTGGGCCATGAGCAAACGGCCGCCCTGGCACTGCGTGAAGATCCGGGCCGCGCGGCTTCCGACGTGCTTTTAATTTTTGCCAGCGTCTTTAGCCTGGCCGCGGTTGGCGTTTTAATTTTTCAGGCGGGTAACGAAAGCGGGTCGCTTAAAATAATCCACGGCGGTTTGGGCCTGGTGAGCGTGGTAATTTCCTGGGCAGTGGTGCATTCCGTATACAGCCTGAAATACGCCCGCATGTTTTACAAAAATAAGGGCGGCATAGATTTTTACTCCGCAATCCCCCCTCGCTATTCCGACTTTGCCTACGCCGCGTTTACCGTGGGCATGACTTTCCAAATTTCCGACAACAACTTTACCACCAACGAATTCCGCCGCACCGCGCTCAGGCACGCGCTCTTGTCTTTTTTATTCGGCACCATAATTTTAGGCTCCGCGATTAATTTTATAGCGGGGTTGGGGAAATAAACTTATGGAAGACCTAAAAATCCTCGTTAAGGAAGTTTTAGCGGATGGTTATATTATGAATCTGGGAACCACAGACCAAAACGGGCCCTGGGTTGCCGGCGTTATTTATATCGCGGACGACGATTTTAACCTCTATTGGATTTCGCTGCCTTCGGCCAGACATTCGCAAGCCATTGCGAAAAACCCTCTTGTGGCCTGCTCAATTGTCGCCGAACAGGCTCCGGACAAAGAACGGGCTTTACAAATCCAAGGGCACGCTTCGCTGCTATCCGAAAGCTCTCTTGAGCGCGAGCTGGAACTCAGAAAAAAACAAGGTAAGGCCCTACCAACTCAAGAGGGCGAAATTTTAAAAAATGGCCACAAATGGTTTAAACTTGTTCCGACAAAGCTTGAGTTAATCCATAATAAACAATTTGGCTGGGAACGCAAAAAAGTTTTGTAATACAAGACTGCGGCTTGATTTAAATAAATTAATAAAAATATGTCGGAAGAAAGACCGGGTGCCGTTTGGGGCAAAAAGCACTATAACATAAAAGATGTTTCCGAATACCATTTGGAGCCGGCTCCTTTTATTGCGGATGCCGTGAACTTCCTTAAGGATCGTGGCGTTAAAAGAATTATGGATGCCGGCTGTGGCCAGGGCCGTAACAGCTTGTACCTGCTCAAGCAGGGTTTCGATGTTTTGCCGGTAGATGCTTCAGCCGAAGCTTGCGGTTTGGCCAAAAGCTTGTTCAATAAAAACGGTTTTAATGTTGAACCTGCGCAAACTGAACTCCAAGAATTGTCCGCAGTAGAAAGCCAAAGCGTGGATGCCATAATTTGCGTTACGGTACTTACGCATATTTTAGACCCGGAAGTGGTGTTAAAAGAATTCCATCGCGTGCTGAAAACCGGAGGCGTGCTAATAGCCGATATGGCCACTACTAAAGATTCAACTTACGGTGTTATTTCCAAAACCGGAACTGCTTTGGGGAAAAACGTATTTTTGGAACAAGGGACCAATGTAAAATATTTTGAGCATCAGGAGGACGTGGCTGCCATTTTCCACAGGTTGAAAATACTTTCCATCCAGGAAATTACTTTTGAGGAACCGCCGCACCCCGGCTCCCGGCCATACAAACATTCCCATACTTCCTTTGTCATTACGGCGGAAAAATAAAAAAATTATTAACAAATAAAACTATGAGCCAAAACTTAGTGGCAAAAGCATCAATAAGCATTAACGCTCCTCCGTCAAAGGTGTGGGAAGCTTTAACAAACCCGGCAATGATAAAGCAGTATTTGTTCGGCACCGAAGCCAGCTCGGACTGGAAAGTCGGCAGTCCCATAACCTACAAGGGTGTGTGGGAAGGCAAAACATATGAAGATAAGGGCACAATTTTGGAAGTGGTGCCGGAAAAACGTTTGGTCAGCACTTACTGGAGCTCCATGGGCGGCAAGCCGGATGTGCCGGAAAATTACCAAAAAGTTACTTACGAACTGGTTGAAGAAGGCGGTAAGACCACGCTCAACATTACGCAGGACAACAACCCCAACGAAAAGTCCAAAGAGCATTCGGGGGAAAACTGGGGCATGGTTTTGGGCAAACTTAAAGAGCTGCTAGAAAAATAATTCGCAAACTGTCATTGCGAGGAGTGCATCCGACGAAGCAATCTCACCAATGAAATAATTGCTTCGGCCCGCCTCGCCTGACGCGAGTCAAGGCGGGCTGCACTTGCAATGACACCATTAAGCCCACAATACAAAAACCGCCCCCCTCGACTACGCTCGGGGCGGTTTTTGTTTGGATAATTGCCTGAAAAATTATTTATTTATTGGCAAACCGCCGTTTGGGTTGGTTTGCATAGGGTCGCTGCTGTCGCCCTGCCGTTCTCCCTCGGCCGGATTTTTGCCGCCGGAGTTCACATCTGTTTCCACCTGGGTTTGCGTAGTTATGGAAGTAGTGGCCTGCAGTTGGCTGCCGCTGTTTTCCCGATTATCGTTGCCGCCCGAAGCATTGTCCTCGCTGTCCAAGCCAATATGTTGGGCATTGGCCTGAGTTTGCAAATTCAGAATGTCGGCGCTAACACCCGCGGCCGCTTGCGCGTTGCCTTGGGACTTAAACCTAAGATTTAGCTTCTTAAGTTCCTTGAGCGCGTCTTTGACCTCGGCCCGGGCTTCTGTTTGCGCCTGCAGCTTTAACTTACCCTGCCGGCGGTGGTTTTCATTAGAAAGCGAAGTCGGAGCGGCGGGGGCGCCCTTAACATCAGTTAAAGCGGATTGGCCGGTCAAGTTGGCCGTTGCTTCATCGCCCCCAGAAAGCTTGTGGAGTTCGTTAAGCCGGTTTTCGGCAAACCTGGTTTTAAGTTTCGCTTTGGACTCTTGAGAACCCGCGAAAGTCAGCTGGACTTTTTCCCTGACCAGCTTAATTGGGTATAAAATATCGCCCGGCTGGGCATTGCCCGAGGCGGCGAACGAAGTTCCGCCAACCAGCGAAATGCCCAGTAGTACCGAGACCGCGTAACGCAGGATTCGATCATATTTTTCCATCCAGGTAATTTTAAATTTATGGATAGCCGGCGCCTCCGCAGTTTTTATGGACGATAAAATTCTATCTTTAACCGCCTGCTGTCTGGCCGAGTTCAAACCCCCGCCACGGAGCAGTCCGGGCAAGGCTTTAATTTCTTTATTAAATTTTGTTATATCAAACATCATGGTTTTTCTTTAAAATTATCTGGACTTTTTTTAACGCACGGTACTGCAGAAGCCTGACGGATAAATTACTCTTGTTCAAAATTTTAGCTATTTCGTCCAGGGAAAAATCCTGTAAAAATCTTAATTCCAAAACCTGCTTGTAAATGGGTGAAAGGTATTCAAAGGCGGCGCGCGCCTCTTCCAGCTCAAGCTTTACGCCAACTTCTTTCTCCACGGAAACGGTGCCCGGCATGTCAAAGTTTTCGTCTATGGCGCTAATTTCCGGCGTCCGGTACCTTTTCCTGAAATGGTCGTTTATGGTGTTGCTCGCCACCCTGTAGAGCCAGGCGGAAAAGTTTAAGTTTTCCAAGGACAGGCTGCTTAAACCTTTGTAAGCTTTAATAAAAACTTCCTGCAAAACATCTTCCGCTTCTTCCTGGTTTTGGATTTTTAGGCGAATGTACCTAAAAATGCGTTGGGCAAACAGGTCATAAAGCTGCCCGAAAGCTTCGGAATCACCCCTCTTGGCAAGGCTAACCAGCTCATTGGTTTCCATAAGCTCTACAGTTTATAACGCAGGATTGATAAAATTGTTTTGCTCATTTTTCGACTTTTTCTAGAGGGATAAAATTATCCCTTACCTATAAGGGTTTTTAGTTAAATTAAAACTTTGCCCCTCAAACCATTGCTCTTAAAACAGGCAAAATTTAATAAATTACCCTTAAAAATGATACAATATTATGGCAAGTAAGTCTATTTTATGGACCCTGACCAAAAACTATCCCAGGAGGTAAGCGAATACGCGGCTTTGGCCAAGGAAAATCCCAATGTGGATGTTTCCATGTTAATGATGAACGCTTTGCAAAACCAAAAGCAAAACGTGGTTTCGCCCAAGGCTAAAAGATGGGCTTACACTATTTCTTTGGGCGTGCCGCCGTTGGGGCTGTTTTTGGCCCTGAAATATTATATGGGTGACGAAGACGACGGCAAGCAGGTCGCGTGGGTCTGCGTAATTTTGACCGTGATTTCGGTTGTGTTGTTTTGGCTGGGCAGTAAGCTTTTATTTTCCGGCTCTGGAACTTCCATTGACTCAATTTCAAAAATTAAGTTAAATCAAATTCAGGAACTGGGCCAATAATTTATGGACTTAGAAAAGGAAATTTTAAGCATAAAAGACCGCAACCAAAAAGTTGAGGTTGATAAAGCCTGGGAGATATCATTCACCCGAAGATTATTTATCGCGG
>Ga0207111_10216_pt2 | contig 14529 bp, 14 predicted proteins | sample Alteio_BWMinHeat_71_FD_153577 | JGI IMG/M metagenome (GOLD analysis project Ga0207111, IMG submission 153577) | Enriched cells from forest soil in Barre Woods Harvard Forest LTER site, Petersham, Massachusetts, United States -... | ecosystem: Environmental > Terrestrial > Soil > Temperate forest >... | reverse complement strand
GCGCGTATGCGGGTGCGGCGACGACGGCGCGGAATCTGGCGCACTTGAACGAGGGCAGCCAGATTCGCGAGTCGCATCGCTCCGCTGAAAAAGACACGCGCGTACAGGACGCGTACAGTTTGCGGTGCACGCCGCAGGTGCATGGCGCGGTGCGGCACAGGCGCGGGAGATGGCCGCGGTGGAATTGAACAGCGCGACGGATAATCCGCTCGTATTTGTTCGCGATGCGGGCAACGGAGACATTATCAGCGGAGGAAATTTTCATGGGCAGCCGCTGGCGATGGCGGCGGATCAGGTAGCGATCGCGATTGCCACGCTGGGCGGAATAGTGGAGCGGCGCATTGAGCAGATGACCAATCCGCTGACGAGCATGCTGCCGGCGTTTTTGACGTCGGAGCCGGGGTTGAATTCCGGATTCATGATTGCGCAGGTAACGGCGGCGGCGCTGACCAGCGAGAACAAGGCATTGGCGACACCACATTCGGTGGATTCAATTTCGACCTCAGGCAATCAGGAAGACTATGTGTCCATGGGCATGAGCGGCGCGCGGCGGCTGGAGCGCATGCTGGAGAATCTCCGGCACACGATTGCGATTGAGCTGCTGTGCGCATGCCAGGGGATTGATTTGCTGGCACCGCTGCAGACCGGGACGCTAGCCAAGAAAGCGCATGCGACGTTACGCGCTAAGTCTTCCAAAGTCACCGAGGACAGGCCTCTGGGGCCGGACATCGAGGCAGTGTCAAAACTGGTGGTAGATGGTGCTTTCTCCTCCCTTTTTCGCTGAACAAGAACCAATCCATTTCGGGGTTGACATGAGTATCGCGCACTTGGAGAGGCCCTACCCCCTGTTTTTTGTAAGTGCAGATTCTAAAGGAGTTAGCGTTTCTGTAAGTGCTTTGGAATGTGCAGTTACGGGCGATCATGTAAGTGCACATTCTAAAGGACTTAGAGGTTATCACAATTGAAGCTGCTACGACCTTTGTGCGGCGCTAGAAATCGTGAGATTTGATGCGTTAGGTCGATGTGCGGCTGGAAGAAAAGCGGCGGCAAGCTGCCGCACTCCGAAGGACGCAGTAGTACATAGTGAGTACAGGAGCTTGGTTGATACGGAAAGTCAATGCTTTCTGCGTTCTATGCGGCCAAGTTTATGGGAGGGCGGGCTGGATGTCGGTCTGGCGGAAGTCATCGCCCTTGAAGAGCAGGGGCTCGCCGAGAGCCTTGGCGAGGGCATAAGAGAAGCAATCGCCAAAGTTGAGGCTGGCAGGATGGCGGCCTTTGCCATAGTCGGAGTAAGCCTGGCGAGCAAGAAGGGCCTGGTCTTCGGTGACAGGCTCGACCGAAACTCTTGAGTTGCGGAAGAAAGAGTCGCACTGACGTACTCCCAGGTCTCCTGCACGACTTTCAGCGATGATCGAGGCCTCAAAGAATGAAGCAGCCGAGATGCGACACAGCGGCGCGGTAGCGACGGCACGGGCGAAAGCTTCGAATCCAGGTTCGCCGAAAACGACGGCGAGGACGGCAGACGAATCCAAGATCATTTCGGAAGACCCTTTTCGTCGTAAAGAAGTTCGGCGTGGTCGATATACGGACCCTTGAACATCTCGGCGCCACGCCTCCCGATTTCCAGCAGGGCAGCCAAGGTTGCGTCGCTCTTGCGGCGTCGGCGGATGGATTCGAGGCGTTCGCGGATGGCCTCGGTTACAGCGGCGGTCATGGTTTCGCCAGTTTCACGGGCAAGTTGCTGAGCGAGTTTATGGGCTTCGGGGTCTTTAATGTTCAAGCTCATGTGTCTACCCTTACAGACGACTGTCTACCCTTCTAGCCTACCTCTGAAAGACTGAAAATGCAAGGCGTGAGGCTGATTCTAAGAGTCTGGCGGAGGGGAATGGGCGCGAGTGCTGCGAACTCCGCAGAGCAGTTCACTAAGCGAGGGATTGGAGGAAGAAGGTGAGCATGCGGTAACCGGCGATGTAGGAAAAGGGGGCGAGTTCGAGGGAGTAGTGGCCGCAGGGGAGTTCGAGGGTGCGGGGGTCGGCGCCGTGGCGGCGGAGGGAATCTAGCATCTCCCGCGTGAGCTCGGGGAGCATGGTGGGGTCGTACTTGCCGTAGAGCATAAACGTGTTGCGACCGGCGCCCATGCCGCGTTCGACGTAGGGCATGGGGCTGATGGGGGACCAGTATTCGCGTAGTTCGTCGACGGTGACGTGGTTGCGAAGGCCCTCCCAGACATGATTGGTGGTCATGCCCTGGCTGATGACGTCGGCGTAGTAGGTGGAGACGTGGAAGAAGCCGCCGGCGCGGACGCGGTCATCGTGCACGAGGGTGATGTAGCCGACGGAGGAGCCAATGCTGGTGCCGAGGATGCCGAGTTTGGTGAAACCCTGCTGCTCGAGCCAGTGGAGACAACGGCGGGCGTCCTGGACTGCTTGGCGGTTGGCCTGGAGGGTGAGGCCGATGTTGGGACCGCAGATCTGGTCGGCGCGTTCGTGGCCGCGGGCCATGCGGCGGTCGTGGTAGGGCATGCTCATCTTGAGGACGGTGATGCCGAGGCGCTGAATCCAGTGGCAGAGCCCGTTCTGGCCGTGCCATTTGGCGTTCCAGTTGGGGAGGAGGAGGACAGCGGGGCCTTGTTTCTTGCCGGGAAAGAGCTGGGCGTGGACGGTGTTGTTTTCGGGCCACGGGGAGTCGATGGAGCTGGTGAACGTCAGAACGTTTTCAGGATCGAGACGGTAGTCGGTGGCGGGGCTGGCGGCGTACCATTCCCGGCTCGATTCGATGGCATTTTGAGCGTATTGGCGGACGAAGGCACCGGGGTCGAGCTCATCAGGGGAGCCGCCGATGTGCTCGAGGCCCCAGTGGAAGGGCTGGACGCGACGATTGTCGTCGGTGGTCCAACGGCGGTGCTCGTAGCGACGAATTTTGCGCTCGAACCAATTCATGAGAGACGACCGTTCTCAGTTTACAGTCAACGGTGGGAGAAGAAAAAGCTGAAGCCTCAGAAAAGGGCTTTACACAGAATTCCAGGAGAGCACGGAGTTCACAGAAAGGAGGAAAGCGTTAGGGATGGGGCACGCGTGACGGCCGCGTTCGTTGAGGGAGTACGGCGAGTGTGAGAGAGTCGAAATGTGGTCATTGCCTTCTTTTTCCTATTTGGGATTGTGATTGGGAGCTTCCTGAACGTCTGCATCACGCGGATTCCGGAGGAGATATCCATTGTATCGCCGGGGTCGCGGTGTCCGAATTGCGAGACGCCGATCAAGGCGTACGACAATGTGCCGGTGTTTGCGTGGTTGTGGCTGCGCGGAAAGTGCAGGGCGTGCGGGCAGGCGATTTCGCCGATGTATCCGGTGATTGAGCTGAGCATGGGGCTGCTTTTTGTGGCGGCTTTTCTGGAGTTTGGGATCACGCAAGCAACGGTGAAGTGGCTGTTTTTTACGTGCCTGCTGATCGTGCTGACGGTGACGGATTTGCGCGTGCGGATGCTGCCGGACGTGGTGAATTGGCCGGGGTTTGCGGCGGGGCTGCTGTTTTCGGCGTTTGTGCCGCCGGATGAAGGGTTTGGGCGATTCCTTGGCTACCGCTTGTTTCGGACGCAGATTCCCGGATATGCGGCCGGGATTCTGGATGGGCTACTGGGAGCGGCGTTTGCAAGCTTTCTGCTTTGGGGGCTGGCGAAGGCGTACAAAGCGGCGAGGGGCCACGAAGGCATGGGAATGGGCGACGTGAAAATGGTGGCGATGATTGGTGCGTTTCTTGGATTGCGAGGGACGTTTCTGACGCTGCTGGCGGGGAGCCTGCTGGGAAGCGTGATTGGAATTAGCGTGGTGCTGGCGCTGTACCTCGGGGGCTGGAGGAGCGGGCTGGCGAAACGCGCGAGCCGGCGGGGACTAGGGACCGAGCGCGGGTTACGGTGGGCAATTGCGAGCCAATACCAGTTGCCGCTGGGGACGTTTTTGGGGATAGGGGCGCTGGCGGTGGTGTATTTGACGCCGGTGATGGCGGGACGCTGGGGGATTTTCAGAGCAATCGGCGGATAGTCGTGAGAATCGAAGGAAGAGGTTGATGCTGGCAGCATTCCAATCCGGGAATAACACGCAGCATTTGTGGACGCTGGCGGCGGAGCTGGGGATTGCGTTCCTGGCGGTCACGGGACTTGTCGTGCTGCTGATGCGGCGGTTCTTCCAGAGCACGCGGGAAGAACACCGCGAAGAATTCGCCACGAGCAGCGCGCCGAGGACGGAAAACCCTTCGGCGTTTATGGCCGCATCGATGCAAGGCGTGATTCAGAAATTGCGCGAGCAGGAGAAGGAGCTCGAGCGGCTGCATCGCATCGAAAAGGAACGCGCGGAGAAGACAGAGCGGCTGAGCGAAGAGGTTACGCGGAACATGCCGGCGGGGCTGCTGGTGGTGAACGCGACGGGGATTATTTCCACTTCGAATCCGGCGGCGGAACAGGTGCTGGGGATTCGCGGGCTGGGGTTTCGGCGCTACAGCGAAGCGCTGGGAACGGACTCGGGATTGACGCGGCTGGTGGCGGAATGCTTGGCGACGGGCAAGATCTTTCGACGCGAAGAGGTGGAACACGTTCCACCGGCGGGGGACACGCGGCATCTGGGAGTGACGATTTCACCGATCCGGCGCGGGACGGAGAATATCAGCGGAGTAATCTGTCTCTTGACGGACTTGACGGAACTGGCGGTGCTGCAGCAGCGGATGCAGCTTAAAGAGAACCTGGCGGCGCTGGGGGAATTGTCGGCGGGGATTGCGCACGAATTCAAGAACGCGCTGGCGACGATTTCGGGTTATGCACAGATGATCCGGTCGGAGGCGTCAGAGAGTGAGGCCGGCGAACACGCGGGGCGAATTCTGGAGCAGTCGCGAAACATCACCCATGTAGTGACGGAGTTTCTGAAGTATGCGCGGCCGCTGGAGATTTCGGATGAGACGGTGACGCTGCGGTCGGTTGTGGAGCGCGTGGTGACGGAGGTGGGAGAGGCCGTGCCGGAAGTGAAGATTCGCTGCGAGGGGACGTTTGGAGACGTAGGAGGCGATGAGGGATTTTTAAGGCAGGCGCTGCTGAATCTGGCGAGGAATGCGGCGGAAGCGTGCGAGTCCGCGGCAGGCGGGGGGCAAGTGGTGGTGAGCGGCGAGGTATTGGAGAGCGAGGAGACGGGCTTTCAGGTGATTCGAATTGCGGACAATGGGACGGGGATCGCGGCGGATGCGATGGCGAAGCTTTTCCGGCCGTTTTTCACAACGAAGGCGAATGGGACGGGGCTAGGGCTAGCGGTGGTGCAGAAGATCATCGTGCAGCACGGCGGGCAGGTGGAGGCACGAAACCGGCGCGAAAGTGGGGCTGAGTTTATTGTTACGTTACCGCTGCCGCGGCGGGTGGCAGAAGCGGTAGAATCAAGGCAGGATAGCATCTAAGAGAGAAGCGGGGTCTTCCAGCTCCTCCGGGAAAGTAGGGCGGCATGCGTGTCAAAACGTGGATTCAGGGAATGGTAGCCGTGGGTGCGTTGTGCCTGGCGGGGCTGCCGCTGCACGCGCAGCAGCAGAGTTCCTCGCAGCAGCAATCGGGCAGTGATCCGGTGGCGGATGCGGCGCGGAAAGCGCGTGAAGAGAAGAGGAATGCAGCGAAGCCGAAGAAGGTTTATACGGATGATGATGTGAAACCAGCGGCTCCCGCGCCCGCGGAGAATCCCGGCGAAGCGGCGGGCGCTGCCCTTGTTGCGGCGCAGCAAAAGGGGGGCGACGCGGCGCAATCGGAAGATCCCAACGGCGAAGCGGCCTGGCGGAAGAAATTCAAGGTACAGCACGACAAGATTGCAAAGGCCGAAAGTGAGCTAGACATCCTGCAACGTGAATTACAGAAGGCGCAATTAGAGTATTATCCCGACCCGTCGAAAGCGTTGAGCGAGCAGAACAACCGCAAGGACGTGAACGACAAGACGGCGAAAATCGAGGCGAAGAAACAGGAAATTGCGCAGCTCAAACAGGGGCTTGACGACCTCGAGGACCAGTTAAGGAAGTCTGGTGGGGATCCGGGGTGGGCGCGGTAGTCGAGATAAAGTTGTAAGTTGTTGGTTGTAAGTTGATGGAAAAGTTCCTCTAGCCGAGCCCTCAGGCTTCACAGAACTACTCGTTGCTCAATAGGGTCGACGCGGCTTTGCGTCTGGTTGATCGTGCTGATGCCATACTTCCCTTCTCTGCACATGTGTCCCTCGTAGTTCCCTGATCGTGGCAGGATTCGTGGTAGAAACGGAAGAGATGGAACCTCTCCTCCTTGTTGAAGACAAGAATGAGCTGCGCGCGATGCTGCGGAAGGCATTGGAGCGCGCGGGCTATGCCGTGGACGAAGCGGCGGATGGCTCGGCGGCGGTTCAGAAGGTGCGGGCGAGAAGGTATCTGCTGGTGATCACGGATTTGAAGATGCCGGGGGCTTCCGGGCTGGACGTGCTGCGAGAAACCAAGGCGGCGGATGCGACGATTCCGGTGATTTTGCTGACGGCGTACGGTTCGGTGGAAGAAGCCGTGGCGGCAATGAAAGACGGCGCTTACGATTTTCTGCAAAAGCCGGTGGACCTGGACCATTTGAAGCTGCTGGTGCAGCGCGCGGCGCAACAGCAGGAGCTGCAGCGGGAGAATTTGCTTCTGCGCGAGGAATATGCGAGGCGGTACGGGTTCCCACGCATTGTGGGGGAGCATGCGGCGATCCGGGAAGTAAGCCAGCAAATTCAGAAAGTGGCGGTGACGGACTCGACGTGTTTGCTGCTGGGGGAGAGCGGGACGGGGAAAGAGTTGTTTGCGCTGGCGATTCATCATTTGTCGCCGCGGCGCGAGCATCCGTTTGTGGCGCTGAATTGCGCGGCGATTCCGGAAGGGCTCGTGGAGAATGAGTTGTTCGGGCACGAGCGCGGGGCGTTTACGGGAGCCGGTGCCCGCAAAGTCGGGAAGATGGATTTGGCGCATCGCGGGACGCTGTTTTTGGATGAGATTGGAGAATTGCCGCTGTCGATCCAGGCAAAATTATTGCGGGTGCTGGAAGAGCGACGATTCGAACGCGTAGGGGGAACGCAATCGATTGACGTGGACGTTCGAATCGTGGTGGCGACCAATCGGAATTTGCAGAAGATGGCGGAAGAGAAGTTATTCCGCGAAGATTTATATTTTCGGATTTCGGCGGTGCCGATGACGATTCCGCCGCTGCGGGAGCGGGGCAACGATGTGTTGCTGCTGGCGGATCACTTCCTGGATCAATTCAGCCGGGAATTCAAGAAGCCGGGGCTGGAATTGTCGGCGGATGCGCGGGACCGATTGCTGCACTACCGGTGGCCGGGGAATGTGCGCGAACTGCAGAACACGCTGGAGCGCGCGGTGATTCTTGCGGATGGAGTGAGCATCCGCGCGGACGGATTGCAACTGCCGGTGGCGAAGCCGGACACGGAGCGGCTGCCGGCGGGGATGCTCCCGGAGGATTTCAAGTGGGAAGGATCGCTGGAGGAGGTTACGGAGCGGGCGGCGAACCACGTGGAGAAAATTTTACTTGAGAGCACGATGAAGGACTGCAAGTGGAACAAGACCCGGGCGGCGGAGAAGCTGGGGATTTCGCCGAAGACGTTGTTGGCGAAATTGCGCGGGGCAGGATTAGAAGAGTAAGCGGACAGGCGGGCTGGGCTAAAGCCCAGCGCCTACACAGGACTTCGGACGGCGGTGTGGAGGGCGACAGTGCCGAAGGTCCAGGTGCGATAGCCGACGGATTGGTAGCCGACGGCGGTCATGAGGGAAGCCAGCTCGGGCGGAAGGAAGAAGCGGGCGACGGATTTGGGCAGATATGTGTAGGCGGCGGGATGGCCGGAGATGAAACCGCCGATTCTGGATAGAACTTCACAAAAATACCAGCGATAGAGCTTCCCGAATAAATTGTTGGGCGGCTCGGTGAATTCGAGGATGGCGATGGTGCCGCCGGGCTTGAGTACGCGCTGAATCTCCCGCAAGCCGGCTTCGTAGTTCGCGAGGTTGCGAAAACCGAAAGCGGTGGTCACGAGGTCGAAGGAGGCATCGGCGAAGGGCAGGCGCATGCCGTCAGCTTCCAAAAAAGGCATCGGAGCAGGCGGGTTGTCGTGCGCGGCGGAGGCTGGGGCCGCGCTTTTTTCTTTCGCGCGGACGAGCATGGAGTGAGCAAAATCCGCGCCGATGATGCGCGCTCGGCCGGTACGCGCCAGGGCGAAGGCGAGATCTCCTGTTCCGCAGCAGAGATCGAGGACTAACGCATCCGGGCGGCTGAGGATGGGTTGCAGGATTTTTGCGACACGAGCGCGCCAAAGACGGTCGAGTTCAAACGAAAGAAGGTGATTGAGAAGATCGTAGCGCGGGGCGATCTTCGTGAACATCTCGCGGACTTTTGTCGAGGCGTCGGTTTCGGAGATCGCGCCCTCAGGACGAGTTCCCTTTACCGGGGCGGCGGCTTCAGGCATGGTGTTTTCCCGAGAGGCTGGCGCTTGCCGCTACGAGGCGCGGGGTGAAGTGGAGAACGCGCTCGACGACGTGTAATGGGACGGTGTCGTATGAGCGGGCCTCGCCGATTTTTGGAGAAAGCACGAAGCGAAGAATTCCGTTGCGCGTTTTTTTGTCGGAGCGCATGGCGTTGAGCAAAGTTGCGGGCTGCACACGGGGCCAGGGCGGAAGAGGGACGAGCGCGCGTATGAGCGCGACGATACGGGACACATTGCCGGCGCGCGTCAAGCCCAGCTCGTGGCCAAGGAAAGAAGCGGCGATCATGCCCCAGGCTACGGCTTCGCCGTGCTGATAGCGGCGGTATTTGGTGACACTTTCGAGGGTGTGCGCGAAAGTGTGGCCGAAATTGAGAATTTCGCGGAGGCCGGATTCGCGTTCATCGCGGCTGACAACGCGAGCTTTGATTTGGACGTTGCGGGGGATGAGCTGGGCGAGTATCGAGCGATCGCGGCGCAGAATCTTCTGCATATTTTCTTCGAGCATGGCGAACATCGGAGCGTCAGCAACGATGGCGTGCTTGATGACTTCGGCGAGGCCGCCGCGATACTCCCGTTCCGGCAAGGTGCGGAGCAGTTCGGGATCGGTGAGGACCAGGCGCGGCGGATAAAAGGAGCCGACGAGGTTTTTCCCTTCGGGCAGGTTGACGCCGGTCTTGCCACCTATGGAACTATCAACCTGTGCGACGAGCGTTGTCGGCACATGCACGAGCGCAATGCCGCGCAAAAAGCTGGCCGCGACGAATCCGGCGACGTCACCGACGACTCCACCGCCCACAGCTACCAGGAGAGATTTGCGGTCCGCTCCGGAGTTCACCAGGGAGCGACCGAGCAATTCCACCGTGAGCAAGTTCTTCGCGGATTCGGTATCGTTCATGAGGTGGACACGGCTGCTTTTTGACAGTGGAAGCCCTCGTTGAACGGATTTGCCTGCGGCGCGCCAGACTTTCGGGGAGGAGACTACCTGAATGCTGGAAAAGTGGCCCAGCCTGGAGATTTCGCGGTTTGCGCGGCCGAGCGCGCCGGCACCGGCGAGGACGGAGTAGTTTCGGGCGGAGGATTTTACCGCGATGCATTTGATTTTCATTGATGAGACGTTTTCAATGTAACACACGAGTTTGTGCGAAGCCTACGCGAGCGGAGTGCTGTGTTGCGTTTTCTGGCAGGTAGACGAGAGAGCGGCACGCCTCAGAAGGCGGGCCCTACAAGAACCCCGGTACACGCAATACGCATGGTTCTAGCCGCGGCGGAGTGGGCGCAGTGGTGCTGCGCTCCTGCAAAGGCTCTCGCGAGGCTTACGTTTATTTTGCTTGGAGCTGCTTGATGGATTCGAGGAAGACGTGGCCGACGATGGCCAGCGTTTTGGGGCTAATTTTGTCGAGAGCGTCCTGCGGCGTGTGCCAGTAACCGTTGTTGACAAAGTCGCCGATCACATCCACGGCGGGGACACCTCGCTTCATAAAGGAATCGTGGTCATCTTCTGCGGAGGCTGCTTCATTCAGGAAAAGAGAGGAGTAACCGAGCTTGGCCGCGCTGTTCCAAACGAGATCAACTAATGCCGGAGTAGAACTGGATTCGCGGGGAAAATAAGCTTTGCGGCCGCCGACGATGTCCGCGAGGAGAAACGCTCTGATCTTCTTGATGTCGCCGCTGGTGGCGAGGCGCGCAGCCATCTGGCGGCTGCCGTAGCGGCTGTCGGTGTCGCTCCATTGCTTCACGGCCTCTTCGCCATCGAAGAAGGCGATCCAGACGGCGTACTTGCCGCGTTGTGGGCAGAGGAGGCGCGCGAGTTCCAGCATGAGGGCGGTGGAAGAGCCGCCGTCATCGGCGCCAACGAAGTCTTTTTTCAAGAGGGTGTCGTAGTGAGTTCCGAGGAGAATTATGCCGGGTTTCTCGCCAGGAATCTTGACGAGAATGTTTTTCATGGCCAAGCGGCCGACGGGCGTATCGGCAGCGCTGAAAGCGTCGGTCTCCGCCGTGCAGCCGTAGCTCTTCAATTCCGAGAGCAGATACTCCTGCACCTGCGCAATCGCAGGTGAGCCCGACGGGTGTGGGCCGAAGCTAACCTGCTTGGCGACATGCGCGAAGGCGCGCTTGCCGTCGAAGCCTCCGGTCTTGTCCGGGGCCGGCGCATCGTCGGCTGTTTGCGGGGGAGCAGAAGCCACGGTGCTCATGAAAGGGGCCGTGCTGGCCTCGGCGCCCTTGGACTTGCAGCCTGTCAGACAGAAAGTCGTCAGAGCGATGGAAAACACAATCGGAAGGGTTTTTCTGTACTGTGATTTCATTTAACCGGCCTCCGCGGGGGCAGCAAGGCGTCGCTTGCGACGCCGCACCACCAACCAGGACACTGCGACTCCGACGAAGTACAAAGCTATCAGTACACCCATGAAGACCAGCATGGTCAAGGCATCCGGCGTGGGCGTGAGGACAGCCGCGAGTATAGCGATAACCAGAACGGCGTAGCGGAAATTGTCCAGCAAGAACTTCGGCGTGACGATTCCAAATAACGTAAGAATGAAAATGAGGACCGGCAATTCGAACACGAGCCCCAGGCCGAGGAGCACCAAAAGGATAAAGTCAAAATACTCATTGACGCTCATCAATGGCACGACAGGGCCTTTGAAACTGGTCAGAAATCGCAACACGTACGGGAGCGAGACGAAGTACCCGAAGGCAATCCCTGTAAGAAATAGAAAAACCGTGGAGAACAGAAAGCCGGTAATGGCTTTGCGCTCGTGTTTGTAAAGCGCAGGAGCAACAAAGAGCCAAATTTGATAGAGAATCCACGGCGACGCCAGGACAATTCCCAGGTAAATGCTCAGGCTGATCAGCAAGCTCAGATAACCAGCGGGATGAGTGTAATAAAGCTGCTTCGTAAGGCCCGCATCGCCCAGAGCTTTTAACATCGGATTGGTAATCCAAGTAATGAAATGAGGTGCGAGAAACCATCCGACAGCCGCTCCAACCAGAATCGAAACGATGGAGTTGATGAGGCGCTTGCGAAGCTCGGTGAGATGCTCGAAAAAAGTCATGGCGCCGCCGGGCTCGTTATCCGGAGCGGTGAGCGCGGTGCTATCGGCGGGATCAGGCTGGCTGCTGGGTGTCATGAGGGACGTCGTGTGAGTCCGAAACGGGGGCGGTTTCGGTCTTGCCTTCGGTGGCCGCCTCGGAAGAATGTGGAACCGATTCCGCGATCGGTGAAATTTCAGGCGATTCCATACGGCCAGGAGCGATCTCTGAGCTGGCGGCAGGGGTCTCCGTGCCGACCGGGGCAGCCAGTACGGCAGGCGTGGCCGGATCGCCGGAAGCCACGGCCTCAGCGGCTTTCTTGCGCTCCGCCTGGAGGGTCTGGCGCTCCATCTCGCGCATTTCTTCTTCAAAAGCGCTCTTGAAATCCGTGGAGGCCTTGCGGAACTCGGCCATGATCTTCCCAAGCCCCCGGGCGAGCTCCGGGAGCTTCTGTGGCCCGAAAACGACCAGCACCACGATAAACAACACAATCATGTGAGGGATGCTCAACATTGCGTCCAGGCACCGTCTAATAGGTTCATTGGCATCATAGAAAGGGTGTCAGTCGGTGTCAAACCGGAGTTTGCGGTGTGCTATAATGTAAGATTGAGCAGTCTGGCGAGGTCAGGATGAATTCAGAACGCCGTGGACTCGTAGTAGTGGTGGGAGTACTGCTGCTATCTGCTGTATTGGGCGGGATTTACGGGCCCAACGTCCGGGCTACGACAGCCTCGACGGACGACTATCAGACCGCGGTTCGGGAATTTACGCGCGTTCTGAACGTAGTGCAGAACAACTATGCCGACACGGTGGATGTGGACAAGGCCGTGTACCAAGGCGCCATTCCGGGCATGCTGCGCATGCTCGATCCCCATTCCAGTTTCTTCGATGCCAAGCAGTTTTCGCTGCTCCGCGAGGACCAGCGCGGGAAGTACTACGGTGTGGGCATGATCGTTGCGCCTCGCGAGAATCATACCGTAGTGATGGCTCCGTATGTGGGTTCACCTGCGTATAACGCCGGGCTCCGACCGGGCGATGTGATCGTGAAAGTTGATGACAAGTCCACCGAGGGCCTCAGCACCACGGAAGTGGCGGACATGCTGAAGGGGCCAAAGGGCACAGTGGTAAAGATTGTGGTGTCACGCGAAGGCTATCCGGAACAACTTACGTTTACGGTGACCCGGGATGAAATTCCGCGGCATTCGGTGGAGATCGCTTTCCAACTGAGGCCGGGGATCGGGTACATCCGGCTTTCCGGGTTCAACGAAACGACGGACCGGGAGATTGCGGATTCTTTGAAGCAGCTGAATGCGTCGTCGCTGGATGGGTTGATATTGGATATGCGCGGGAATCCAGGAGGCTTGCTGAACGAAGCCGTGGCCGTGGGAGACATGTTCCTGGATAAGAACCAACTGATTGTCTCGCATCACGGGCGGACTTCGCCGGAGCGGCGGTACTACGCAGTGCGCGGGAATCAGGGAGTGACCGTGCCGCTGGTAATCCTGGTGAACAACAACTCGGCATCGGCAACGGAGATCGTTTCTGGCGCCGTGCAGGACCACGATCGCGGATTGATCGTGGGTGAGACTACCTTCGGCAAGGGCTTGGTCCAAACGGTTACACCGCTGAGCGAAAACACCGGGCTGGCGTTGACTACGGCACGTTACTACACGCCGAGCGGACGGCTGATTCAACGCGATTACAAATCGGTTTCCCTGTACGAGTATCACTACGAGCGCAAAGTTCCGGAACATCCAACGGAAGTAAGGCTGACGGACAGCGGGCGCCAGGTGACTGGCGGAGGGGGCATCGCGCCGGATATTACGGTGGCGGCTCCAAAACTGACGAAGTTTGAATTGCTGCTGTACCACGACGACGTGTTTTTTCCGGCGGAGACGGGCGTTGGGGGCTTCACTCGCTATTTCCTGGGCACGCGACCGGCGATCACCAAAGATTTCCAAGTCGACGACACACTGATGCATACGTTCCGGGAGTATTTGAGCAAACACAACGTGCGGTACACGGAACCTGAGATGGCGGAAACCAACGACTGGATCCGGCACAAGCTCAAGCAAGAGGTTTTTATGTCCACCTTCGGACAGCAGGAGGGATTCAAAGTCCTGCTGGGAGAAGACCCGCAAGTACAAAAGGCCATCGAGGCGGTGCCGCAGGCACGCGCGTTGTATCAGAACGCGCGTAAAATCGTGGCGCAGAGGACCGGGGCGAGCTTCCAACAACCGTAAAATCGGCTAGCCGGCTGACTTTCAGGGGCGTCTCACGCAGTGGAGGCGCCCCGATTTGTTTACAGCCGGGCGATCGCGTGTTGGCAAGGTGTTCCGCGTTTGCTAAAATTTGATTGCTGCTCGTGGGCGAGTAGCTCAGCTGGGAGAGCGCCTCGTTCGCAACGAGGAGGCCGGGGGTTCGAATCCCCTCTCGTCCACCAAAATATCCAATAAAAATGCGGGTTAATGTAGAGTAAGCGAAATCGTGTGCCTCGATTTTGATGCAGGTTTACTTGCGGTTTACCTTTGGCAGCATCGTTCCAATAATTGCAGTCACAACTCGGACAAGAATGAGGAACCCGATGAAGAATCCGGACATGAAGAAAAATACCTGTAGCATCGGCTTCGCCGATGGAGCTACATGTTCATACACCCAATTTGCACCGGCTATCAGACTGAGGAAGAGGCCGGCCTCAACTAACGCTTGACTGATTGGCGTCCGAGCGCCACCAAGTGCTGACGCCGCAAGAGCCGACGTCGCCGCCGTCAAGTAACCCTTTCGAGCGGAGGCGGAGCGTTCCAGACGGACAGAAGCGATATGCTCCTGCAGAATTTCAAGCAGGGATGCTCTCGGCGAGCTGCACGCAGTTCCGCCCGGACTCTTTGGCGCGGTAGAGTGCCCCGTCCGCGGCTTCGAGCACCAACTCGGGTGTGGAAAGCTTCTTCGAGTTCTCAGCAACGCCGATGCTAATCGTGATGGTTACGGATTTGTCCGGCCCCAGCTC
>Ga0207111_10220_pt1 | contig 14551 bp, 8 predicted proteins | sample Alteio_BWMinHeat_71_FD_153577 | JGI IMG/M metagenome (GOLD analysis project Ga0207111, IMG submission 153577) | Enriched cells from forest soil in Barre Woods Harvard Forest LTER site, Petersham, Massachusetts, United States -... | ecosystem: Environmental > Terrestrial > Soil > Temperate forest >... | reverse complement strand
AAAAACAGCATTGGTATGCGGCGCAGGCGGTTTTATTGGAGCGCACCTTGCCAGTAGATTAAAAAAAGAAGGATATTGGGTGAGGGGCGTTGACTTCAAACATCCTGAATACAGCGCCACGGCAGCCGATGAATTTATTGTTGGAGATTTGCGCAACCCTGTGTTTTGCGAGCAAATATCAGCCCTCCCGTTTGATGAAGTTTACCAGCTTGCATCCGACATGGGAGGAGCCGGGTATATTTTCACAGGAGAAAATGACGCCGATATAATGCACAATTCAGCGCTCATCAACCTGAACATGGCATATTACAGTCAAAAGGCGGGAGTGAAGAAAATATTCTATTCATCATCCGCCTGCATGTATCCCGAATACAATCAGCTTAACCCCGATAACCCGAAATGCTCCGAAGAATCAGCATATCCGGCAGCGCCCGACAGCGAATACGGGTGGGAGAAACTGTTTAGCGAGCGCATATTCCTTGCTTTCCAACGCAATTACGGATTAGCTGTGAGAATTGCCCGATTTCATAACATTTTCGGACCCGAAGGCACTTATGCAGGCGGAAAGGAGAAAGCCCCGGCAGCAATGTGCCGTAAAGTCGCCGAAACGCCCGACGGCGGAACCATGGAAATATGGGGCGACGGCAAACAAACCCGTTCATTTCTATATATTGACGAATGTTTGGAAGGCATCCGCCGATTGATGGATTCAACATTCACAGGTCCTGTAAATATTGGGTCGGATGAAATGGTTACCATCAATCAGTTGGTTGAAATGGTCATGGAAATTGCGGGTAAGAAACTTAATGTGAAACATATCCCCGGACCGCTTGGAGTGAGAGGAAGAAACTCCGATAACCGGCTCATTAAGGAACAATTGGGATGGGCGCCTTCCGGTTCATTAAAAGACGGCTTGCGTAAAACTTATCCGTGGATATTACAACAAGTTATGAGTTATGAGTTATGAGTTATGAGTATCTGCACTCATAACTCATAACTCATAACTCATAACTCATAACTCAAAAATGAACATACTCGGCATATCAGCATTTTATCACGATTCTGCGGCGGCGCTTTTGCAGGATGGGAAAATTATTGCAGCAGCCCAGGAAGAACGATTCACCAGGAAAAAGCACGACCCGGGTTTTCCGGGCAATGCAGCCGCCTTTTGTCTTCAAAACGCAGGGCTGTCGCTTAGCGACATTGACGCGGTGGTTTTTTACGATAAACCCCTGCTGAAATTTGAGCGCCTGCTCGAAACCTATTATGCTTTTTCTCCAAAGGGTTTGATTTCGTTTCTCACCTCCATCCCCGTTTGGCTTAAAGAGAAGATGTTCCTGAAACGATTGATTTATGAAGAATTGGAGAAATTAGGAGATTTTGATAAAAAAAAGGTTAAACTCCTGTTTCCCGAACATCACCTTTCTCATGCCGCAAGTGCGTTTTATCCTTCCCCTTACAACGATGCCGCCATTCTCACCATTGATGGCGTTGGCGAGTGGGCGACGGCTTCTATCTGTCATGGAACCGGCAATAAAATAACAATTCTGAAAGAGTTAAAGTTCCCGCATTCGCTTGGCTTGCTTTATTCGGCTTTCACTTATTATACCGGCTTTAAGGTTAATTCCGGCGAATATAAGTTGATGGGACTTGCTCCTTACGGTAATCCCCAATCGCCGGATATTGAACGCTACATAAATAGCATCAAAACAAAGATGCTCACTGTAAATCCCGACGGTTCAATTTGGCTCAACCAGGATTATTTTGATTATGCAAGCGGCTTGAGAATGGCGAAAGATGATAAATGGGCGACATTGTTCGGTTTCAAAAAGAGAGCGCCCGAAGCGGAACTGCGGCAGGAAGATTGCAACCTTGCGCTTGCCATTCAGAAAGTTACGGAGGAGGTTGTAATAATGATGGCTGCGGAAGCAAAACGGCTCACCAATTCAAAATACCTTTGTCTTGCAGGCGGTGTTGCGCTCAATTGTGTCGCAAACGGAAAATTGCAGGATGCGAAGCTCTTCGATGACATTTTTATTCAACCCGCCGCCGGCGATGCGGGCGGGGCGCTTGGAGGGGCTTTGGCTGTTCATTACATTTATTATGATAATGAAAGAACGCCGACAATAGAACAGGATGAAATGAAGGGTTCTTATCTCGGTCCTGAATTTTCCGACCTCGAAACTATTATAATGGCAAAAAAATATAAGGCGCAGTATAATTTGTATGATGATTTTGATGCACTGGCTGAAAAAACTGCCGCGCTACTTGCAGCAGGCAATGTGGTTGGCTGGTTCCAGGGAAGAATGGAGTTTGGACCACGGGCATTGGGCAACAGGAGTATTTTGGGCGATGCACGAAACCCGGAAATGCAAAAGAAACTAAACCTGAAAATAAAGTATCGTGAGGGTTTTCGTCCTTTTGCACCTTCAGTATTAGCGGAAGACAGCGGCGATTATTTTCAGAGTACAGGGCATTCTCCTTATATGCTATTGGTGCATGATGTAAAAAAAGAACGATGGAAACCCCTGCCCGAAAACTACCACAATCAGCCCATTCGTGAAAAACTTTATCATCTTCGTTCCGATATTCCTTCAGTTACCCACATTGATTTCTCCGCACGCATTCAAACAGTTCATAAAAAAACCAACGAACGCTACTGGAAACTCATCAAAGCGTTCAAAGCTCTTACAGGTTATGCGCTCGTGGTGAACACCAGCTTTAATGTGCGCGGCGAGCCAATCGTCTGCACCCCGGAAGATGCTTATAAATGCCTGATGCGCACCGAAATGGACTACTTAGTTACAGGCAACCTTCTTTTCGACAAGAAAAATCAACCGGAATGGAAGGAGAAAACAGATTGGAAGTCGGAGTATGGATTAGACTAATGGTTTGCAGAGCGAATTATTTTATGATATTTCTCATTTAATAAGTGTAACATGCCCCCGAATGGTATGGACATTTCCAAAAACATCTTTCAGCTTAAAAATATAAATATACACATCTTCCTGTGCAATTTCATCATTGCCGAATATTCTCCCGTCCCATACGTTATCCATGCTTTTTGAAGTAAAGACATTTATTCCCCAACGGTCATAGATGTTCAGGGTATAATCTTTAATACCAACGCCTTTGCCGTAGAAATAATCGTTGATGCCATCGTTATTAGGGGAGAAAGCATTTGGTGCATAGAAAGTGAAGTCAGGGTCAATAACAACTGTCAGAATAATAGTATCGGAACAACCGAACTTGTTTTCTGCAATTAACTCTACGGGGTATGTTCCTGTATCTGCAAATTCATGCACGGGATTTTTTAATGTATCCGAAGTGCCATCTCCAAAATTCCAATTCAATTTTATAACATTATAATAAGAAGAGTCGCGGAAATTGATAAAAGGATAAATAATGGTGGCGGGTTGCGGGAAAAAAGAGAAATTGGCAATGGGCTTCGGAAATACCGTAACCGCCGAATCAATGGCGAGGGAGTCTGTGCAGCCGTTTGATGAAGTAACAATTAATTTTACCCTGTAAGTTCCATCGTTCAGATATAAATGAGAAGGACCCTGGTAAAGCGCCGAATCGCCATCGCCAAAATACCATTTATATAACTGAAGATGGTAGCCGTTTAAAATAAATGAATTATCGTAGCAGTTAACTAAGAGGGGCTTGCAACCCGAATCAGGATTGAGGGAAAAATGCACCTGCGGCAAGGGATACACTTCCACCTGCTTAGTAATGGTATCCATACACGATTTGTCGGAAGTCAGCATCAACTGAACATTGTACAAACCGGCGGCACTATAATAATGCGTTGGATTTTGAGCGGCAGAAGTTTGCCCGTCTCCAAAATCCCAATTCCAACTGACAATGGAATAGCCGGGAGCTATGGTGGATTGGTCAGCGAAGCCAGTAGTTAGCAGGTAACAAACGGTGGTATTGCTGAAACTGTCAACAGGCAATGGGTAAACAATCACCTGGTGTGTAATATTATTTGTACAGCCGCTGTCAGTTGTAATGGTAAATGATACCGTATAATTTCCGGGTGAAGCATAATAATGAGCCGGATTCTGAAGAATGGACATTCCGCTATCACCGAAGTCATATAACCATCCGGCAATATTTCCTGTGGCGACAGTGGAATTGTCTGTAAATTGAATGGAGTTTTTAAAACAAACAGTATCGTTTGAGAAGGCGGCAAGGGGCATCGGCGAAACCACAATGGGTTCAACAATCGTGTCCCTGCATCCGAAAGATGAAGTAACGATGAGTTGAATATTGTAAGTCCCGGCAGCAGAATATTGATGCGCAGCAGGATTTTGAAGAACGGAAGTCGTCGCATCGCCAAAATCCCAATTCCATCCTGTTATATTTCCTGAAGGTATGGAAGAAGTGTTGTTATAAACGGCGTCAGTTTGCTGGCAGACATTGTTTACAGTGAATGCTGCAATCGGAAGGTCATGTACAACAACAGTATATTGAATGGTGTCAAGGCAACCGAAATCACTGGTGGCTATCAATACAACAGCATAGCTTCCGGCAGCAGTATATAAATGAGTGGGATTCTCCACAGCAGCAGTATTTGCATCTCCGAAACTCCAGTTCCATCCCACAATATTTCCTGTAGTAACTACCGAAGCATCGGTAAAAGTATTGGCAAAGTTCAGACATGCGTCAGTGTGGGAAAATGCGGCATGGGGCTTTGGATATATCGTAACTATGTGTGTTACCGAATCGCTACAGCCGAAGTTGGAGGTGGTGCGCAGTTTTACAATATATTGACCCGCAATAGTGAAGGCGTGTGTTGGATTTTGAATGTTTGAAGTGCCGCCGTCGCCGAAAAACCATGTCCATTGGGTGATATTCCCGGAAGGGATGCTTGAACCGTCCGTAAACTGCACGGGTATATCCTTACATTGATTAGTAAAAGTAAAAGCCGGAACGGGCAATGGATAAACGATGATGGGGTGTACGATTGAATCAACACAACCGAAGTTGGTAGTTACTTTCAACTGCACATTATATTGACCGACTGCCGTAAAAGCATGAAAAGGATTTTGAACGGAGGAAGTGTTGCCATCGCCAAAATTCCAATTCCAGTTGGTAAATGTTCCGTTATTCGCCACGCTTGTGCCGGTAAAACTAAGATTAGTTTCCATGCAGCCGTCAGTGAAGTTAAAACTTGCCGTAGGATTAAGATTAACTGTAATTGGCATGGAGATAGTACCGCTACAACCCTTATTTGTCTGAACCGTGAGCGTTATGTTATGAATTCCCGTAGTGCTGAATTTATGTTTTGGATTTTGCAGTGTAGAAGTTACTCCATCACCGAAATCCCAGTTCCATCTGACAATGTTGTAACCTGTAACAACGGAAGATAAATCATGGAAATTCATCGAATCGCCGAAGCAAACATTGCTGAAACCAAAATCAACCAAAGGAAGCGGGTAAACCGTATCCTGCATGGTAGTTATTGCCGGACAGCCGCCATCGGAGGTTACCGTAAGCGTAACGGTGTTCACTCCTGCACCTGCATAATTATATGCAGGATTTTGCGAGCCCGAAGTCCCTCCATCACCAAAGTTCCAAGACCATTGTGTAACTGTTCCGGTTGCTACCGTTGATTGGTCTGTAAAATTCATGCCAGCGCCCTTGCATCCATTCGTGAAACTAAAAGCGGGGAGAGGAATCGGGTAAACAATAGTTTGCCTCGTAATAGAATCGCTGCAACCTGTAGCCGATGTTATAATTAGCTTAACAGTATATGTACCTGTGGTAGTGTATGTATGCGTCGGACTTGGCTGTGTGGAAGTAGCGCTGTCTCCGAAATCATAATGATAAGAGGTAATGGTTCCCGATGAAAGCGTAGATTGATTTGTGAAAACACTCGGTGAACCAAGGCAAACATTGGCAGAAGGTAATGCGAAACCGGCAACCGGCACAGGTGAGGCGACAATCTGTTGGGTTATGGTGTCGTGGCATCCTGCGCTGTTCGTAACAGCCATCGTAACATTATAACTTCCCGGTCCGGGAAAAACGTGCATGGTGTCAATAGCAGTGGCAGAACTTCCGTCGCCGAAAGTCCATTGAGCGGAAGAAAGCGTTGTTCCGGTCGGCGTAACCGAGGTATTCTGAAACACCATGTCATTATAACAGTCGGAAGTAACGGTAAAATGCGCCCTGACATCCACAGGTTGCAAAACGGAGGAAAGCGTAACCTGGCAGCCCGTAACAGACGTGAGCGTACAACTGTAGGTACTGCCGCTCACAGGATTGTTAATGTTAATGCTTTGCGTGGTTTCGCCGGTGCTCCACTGATAAGTGAAACCGATGGGCGCTGTAATAGTTGCGCTTACACTTCCGGTGCAATAATCGGTTACAAGCTGCAAAGGGGAGCAGAAAGCATTAATATAGGCGTAGCCGAAATGCCCGCCTAATGCACAATCGCCGGCGCCAAATTCCACCGTGATATTTTGACCGATATAAGGCGACAAATCAAGCCCGACGGTTGTCCAGTCCTTCCATATCACTCCGTTTATGCAGTGTTGAAAGCCGGGAATGCCCGCCCCTGAAACAACGAGGTACTGTCCGCAAACAGGGTCAACCAATTGCCCGCCCGCATTCAATACCCTTAACTGAAAGCGTGGCTGGGCAGCAGGTGTATGACCGGGGTCCTGTAGCACAACAGCATATTTGTAAATCAAAAGGTCGTTAGTAGAGTCAATTGCAAAAGTGTAAATAAGTTTTTCCGCTTGGGCGCCTGTAACTTCACTTCCCAATCTTGCCGAAAATAGCTGTCCGGGAGCTACCACCGTGATTCCGTTGCAGGCGTTAACATCAGTTCCGGAACCTGTCATAATGGTCTGTCGCCCCGTAATAATGCCGTTGTTTGGTGTTACAATGGGGCAACAGCCGCCTGTTTCACCCTGCCAGTTGGTGAAATCACCCATCGAAAAATCAGCATTTATACACGAACTGGTGGACTGGGCGATTGATAATTGACAATTGATAATTGACAATTGAAGCAAAAAAGAAACGCAGATGATAATTGGTAATTGCAGAGGAATGTAGCTAACATTGCGTTTTGTCCAAAAAAGATTGCGTAATATTTTGACCATAAGAACACAATTAATGATAATACACAACCCTCCCGGAGAAAAGAACGGTAAAGGTACGGTAAGTTTTTTAATTGGCAAAAAAAATTTGCGAAGGGAAGGATATTCCCCTTGTTTAATTCACTCCCCTTCTTTCCATCGAAAAGTATCAATGTTGAATCCTGCAAGGTCAAGCGCCCTGTCAACAACTGTAGCGGCAAGCTCATCAAAACTCTTGGGAAGGGAATAAAAGGAAGGACTTGCAGGGCAAATTATTCCGCCTGCTTCGGCAATCGTTTTCATATTATTAATATGGATAGCGCTATAGGGCGTATCTCTCGGAATAAGAATCAATTTTCTTCGCTCCTTCAATATTACATCTGCGGCTCTTGTAATTAAATCGTTTGAAATTCCGGAAGCGATTCTTGCCAAAGTACCCATAGAACAAGGACAAATAATCATCGTTTTATATTGTGCCGAACCGGAAGCGAAAGGAGCAAAAAAATCATTCTTCCCATAAGTTTTAAAAGGAATGTTTTTATAGGAATCATCGCCTAATTCAAACTTCCAGACTTCCTTCGCATTGTCCGACATCACTACTCCGACATCTGTTAGTTGAACAGAAAGTCGTGATAACTTCTCAAACAGAACCTTTGCGTATATGGCTCCGCTTGCTCCTGTAACGGCAATGATTATTTTCAATGGAGTTATGAGTTATAAAATATACCACTAAGACAATCTTCAATTTTCAATCTTCAATTCCCCAACTTGAATCACCTGGTAGTTTATATTATCATACAAAAATGCAACTACCGTGCAATGTGAAGCGTTCCAATCAGGATGAAGCGTAAAAATATAAGATCTGACTGCTGAATTTCCGGCAGGAACAGTCGTTATATCATCTCCCCAGGAGGAAGTGACGGCTCCGCGCAGGACGTGGTTATGAACGTAAGTGTAAACAGTATCATTGCCCGAAAGACGGTCATCAATCTGTGGCTGCATGATGCTGTCCTCTTTTATACAAACAACTAATTTATAAGACGACGAAAGAGTATTAAGGAATTTTGTTTTTACACAGGTGGTTAATTTCCTGGTTACAGTATCATATTTATTGACAATAAAAATATTGACTGAAGCAGGATTATTAACTAAGGCGGCAATGTCGGTTCCCCATTCGTTTTTCCCTTTAATTTGTGTACCCGGATACCCTGTTCTGTTAACAAGTCCGTTTGGGTTGCCAGCCGCACTAATTCCGAATTTGTTATCCCAGTCATTACCTGCCGAAGTTCTGAAATCATAGTACATGGTTGTTCCTGTTCCGGTAGGTTCGGCAAAGTGGCCTGCATGAATGGACATCACAATTAGCTGTGCAGCGTATTGTTGTGATAAAGTTTTGGCAATATCGGCAGCAGTCGGGCAGTTTCCGCATGTGTGCCCTGTATAATCTTCCAGCAATATTTTTTGCAATTGAGGTAACGTATCGGTGAAAACACAAGTATCTGTTGAATGATTATTCGGCTTAAGCACCGGTCCTTCTATTTTGTTGCAGGAAACATAAACCAGCAATAATGCGGAAGCAATAAGTAAATGTGTACTATTTTTTTGAGCGTTCATGTATGAAAAGTTTAAATTATCAGAAACTACTGGTAATTGAAAGTGTTAATCCATTGGAAGCAGGCACTGTGCGGCAAATTCCGCCGACGCAATAAATTCCGGCTCTTTGTTTTCCGTAAGACAAAGTAATTCTTGTAGCATCTTTAATAAAGCCAACCGTTCCGTTGAAATAATGAAATCGTTTAGTATTATCAACATTGCCATAATTATATTGGTCTAAAACCGCCACAAAGCAATTTGAACTGATGGTATATTCCAGCAAAACCGAAGCCCAGTTTCCCTGGTCCTGTTTAGTTGAAAGATGTTCCAATTCCATCCTCAAAGCGCTTGAAGTTCCAGCTTTATAAGTTATATCCAATACGCCAATATTGGAATATATGATGGGATATCCGGGACTTTGAACAATTCCTTTATTATAGACCTGGTTGGCATAAAAAGCGGTTGCTTTTATTTTTGTGCTGAATTTACGGGTTACTTGAACTACAAAATCTTTGAAATAAACCGTTTTCCCAATTTTGAAAAAGTCCGATGTATATCCTTTTCTTGTTAGGGAATCATTCAGGTTTAACGTATCAATTCCATTGATGGCGGAATAATTGATAAGGATGTCAGTGCCATAAGGTCCTCCAATCTTCGAATCTTTCTTAATCTTGTAAACAAATTCTCCCTGCAAACCCATTTCGCCATTGGGTTGTGTAGCATAAGGATAAAAAGCGGCAAGCGAATAAGTATGTTGCATGGAGAGGGCAGGCAGGTAATTGATAAGAAGACTATTGCCGGTTGCTGTCCTGTCCGAACGGAACGACATATTGTCAATCCTTTTGGCGCTCAAAGAAATACCTATCCCTTTTTGAGAATAGCCGGTTGTCAGAAACAATGCCTCACCCGGTTTGTAAATATAACCGTTGGTGGAAGATGGGTCGTTGATTTTGTAAGCATACTCCCCTCCCAAAGTGAAGCCGCCGCGAATAAGATTCAATCTTCCAGACGAGGCACCAACATTTTCCGGTAACCTGTAAATGGGGTCCTGGTCGGGTTGGTATTTACTGACAAAACTTCCTCCCAGCGAAATTTTGGTTTTCATATCTTTTAGCATGGTGAAAATTTCATTAAACTGAAACTCTCCGTCAATCCCTCTTACAATTCCCTGACCTTCATCAAAAAAGTAACGTTGTTTCCCTATCAGTCCTTTCAAGTAAATTCCATGAAACGGTTCAATTCGCAGGCGGATGCCATCCATCGCATTGTCATAGCCCAATGCTCTTTCTTCATAACTTCGGAAAATCAAGCCGTTTCCGAACTGTTCGTAAAAACTGCCAACAGTAATCTCTATGTTATTTACTTTATAGGAAGCAAAACGGTATGGAATTCCGCTGTTCTTATATCGGGGGTCGAAGCCCTGAAGTGCATTCAGGTAACTTTCATAACGCACGCCGGCAGTAAAATTTCCTTTCGTATAAATGATGTTAGCAAAGGCATTCATCAGCATTTTTTCAGGAACGGGAGGCGCTCCAATTGCTGAATCAGGATTGTAATATTGAGCGTCAACCTGGAAGTTCCCATGAATTTCGCCCCAATTGTTGTTGGTTTGTGCAAAGGAGGGGGAAATAAGGAAAAATAGAATTGAAAATTGAAGAATTGCTTTACCACTCATAACTCATAACTCATAACTCATAACTCATAACTCATAACTCATAACTCATAACTCATAACTATTTCCCCGCTTCCTTCTTCACCAATTCAAATAGTTTATCTTCATCACCTTCTGCATAAGAATTATGCTGCCAAACTATCTCTTTTTTTCCGTTAAGGAGGAAAGTATGGGGAACAGTATTAACATTCATGGCTCTTTTGAAATCGCCATTCGGGTCAATATAAACTTCATAATCCCAGTTTTTGCCATTTACAAAAGGAGCCACTTTAGCCGTATTTCTTGCATCATCAATAGAAATGGCGATGACCTTCACTCCCGTTTCTTTTTTCCACTTAGCATACACATCGGAAATATTGGTAAGCTCCGTAACACAGGGTTTACACCATGTCGCCCAAAAATCAATGATAATGGGTTTGCCGTTATTATCAATGGAAGATGTATTGAAAGTGCTTCCATCCAATGCTTTTACCTCGACGGCAGGGATTTTTCGTGCTTTGCCTTCCTGGGCATAAAGGGGATTTAGGGAAAGAAGAAAAAGAAATGCGATACCTGATAACAAGTTTTTCATATAGATTGTGCTTAATTAAAAGAAAACCGGCGGCTTAAAGCTGGAAACGCATTAAGCCGCCGATTTATTAATTCAAACAAATTATTTTACAATAGAAACTTTCTTTGAAACCATCCTGTCGCCGATGAGCATATTGAAATGATAGATTCCGTTACTCAACATTGAGCCGTTGAAATTAAGGAAATTATTGCCTTCGGCAAGTTTCCCATAGTTTTCAGTATAAACCAATTCACCCATAATGTTGTAAACATTCAGCACAACATTCTTACTTTCTTTCATATTAAGCCCAATAATTGCACTCTCTCCAAAAGGATTGGGAAATATATTCATATTGACGTCTCCATTAAGATTTTCAATGGATGTGGTTGCAGAGCTACCAAGTGATGTCTTTACTGCGTTTACAATTTTTCCTGTATTGTCTATGATGAAACCCGCAACAGAAAGATGCGCTTTATTAAAATTAGCCGGGATATTATAAACGGGGAAAGTATGACTTACCATTTGCTGGTCAGCAATAGGTGAAGTGATGCTTCCTGCCAAACCTGTATAACCGCCAATCAACGCCCTGCCCACATGGTCATAAACCATTTGTGCGGCAGGTACAGGATTCGGAAGACTCTCAAAACCTCCCATTGGTCCGTAAGCATTTGCTGTATAATAATTATGTTGGTCATAACCTGATGTAGTTCCTGTAACACTATCCTCAATAACTACTGCTGCAAACCTCAATGCACTGCTTATTTTTGTAAAGAATTTTGCAGAAAGAGCAACGGTTAATTGCTGCCCGCTTACGGTAGTTGAAATGGCTATGCTGGCAGGTGTAAGTGCAGCGAGTCGTTCTGTATAGTGTTGTTCAATTAATGTTTGGTCAACAACCTCATTCAATATTGTACGGTCATAATTTACGCTCGGGAAGCCGCTAAAAGCAACGCCTGCATCATAAGCTGCTACAGTCATCGGGTCATTGTTATGAACTGCAATAGGGATAAAAGTATTATGCGGATAGGTATTTAACATGTATTCAATGGCGACTTTTCCACGGGGGCAAAAGCCGCACCATGTTCCGGTTCCTTCTTCAATCACCACAGTCCTGGAAGGAGTGGAACTCAAAGTATGGGTCATTGTGCTACCGGTGTTGTCGTTTGGGGTAGGGTCAGCCATTCCATTAGGATTCGCCAGGGTAACATTGATATTAAATTCATCAACGGTTGATTTACTGAACGGCAAGGTAAAAGTATAACTACCCTGCGTAGGAACATTCAAGCCGGTCAGCGTTTGCGTCTGTGTCGAAGGGTCAGTCCAGTTCACTGTTAAGCCGGTTACAGGTGCATAACCTAAGTTCTTGAAGGTGCCGGTAATAGTGGCATTTGAATTAACCAATAAATAGTTATCAATAGAAACCGAAGTTAATTGAACATCATTGGCAATGGTATTGCTGAATACTTGTATATCATCTATAAATAACAACACTCCATCATGAGTATTATTGATAAAAGCGATATAAACCTGTTGCCCTGAATATGCAGCCAGGTCAATTGCCTGTGTTCTAAAAGTTGTATCTGCATTTGCCGAAGGTAATACAGTAAGCAATGTTGTAGTAAAATCCGCTACGGCGTTAGTTGCTGTTGAAATCATTACAGCATATCCGTCAGGATAACCGGGATTTCCAGTAGCGGCTGTAAATGTCAGAAACGGGTGTGCAGCAGGTACCGTAATATGGGGAGTAACCATCCAACGGTTAGCAGTTCCTGCGGGCGTGAACCAGGAAGTGCTGACAGCAACATTTCTCCCACCTGATATTTTAGCAACCATCCAGGCATTTGTTCCCATCCAGGAATAACTTGAGTATGGGGTAAGCCCGTCAAGGTTATACTGCGTCCAACCTGCCGGAAGACTGCCTATACCCTGGCTGTTGACAGTAACTCCATTAAAGTTTTCAGAAAATTGCGCCCTTGCAGTCATAGCTCCAAAAGCAATAATAAGCGAGAAAATAAGTACTAATTTTTTCATGTTTTTGATTTTTTTAGTTAGATAATTGTTTGAAAAATTGCGGGTGTAAAAATAGTAATAATTCTTTAATGCAACATCATTTTGAAATATTCAACTAAAATATATTGGAGGGCTATAGGAATTTCATTTTTGTTATGCTGAAAAGACATGAACCTCATCCGTTAGAGTATTATTATGTATTTGGTTTTTAATACGTTTTTAGTTATAAAAGAACAAAGATTATATTTTGGTTTGCTGTTAGTCGGGACTGGCTGCTCCCCGCCAATGGTTGGCTGCTCCTCGCCAGTGGTTGGCTGCTCCCCGCCAATTGTTGGCTGCTCCCCGCCAATTGTTGGCTGCTTCCCGCCAATTGTTGGCTGCTCCCCGCCAATGGTTGGCTGCTTCCCACCAATGGTTGGTTGCTTCCCGCCAATTGTTGGCTGCTCCCCGCCAATGGTTGGCTGCTCCCCGCCAGTGATTGGCTGCTTCCCGCAAATGGTTGGTTGCTTGCGGCTAATAGTTAGCTAATTCCCGCTAATGGTTGGCTGGCGTTGCTCAAAGTTTGGTTTGAGCAATACTTTTACTCAAACACAATTGTCATTTCCACCCTGCGGTTTCTTGCTCTTCCCTCCGGCGTTTTATTGTCGGCAATCGGTTTGGTGGGTCCGTAGTATTCCGTAATGATTCTTTCTTTTTCAATACCCACATCAACAAGGAAGTTTTTAACCGCCTCGGCGCGTTTCCTTGAAAGCGTCATGTTCGATTCCTTGGTTCCAACATTGTCGGTATGCCCGGAAAGTTTGAGTTTCCAGGTATTTTTTCTGACTAACAGTTTCGCCAATTCTTCGAGCGATGAATAGGAAACCACCTTAATAATATCCTTACCCGTTTCAAACTCAAGGTTGGAGAAGGCGGTTTTGAGAATTTCCTTTTCCGCTTTTTCAATCACCGGGCAGCCATGATTAGCAGGAGGTCCGGGAGTATGCGGACATGAATCATCTTTATCTAACACGCCATCGCCGTCGGAATCCATATAGGGGCAACCCGCATTATCTTTCGGACCCGGAACATCAGGGCATTTATCAACATTATCGGGAACCCCGTCATTATCGCGGTCTCCCCATGGACAGCCGTTGTTTTCCTTCGGTCCGGGAACATCGGGACATTTATCCACGTTATCCATTACGCCATCCTTATCCTTATCGCCCCATGGGCAACCGTGATTTTCCTTTGGTCCCGCAACATCAGGACAACTGTCCAAATTATCAGTTACTCCGTCATTATCTCTATCGCCCCAGGGGCAGCCGTGATTTTCTTTAGGACCAGGCACATCGGGACAACTATCCAAATTGTCAGTTACCCCGTCTTTATCTCTATCGCCCCAAGGGCAGCCATGATTCTCTATTGGTCCCGCTACATCAGGACAACTGTCCAAATTGTCAGTTACACCATCATTATCCCTATCGCCCCAAGGGCAGCCGTTGTTTTCCGCCGGACCTGCTTCATAAGGACATTTATCCTTTTGGTCAGGAATGCCGTCGCCATCGCTGTCGGGGCATCCATTAAACCTTAACTCTCCTTTCACGTCAGGACATTCATCGTCTTTGTCGGGAATACCGTCTTTGTCACTGTCTT